>Ga0209573_1001666_pt1 | contig 32582 bp, 28 predicted proteins | sample TNRBio252014_DNA_FD_185870 | JGI IMG/M metagenome (GOLD analysis project Ga0209573, IMG submission 185870) | Wastewater treatment Type I Accumulibacter community from EBPR Bioreactor in Madison, WI, USA - TNR Reactor_6/25/2014_ DNA (SPAdes)... | ecosystem: Engineered > Bioreactor > EBPR >...
CCTCGTCGAGGAACACCGCCGTCTCGTTCTGCGGGACGAACGTGTTCAGCAACGCCTCGACCATCGGGCTGACCGGCCCGGTCATCGCCGCATGAAAGCGCGGGTTCTGCCGAAGGAGTCCGGCGAGAAGCGTCGATCCGGAACGCGGCAAACCGGAGATGAACTGCATTTTGGCCAACGATCGCTCCCGACGCGTAGGTGGCGCGCTAGAAGAGCTATCCATGAATCAAGTCGGACCGGCAAGCCTGTCAGCCATGCCATCGTTGAGAGCCAAAGCGATACACCAATCTCCGCTCGAAGCGCGCGCCACCGGGCTCACGATCCGCCTGTCGGAGATCGGCGGCAGCGACATCTCCCTCGCCGGCGTCTCGCTCGCCGACCAGGAGGAGGGGTCCACCCCTCGTCTGCAGCGTGCGGTCCGCGAGCCGCTCCCGCCGGTCGACGGCACGCCTTTGGTAGAATAATAATGTTGCTATTGCAACTTCAGGCTTCCTGTTATCATTTCCACATCTCTTGTGTGATTAAAGCGGCGACGTCCCTGAGCCGCGATGCGGTGTTCGCGGAGATCTGATGGTCGTCGCTCTCGGAGGGGGAGGGGACATGGCGAACATCGAAGTCGATACACGGGCCGACACCGTCGACGCGACGGACGGCGTCACCTCCCTGCGCGAGGCGCTGACACTGGCGGAAACGCACGCGGGTGCGGACACCATCACCTTCGACGCCGGCGTCTTCACGCCCGGGAACAGCACGATCCTGCTGACGCAGGGGCAGTTGGCGATCACCCAGGCTGGCGGGACGGTCACGATACAGGGCGACATCGACGGCAACCATACCGCCGACGTCACCCTCGACGCGGGCGGTGGCAGCCGCGTGCTGAACATCAGCGGCGGCTCGGACACTGAACGTGCGCAGGTGACGCTCGACGGCCTGGTTATCACCGGCGGTTCGGCCCCCGCCGAGTTCGATGGCCTGTTAGCACTGGGCGGAGGAATCCGCGCAGAGTTTGTCGACCTCACTATTCGTGCAAGCGCGATATCGTACAATTCGGCGGGCCAATTTGTTGGTACTTATCATGCTGCAGGCGGTGGGGTGTTCTTGCAGTCTTGTTCTTTGACGGTGAGTGGCAGTGCGATTACAGGCAATTCCGTCGATTGCCCGATTCTTGGGAATTCATACGGAGGCGGAATTGAAGCGCAGGACTCTCCAGTTACAGTGATAGACAGTGTCATTTCTGAAAATTTCGCGTATGACGGCGGTGGGATAAACGGCTCGTCTGTAACCGTGATTCGCAGTACAATAAGCGGGAATACTGCACTTGGCACTTTTCATGTTACACACGGGAGCGGCGGTGGAATCCGAGGGGCGGAGATTACGGTTGTCGACAGCACGATCAGCAATAACTACTCCGGCGGCAGTGGCGGCGGAATCAATGGAGACTTGGTTACGCTGGGCAGCAGTACCGTCGAAAACAACGGGGCGTACTCCAACGGCGGCGGCGTCGCGGCTGGTACCGCGACCGTGATCGACAGTACCATCAGCGGGAATATAGCGAAAGGAATGTTCTTCCTGGAAAGAGGTGGGGTTGGTGGAGGAATTTGTACCGGAACGGGGAGAATCATAAATAGTACGATCACCGACAATTTCACCGGCAACGCGCATGGCCCAAGTTCTGGCGGCGGTTTGGTGAGCACAGGAAACGTCACCCTTCACAACACCATCATCGCCGGCAACAGCGCCGACGACGGCAACGACATCTCCGGCACCATCACCTCCAACGGCCACAATCTGTTCTCGCAGTCCGGCATCGCCGGCGCCACGACCGGTGACATCGTCGTCGCTCCGGACGACGTTTTCACCAGCGTGCTCGGGCCGCTCGCCGACAACGGCGGGCCGTCGCAGACGCATGCGTTGCTGGACGGCAGCCCGGCGATCGATGCGGGCAGCAATGCCGACGCGGTGGGTGCCGACGGCCTGCCGCTGACCACCGACCAGCGGGGCGAGCCGCGGATCGAGGGCGGCACGGTCGACATCGGCGCGGTGGAGGTCGGCGCCGACGCGCCGGTTGTGATGGGCACCGCCGGGCCGGACCTGCTCACGGGAACGGCCGCGGACGAGAGCATCCTCGGGCTCGGCGGCGACGATACGCTGCTGGGGCGCGGCGGCGACGACACCCTGGTCGGCGGAGCGGGCCTTGATCAGATTTACGGCGACGGCGGCGCGGACGAGTTGATCGGCGGCCTCGGGCGGGACCGGCTGGGCGGAGGGGCCGGCGGCGACGTGCTCTCTGGCCGCTACGGTGACGACGTGCTGAATGGCGGGTCCGGCGCCGACCAGCTGCGCGGCAACGCCGGGGCGGACACGCTGTTCGGCGGCAGCGGTGCCGACACGCTGAACGGCGGCGACGGGGCCGACGTGCTGTCGTTCGCCCCGACCTCCCCCTCCGGCGCCACCGACCTCGTCGTCGACTTCACCATTGGCGAGGACCGCATCGGCCTCCGCCCGTTCCAGGGCGCCGGCCTGCTCGACGACTACGCCGATGTCCAGGCGCTGCTCGAAGCGCGCGTCACCGGCACCCTGATCCGCCTGTCGGAGATCGGCGGCGACGATGTGTTCATCGCCGGCGTCTCGCTCGCCGAGCTCGACCACGCCAGCAATTTCCTGCTGCTGTGACGCCGGCCGAAGGGTGAGCGGCGGCGGGGTTCCGGCCCCGCTGCCGGCAGCCGCCGACGCGCACCAAACGTCTTCGTCGCATCCGGTGGGCGCGTGCCTCGCCCATGACGCCGCCGTGTTGCTGATCCGCAACATCAATATGGCCGTGCCGCCACACGCCTTGTAACGCGCAGCCGGCGTCCACAGATGCTGGGTCACAAGCCGGCCGTATCCTCGTCCCGCGCCCGTTCAGGGCGCCCGGCGAACGCGGCGGATAAACGGAAAGTTAATCCGGATTGGGCAGTGTCCGTGCCTAATCGATCCTTTCGATCAACTCGGGCTACAGACTCGCATCAGGTAGAGGCAAGCATGACCAGCACACATCAGCCTACGGATAGACCACACTTCGTCGACCTCGCTCACGAGGCCGTCTGGATCGAAGACGAGCAGACGAGACTCGATGCCGAACACGCGCAGGCGCTGTCGCGCCTGGGTTTCGGCTTCGCTGGCGGACGTTTTCTCGTTCAGACTCACTAAGCCAGCTGAGTATCGAGCAGTCGCCGACGCGTTTCACTTTGTCGCCGGCGCCTGCTCGATTGACGATCCTGCGGGATCACGACCTGCCCTGACGGCAGCCCGACCCCTGCCAGAACAATGCCCACGCCGCCCCCGACGCCGTCGTGTCACACGTCGGGAGCGAGGTTTCTCAGCCGAACTTTCGGTCCTGCATCGCCAGCTTGCGCGCCGTCCGCCCCACGACCTCGGCTGGCACGAACGGCGCGATGTCACCGCCCAGCCGGGCGACTTCCTTGACGAAGCGCGACGCGATGAACTGCTGGCGCTCCGAGGCCATGAGGAAGATGGTCTCGACGCGCGGGTTGAGGCGGGTGTTCATGCCCGCCATCTGGAACTCGTACTCGAAGTCCGAGACGGCGCGTAGGCCGCGAAGGATGATGCTGGCGCCCAGGTCCTCGACGAAGTGCATCAGCAGTTTGTCGAACGGGCGGACGTCGATGCATGTCCCGTCGCCGTTGCGAATGAGAGCGATCTGCTCCTGCAACATCTCGACGCGTTCCTGCAGGGTGAACATCGGCCCCTTTCCCGGGTTGGCGGCGACCGCGATCACGAGGCGGTCGACCAGCCGGGTGGCGCGGCCGATGATGTCGACGTGGCCGTTGGTGATCGGATCGAATGTGCCTGGGTAGATCCCCACGCGCGGCTGGGCCATGAGCTGTTTTTTCCTTCCCGCTGCCCTAATGTCGACGGCTCTAGCCGTCGTTCTCCGGCTGCCGGCCGCCCCCGCCCGGCGTTTCCTCACCCGTGTCGCCCGCATCGCCGTCCTTCCCCTCGGCGTCCGGTGCCGTCTGGGAGCTGTCACCCCCGTTTTCCTCGACATCGCGAATGCGGGAGACAGAGACGACCCGTTCTCCTTCAGCCGTCGCGAACAGCTTGACGCCGCGCGTCGTCCGCCCGTTGATGCTGATGTCGCCGACCGGGCAGCGGATCAGCTGCCCCGCATCGGTGACCATGACGATCTGATCGGCGGGCAGCAGCGGGAACGCCGCCACCGCGGTGGACGTTGCCCCGGCGCGGCCGAGATCCAGCGCGGCGATGCCGCTGCCGTCGCGCCCGGTGATGCGGTATTCGTAGGAGGACGTGCGCTTGCCGAAGCCGTCTTCGGCCACCGTCAGCAGGAACTCCTCGTTCTCCGCCATCTCCTTGAACTCGGGAAGGTCGAGCTTCGCCGCCAGCGCCTCGTCTTCGGCGCGCCTCTCCGGGCGGTCGCTGTAGCCGCTCCCGACCAGCCGGCGCCGGGCGTTGACGGCCTTCAGGTACTCGTCGCGCTGGGCGGCCTCGACGTCGACATGCCGCAGCCCGCTCATGCTGAAGACGGTGTCGCCCTCGGAAAGCTTGATGCCGCGGACGCCGGTCGACGTCCGGCCGCTGAAGACGCGCACCTCGCTGACGGCGAAGCGGATGCACTGGCCGCGGCGGCTGAACAGCATGATGTCGTCGGCGTCGGTGAAGGTGCGCACGCGCACCAGCCGGTCGCCCTCGTCCAGCTTCATGGCGATCTTGCCGTTGGCCATGACGTTGGTGAAGTCGCTCAGCGCGTTGCGGCGGACGTTGCCGGACGCGGTCGCGAACACCACGGTCAGTTCGCCCCAGCGGCTTTCGTCCTCGGGCAACGGCATCAGGGTGGTGATGGTCTCCCCCGCCGCCAGCGGCAGCAGGTTTACCATCGCCTTGCCGCGCGCCTGCGGCGCCGCCAGCGGCAACTGCCAGACCTTGAGCTTGTAGACCGTTCCCTGCGAGGAGAAGAACAGCACCGGCGTGTGCGTGTTGACGACGAAGACCTGGCCGACGAAATCCTCGTCGCGCGTCGCCATGCCGGCCCGACCCTTGCCGCCGCGGCGCTGCGCCCGGTAGGTGCTCAGCGGCACGCGCTTGACGTAGCCGCCGTGCGTGACCGTCACCACCATGTCTTCGCGCTGGATCAGGTCTTCGATGTTGGCTTCCGGGCCGCCGTCTTCGATCCGCGAGCGCCGCGGCGTGGCGAACTGCTCCCGGACCTCCAGCAACTCGGCCCGCATCACCTCCAGCAGCCGCGCCCGCGAGCCCAGGATGCCGAGGTATTCGGCGATCTCGGCGCCCAGCGTGCGCAGGTCCGCGCCGATTTTCTCCCGCTCCAGGCCGGTCAGCCGCTGCAGCCGCAACTCCAGGATGGCGCGCGCCTGCGCGTCGGACAGCCGATAGAAGCCCGCCTCCGGCCCGACCTGCCCGCTCTCTTCGACCAGTGCCAGCAGCGGACCCACGTCCTCCACCGGCCAGTCGCGGCCGGCGAGCGCTTCGCGGGCGCTCGGCGGGTCGGGTGACCGGCGGATGGTGGCGACGATCTCGTCGATGTTGGCGACGGCGACGGCGAGGCCGGCCAGCACGTGCGCCCGCTCGCGCGCCTTGCCGAGCAGGAAGATCGAGCGCCTTCGGATCACCTCCTCGCGGAAGGCGAGGAAGGCGGTCAGCATCTCCTTCAGCGACATCGTCCGCGGCCGGCGCCCGTCGAGCGCCAGCATGCTGATGCCGAAGGAGGATTGCAGCGGCGTGAAGCGCCAGAGCTGGTTCAGCACGATCTCGGGATCGGCGTCGCGCTTGATCTCGATGACGACGCGGATGCCGTCGCGGTCGCTCTCGTCGCGGAGGTCGGCGATGCCTTCGATGCGCTTGTCCCGCACCCCGTCGGCGATGATCTCGACCATCCGCGCCTTGTTCACCTGGTACGGAATCTCGTCGACGATGATCGCCATGCGATCCTTGCGGATCTGCTCGACGCGGGTCAGCGCCCGCATCATCACCGAGCCGCGGCCGGTGTGGTAGGCGGACTGGATGCCCTGGCGGCCGAGGATGATGGCGCCGGTCGGAAAGTCGGGGCCGGGGACGTAGCGTTCGATCAACTCGCCGACCGAAAGTTCCGGCTCGTCGATCAGCGCACAGCAGGCGTCGATGACTTCGCCCAGATTGTGCGGCGGGATGTTCGTCGCCATGCCGACGGCGATGCCGCCGGCGCCGTTGACCAAGACGTTGGGGAATCGCGCCGGCAGCACCATCGGCTCGCGCGAACTGTCGTCGTAGTTCGGCTGGAAATCGACGGTGTCCTTGTCGATGTCGTCGATCAGCGCGTGACCCGAGCGCGCCAGCCTCGCCTCGGTATAGCGCATCGCCGCGGCGCGATCGCCGTCCATCGAGCCGAAGTTGCCCTGGCCTTCGATCAGCGGCAGGCGCATCGCGAAGTCTTGCGCCATGCGGACGAGCGCGTCGTAGATCGACTGGTCGCCGTGCGGGTGATACTTACCCATGACATCGCCGACGATGCGCGCAGACTTGCGAAACGGCTTGTCGTGCGTGTAGCCGCTCTCGTGCATGGCGAAGATGATGCGGCGGTGCACCGGCTTCAGCCCGTCGCGCACGTCGGGAAGCGCGCGCGCGACGATGACGCTCATCGCGTAGTCGAGATACGAGCGCCGCATCTCGTCCTCGATGGTGACGAGGCCGAGGTCGGGGCCGGGCGGGACGACAGGTGGCGTTGTCAAATGGCGGTTCTCGCGGCGGCGTTACGTCTCGCTCGCACAAAAAATGACACTAGCACGCGGAATGGGCATGCACAATTCGACGCGAACGCCCCAGCGACATGGGCAGCCTGCGAAAATGCTGTGCTTACTCGGTGTTAATATGTTTCGGGCATTATCGCGGCATCGGTAACGCCAGCGAATGAGATGCCCGCCATGATCGCCAGTCCGCAGCAGCGGCAGTTCACCGCAGCACTCCGCAAGCAGGGCTTCGGCTCGGCGAACGAGGCAACCTCGGAGCGCGCGACCCGGGCCGAGCAGGTTGCGAGGTGGCACACGGAGATCCTCGAGGCAATCGCCGACGTTCGGCAGCGGATCGCAATGATCGCTCCCGCCGAGCGCCGCTCCGGTGGCCCAACCGCGGCGTTCGTCAGCGCGCCGGACCGATCGCCCGGCGTCCTGTCGTCTACGGCTTCAGACCTCTCTCCCGGTGCCCCGCCGCCGGTCGACGATGCTCGGCAGGCCGAAATGCTGGAGCTGATGCACGAAGTGCAGGCGCTCGAGAAGGCGATCGCGCAGACCAGGCAGGAGATTGCCGCGCTGCGCCAGCTCGGCAAACCGCCGGCGACGCTGTCCACCGCCACCGATGAACTCGATGCCGTCGTGCAGGCGACCGAAGGGGCGACGGAATGCATTCTCAACGCCAGCGAGCGCATCGACGAACTGGTCGGCCGGCTGCGCATTCAGGCCGCGGACAGTGAGGAACGGACTCTCATCGAAGAGATCGGCGAGCATGTGACGCATATCTTCGAAGCCTGCAACTTCCAGGACATCACCGGCCAGCGGCTCACCAAGGTCGTGGGCGCGATGAAGTTCATCGAGGAACGCGTGGAGCGAATGATGCAAATTCTCGGCGGGTCGGACGCCTTCGCCGGCCTGGAAGCGGAGGCGCCGCCGCCTCCCGGGCACGCCGCCGAGGATGAAGCGCACCTGCTGGAGGGCCCGCAGCTCGAAGAGCACAAAATCTCCCAGGACGACATCGACGCCTTCTTCAACTGACCGCACCGCGCCGACCACGCACTTTTCGCTGTGACGCCAGGGTAGAGTATCCCTCCCGTCGCCAGAGCGGTGACATGCCCCGTCGCCGCTCGCGCCAACGCGCCGCGCGCCCGCTCGGAGCGATGGCACGACCCGTGGCGTATATGCGATTCCTATGGTGTACCCTCCCCCGCCCACCTTGCCTTTATACGCTCTTCCCGTGACCTTGTAGCCATTCGCGGTTGCGCTTCCTGTGCGACGACCGGAGGTACAAGAGTGAGGGTGGGGCGATGATGGACCTGATTCTGCCGGGCTTCGGCTGCGGCGGATTCCTGCTGCTGTACGGCTACGCCGTCCTCTGCGATCGACTGTGAGGGTGTGATGCCGTTCGACTATGTGCTGGGTGGCTTGGTGGCTGCCTTTCTGATGGCGTACCTCGTCTACGCGCTGGCGCGGCCCGAGCGTTTCTGAGCGTCGCCCACTGATCCCGCGGAGGGAGAAACCCCGATGACCATTCTCGGCTGGGTGCAGATCGCGCTGTTCTGCGCGCTCGTGCTCGTCCTGACCAAGCCGCTGGGAGGCTACCTGACGAAGGTGTTCTCCGGCGAGCGGACGCTGGCAGGCTATGTATTACAACCCGTGGAACACGGGCTCTACCGGCTCGCCGGCATCGATCCGCGCGCCGACCAGCATTGGCTGAGCTATGCCGCCGCGATGCTGCTGTTCAACGCCGCGGGCTTCCTCCTGCTGTTCGGATTACAGCGGTTCCAGGCCGTGCTGCCGCTCAACCCACAGGACTTCGCCGGTGTCGGGCCCGATCTCGCGTTCAACACGGCCGTGAGCTTCGTCACCAACACCAACTGGCAGAGCTACGCCGGCGAAAGCACGATGAGCTATCTGACGCAGATGCTCGGGCTGACGGTGCAGAACTTTCTGTCGGCCGCCACCGGCATCGCGCTGGCGCTGGCATTGATCCGCGGCTTCGCCAGGCGCTCGGCGGCCGGTGTCGGCAACTTCTGGGTCGACCTCACCCGCGCCATTCTCTACGTGCTGCTGCCGATCAGTTTCGTGGCCGCGATCTTCTTCGTCTGGCAGGGTGTGCCGCAGACCTTGGGCGCCTATGTGGACGCGACCACGCTGGAAGGCGCCAAGCAGACGATCGCCATCGGCCCCGTCGCCTCGCAGCTCGCCATCAAGATGCTGGGCACCAACGGCGGCGGCTTTTTCAACGCCAACTCCGCGCATCCGTTCGAGAACCCGACGGCGCTCGGCAATCTGGTGCAGATGCTGTTGATCTTCCTGATCGGTGCGGCACTCACCAATGTCTTCGGCCGCATGGTCGGCGACCCCCGCCAGGGATGGGCGATCCTGGCGGCGATGGGCGTGCTGTTCATCCTGGGCGTCGCCGTCACCTACTGGGCGGAGGCGCAGGCCAACCCGGCGCTCGTGGCCCTCGGCGTCGATCCCTCCGCCGGCAACATGGAAGGCAAGGAGGTTCGCTTCGGCGTGGCGCTGTCGGCGCTGTTCGCAACCATCACCACCGCGGCCTCCTGCGGCGCGGTCAACGCCATGCACGACAGCTTCACGCCGCTGGGCGGCATGATCCCGCTGATCAACATCCAATTGGGCGAGATCATCGTCGGCGGTGTCGGCGCCGGCCTCTACGGCATGCTGCTGTTCGCCATCATCGCGGTGTTCGTCGCCGGGCTGATGGTCGGCCGTACGCCCGAGTACATCGGCAAGAAGCTCGAGGCGAAGGAGGTGAAGATGACGATGCTCGCCATCCTCTGCCTGCCGCTCGCCATCCTCGGCTTCACCGCGGTCGCGGCCGTGTTGCCGCAGGGGCTGGCCGGCCTGGCCAACGCCGGCCCGCACGGCTTCACCGAGATGCTCTACGCGTACACCTCGGCCACCGGGAACAACGGCAGTGCCTTCGCCGGGCTCAGCGCGAACACGCCCTTCTACAACCTGACGCTGGGCGTGGCGATGCTGATCGGCCGGTTCGCGATGATCGTGCCGATGCTGGCGGTCGCCGGCTCGCTGGCGGCGAAGGCGAGCGTGCCGATGTCCGCCGGTACCTTCCCCACCCACGGCCCGTTGTTCGTAGGCCTCCTGGTCGGCGTCATCCTGATCGTCGGCGGGCTGACCTTCTTTCCCGCGCTGTCGCTGGGCCCGATCGTCGAGCACCTGGCGATGCGCGCCGGCATGCTGTTCTAAGGGGTCGCAACATGAGCACCAAAGCGAAGCCGCTGTCCCTCACCGACCCCTCGATCGTCGTCCCGGCGATCGGCGAGTCGTTCCGTAAGCTCGATCCGCGCACGCTGATCCGCAATCCGGTGATGTTCGTCGTCGCGGTCGTCGCCCTGGCGGCGAGCATACTCTTCGTCCGCGACGCCTCGCAGGGCACCGGCGATCCGCTGTTCTCCGGCCAGATCGTCCTGTGGCTGTGGTTCACCGTGCTGTTCGCCAACTTCGCCGAGGCGGTCGCCGAAGGCCGGGGCAAGGCGCAGGCCGCCAACCTGCGCAAGACGCGGACCGAGACGACGGCGAAGAAGCTGATCGACGCCAGGTCCACCAAGTTCACCCCGGTGCCCGCGACGGAACTGCGGGTCGGCGACGTCGTCCTGGTCGAAGCCAACGAGCTGATCCCCAGCGACGGCGACGTCATCGAGGGCGTGGCGACCGTCGACGAATCCGCGATCACCGGCGAATCTGCACCCGTCATCCGTGAGAGCGGCGGCGACCGCTCCGCCGTCACCGGCGGCACCCGCGTGCTCTCCGACCAGATCAAGGTCCGCATCACGGCGGCGGCGGGCTCGACCTTTCTCGATCGGATGATCGGGCTGGTGGAAGGCGCGCGCCGGCAGAAGACGCCCAACGAGATCGCGCTGAACATCCTGCTGGCCGGAATGACGATCATCTTCGTCCTCGCCGTCGCCTCCATCCCCAGCTTCGCCGCCTACGCCGGCGGCTCGGTGCCGGTGGTCGTCCTGATCGCCTTGTTCGTCACCCTGATCCCGACCACCATCGGCGCGCTGTTGTCGGCGATCGGCATCGCCGGCATGGACCGGCTGGTGCGCTTCAACGTCCTCGCGATGTCCGGCCGGGCCGTCGAGGCGGCGGGCGACGTCGATACGCTGCTGCTGGACAAGACCGGCACGATCACGCTGGGCAATCGTCAGGCCGCCGAGTTCGTACCCGTCCCGGGCGTCACCGAGGCCGAACTGGCCGACGCGGCACAGCTCGCCAGCCTGTCCGACGAAACGCCGGAGGGCCGCTCGATCGTCGTTCTGGCGAAAGAGAAGTACGGGCTGCGCGGTCGCGACATGGCGCCCATCCACGCGCACGTCGTGCCGTTTTCGGCGCAGACACGGATGAGCGGCATCGACATCGACGGCAGCGTCATCCGCAAGGGCGCCAGCGAGCAGATCGTCCAGCACGTCGCCCGCTACGATGGTGGCGTGATCGTCCGCAGGCGGGAACTGGACGAAATCATCGAGCGTATCGCCAAGTCCGGCGGCACGCCGCTCGCGGTCTCGCGCAACGAGCGCATCCTGGGTGCGGTCCACCTCAAGGACATCGTCAAGGGCGGCATCCGCGAGCGCTTCGCCGAGTTACGCCGCATGGGCATCCGCACGGTGATGATCACCGGCGACAACCCGATCACCGCCGGCGCCATCGCCGCGGAATCCGGCGTCGACGATTTCCTGGCGCAGGCGACGCCCGAGGCGAAGCTGAAGCTGATCCGCGACGAGCAGGCGAAGGGCAAGCTGGTGGCGATGTGCGGCGACGGCACCAACGACGCGCCGGCCCTGGCGCAGGCCGACGTCGGCGTCGCCATGCAGACCGGCACGATGGCGGCACGCGAGGCCGGCAACATGGTCGATCTGGACAGTGATCCGACGAAGCTCATCGAGATCGTCGGCATCGGCAAGCAGCTGCTGATGACGCGCGGGGCTTTGACCACGTTCTCCATCGCCAACGACGTCGCCAAGTACTTCGCTATCATCCCGGCGATGTTCCTGGCGTTCTACCCGCAGCTGAGCGTGCTCAACGTCATGGGGCTGGCGACGCCGCAGAGCGCCATCCTCTCGGCGATCATCTTCAATGCGCTGATCATCATCGCCCTGATCCCGCTGGCGCTGCGTGGTGTGCGTTATCGCCCGGGAGACGCGGCCTCGCTGCTGCGCCGCAATCTGCTGGTCTACGGCGTCGGTGGGCTGGTGGTGCCGTTCGTCGGCATCAAGCTCATCGATCTGATCGTCTCGTCGATCGGCTTGGCCTGACCGTCCGCTCGAGGAGACCGACCCCATGCTTCGTCATTTCCGTCCCGCCCTGGTTCTGCTGGTCGCTTTCGCGGCGCTGACCGGGCTCGCCTATCCGCTCGCCGTCACCGGCCTCGCCGGAGTGATGTTCCCCGATCAGGCGGCCGGCAGCCTGATCACACGCAACGGCGCCGTCGTCGGCTCCGAACTGATCGCCCAGGGATTCGCCGGTGACCGATACTTCCACCCGCGGCCGTCCGCCGCCGGTGCAGCCGGCTACGACGCCGCCGCTTCGAGCGGCTCGAACCTGGGGCCGACCAGCAAGGCGTTGGTCGACCGCGTCGCGGCGGCGGTGGACGACGTGCGGGGTGCGGCCAAGACCACGGTGCCCGCGGATCTCGTCACCGCGTCCGGCAGCGGTCTCGATCCGCACATCTCGCCCCGGGCTGCGGACTATCAGGTCGCCCGCGTCGCCGCCGCCCGCCGCATGACGGCGCGGCAGGTCCGGGATCTCGTCGCCGAGGCGACCGAGGCGCCGCTCCTGGGCCTGATCGGTGAGCCCCGCGTCAACGTCCTGCGCCTGAACCTGCTGCTGGACGACAGCCGGAAACGCTGATGGCGAACGGCCAGTCGGGCACCAACGGCGACCGGCAGCGGCCCTCCCCCGAGGCGCTGCTGGAGGTGGCCGGACGGGAGACGCGCGGTCACCTCAAGGTGTTTCTCGGCGCGGCCCCGGGGGTGGGCAAGACCTACGCGATGCTCTCGTCCGCGCAGGCGAAGCGGCGGGACGGCCTCGACGTCGTCGTAGGCGTCGTCGAGACGCACGGCCGCAAGGAGACGGAGGCGCTGCTGGCCGGGCTGGAAACCCTTCCCCGGCGCAGCGTCGATTACAAGGGACGCATGCTGGCGGAGATGGACCTGGACGCCATCCTCCGCCGCCGGCCGGCCCTGGTGCTGGTCGACGAACTCGCGCACACCAACGCGCCCGGCTGCCGTCACCCGAAGCGCTGGCTGGACGTGGCCGAGTTGCTGGATGCCGGGATCGACGTCTACACCACGCTCAACATCCAGCATCTCGAGAGCCTCAACGACGTCGTCGCCCGGATCACGCGTATCCGCGTCCGCGAGACGGTGCCCGACGGGATCATCGACCGCGCCGACGAGGTCGAGATCATCGACGTGACCCCGGCGGACCTGATCCGCCGGCTGCACGAGGGCAAGGTCTACGTGCCCGAGACGGCGCAGCGGGCGATCCGCCACTTCTTTTCGCCCGGCAATCTGACCGCGCTGCGGGAACTGGCGCTTCGCCGCACCGCGCAGCGCGTCGACGATCAGCTCCTGACGCACATGCGCCAGCACGCGATCCAGGGACCGTGGGCGGCCAGCGAGCGGGTGCTGGTGTGCATCGACGAAGACCCTCGCTGCGCCGGTCTCGTTCGCTACGCGCGGCGCATCGCCGAGTTGCTGCACGCCCGCTGGACGGCGCTCTACATCGAGACGTCGCGGCATCACCGGCTGGAGAACGTCGAGCGCGACCGCATCGCCGACTGCCTGCGGCTGGCGCAGAGTTTGGGGGGCGAGTCGCTGACCGTTCCGGGCGTGCGCATCGCCGACGAGGTGCTGGCCTACGCGCAGGCCAACAACATCACGCAGATCATCGTCGGCAAGGCCGACCGTTCGCCCTGGTTCGAGATGCTGCACGGCTCCGTGGTGCGCGATCTCGTCCGCCACGCCGGCAACACCAGCGTCCTGGTGATGAGCGGTGATCTGCAGGACGCCATTCCGCGCAAGACGGTGAAGACCGAGCCGCGCGGGAAGGGCTTTCGCACCGCGGCGTACGTGGCCGCGCTGGGCGTGATCGCGGCGTCGCTCGGCATCGGCCTGCTGATCGAGCAGTTTCTCGAAGTCGCCAACATCGCGCTGGTGTTCCTGGCCGGGGTCATCCTGGTCGCGGCTCGCTGGGGATTGGGGCCGTCACTCTTCGCCTGTGCCACGGGGGTTCTGGCGTTCAACTTCTTCTTTCTCCAGCCGCTGTACTCGTTCACCATCGCCGACCCGGAAAACGTCGTCGCCTTGTTCTTCTTCGTCGTCGTCGCCGTCGTCGTCAGCAATCTCACGGCGCGGACGCGTTCGCAGGCGGTGATCGCCCGGCACCGTGCGAAGGTCACGGCCGAACTCTACGCCTTCAGCCGCAAGCTGGCCGGCATCGCCGACCTGGATGAATTGCTGGCGGCGACAGCGGGACAGGTCGCCGCCCTGCTGCGCGCGCGAACGGTCGTGCTGCTGCCGGAGGGCCCGGGCATTGTCGTCCGTGCGATCGTTCCTACGGAGGACCGTCTCGAGGATGCCGACTTCGCCGCCGCCGAGTGGTGCTGGCACCACGATCGTCCTGCGGGGCGCGATGCCGATACGCTGCCCGGCGCCAATTACCTTTTCCTGCCGCTGCGCACCGGGCGCGGTCCGGTCGGCGTGCTGGGCCTCGCCCGTGACGAGGGTTCGCTGCTGGCGCCCGACGAGCGCCGACTGCTGGATGCGCTGATGGATCAGGCCGCGGTGGGCATCGAGCGGATCGGCTTGGCGCAGGACGTGGATCGGACCCGGATCGCCGCCGAGACCGACCGCCTGCGCGCGGCCTTGCTGACGTCGATCTCGCACGACCTGAAGACGCCGCTCGCCTCGATCCTGGGATCCGCCACCAGCCTCCGCAGCTACGGCGCGCAGTATGAGCAGGCGACCCGCGACGAGTTGGTCGACACCATCAAGGAGGAGGCGGAGCGGTTGAACCGCTTCGTCGCCAACCTCCTCGACATCACCCGTGTCGAGGCCGGAGCGCTGGTCATCCAGCGCGAACCGACCGATGTGGAGGAGATCGCGGGCGCTGCGGTGCGCCGCGCACGCGCCATCCTCGCCCGGCATCGCATCCATCTCGAGTTCGACGACGAACTGCCGCTGCTCGAACTGGATGGCGTTCTCTTGGAGCAGGCACTGTTCAACCTGCTCGACAACGCGGCCAAGTACGCGCCCTCCTCCTCGACCATCGTCATCCGCATCCATCAGATCGACGGCGACGTGCAAATCCAGGTGATGGATGAAGGACCGGGCATTCAGGAGGAAGACCTGGGCCGTGTCTTCGACAAGTTCTATCGCTCGGCCGGCGGCGACCGGGGACCGGCGGGGACCGGCCTGGGCCTGGCGATCTGCCGCGGCTTCGTCGAGGCGCTGGGCGGCAGCCTCACCGCCGGCAATCGCAACGACCGAACAGGCGCAATCTTCACCATCGCCTTTTCCGCCGCGGAACGATCCGAGCCACTGCAAGTCGAGACCGCGGATGACGGATAATGCCGTCTCCGTTCTCGTCGTCGACGACGAGCCGCAGATCCGGCGGTTTCTGCGCTCGAGTCTTGCCGCTCAGGGATATCGGGTCTCGGAGGCGGAGCGCGGCGCCGATGCGTTGAGCAGCCTTCGCCGTGAGGCTCCGGACGTGGTGGTGCTCGACCTCGGCCTGCCGGACATCGACGGCCTCGAGCTGATCGAGATCATCCGCAGCACCTCCGACGTGCCGATCGTCGTGCTGTCGAGCCGCAGCGACGAGCACGGCAAGGTCCGCGCACTCGACCTCGGCGCCGACGACTACGTCACAAAGCCGTTCGGCATGGAGGAGCTGGTCGCCCGCATCCGCACCGCGCTGCGGCACCGCCTGCAGCGGCAGGGCGCGCGTCCGCTATTCGTCTGCGGCGATCTGGCGGTGGACCTGGTGCGCCGCATCGTCAAGGTCGGCGGCGCGGAGGTGAAGCTGTCGCCGAAGGAATACGACATCCTGGCGCTGCTGATCACGCACGCCGGCAAAGTCCTCACGCACCCGCACATCCTGCGCGAGGTGTGGAAGACGCCGACGGACGTGCAATACTTGCGCATCTACATCAAACAGTTGCGTCGGAAGATCGAGCCCGACCCGCAGCAGCCGCGCTACATCCTCACCGAAACCGGCGTCGGCTACCGGATGCGCGAAGCCGATCCTGAGGAGGGGCGGCGGAAGGCCGAGAGCGAGCGATCCAGCGACGCGGATTTTGATTGAACTTCTTCGCCACTCCAGCGTTTCAGTCTCTCGACAGCATCTTTGAGAGGGCGATCATGGATAGCGGCGGTCACGTACCGGCGAATTTGCCCCGGGTTCTAGGAACGGTCGATTTCCCGGCGACGCAAGACGATCTCGTCGCCCGAGCCAAGGAGTATGGCGCCGACCAGGGCATTCTGGAGACGTTGAGGCGGATGCCGCACCGGCTCTACGAAAGCATGGCGGAGGTTCTGCAGCGCTATCGCGAGACGCAATGACTAACTCTCGTCGAGGACGTCGACGATCCGCGTGGCGCCGGCGGTCGCCTGCGTATGCCCGCCGCGAGAAATGACGATGGTACGCACGGACGGCTCCGGCAGTCGTCGCTTCAGATCGATGTTGAGCAGGCCATGGTCGAGCGTGGCGCCGGTGACTTCGATCCCCTCGGAGATCACGAAGCTGCGCTGAAATTGGCGCGCAGCAATTCCCCGATGAAGGTAGACCCTTTCCTTCTCGTCGTGCCGGCGCCCGCGGATGCTGAGTTGGTTGCCCTCGAGCGAGACCTGCAGGTCATCGATCCGGAAGCCGGCGACGGCCAGGGTGATGCGAAGCCCTTCCTCGCCCACCTGCTCGATGTTGTACGGGGGATAGCCATCCGCCGAGGATTTCGCGACCTGATCGATGATCCGTTCCAGGCGGTCGAATCCCAACAGCAACGGACTGTTGAGAAGGACACTTCGGGTCATGCGACACCTCCGGCGAGCGGGTCGATCCTGAACGAGCCCTGCGAACAGGCGCCCCAGCCGCGTCGGGGACCAAGCGACTTCCGTCGATGTGGTCTGCCCGCGCGGGCTGTCAATGGCTTGGCAGCCCGCGGCGGAAGGCTTCCCAGGATCCGCGGCGGTGCCCCGGCGGTCATGGTCGGCGCGGCAGCCGGCGGCACGGCGGATCGACCGTCATCGATCGATGCGCGACCGGCCGAGTCCATTCGATAGGCGGGTAGAAACGGCCGCGGAGGCAGCCCGCAGTGCAACGATTCTTTCATCGGTTCGGCCCTAACCTGGAGGCGAGCATGAGCCAGGGCGACGCCGATGACACCGAAACAAGCGTACAGAATGGGATTCCGCCACATCACCGATCTCGCCGAGATGAACCGGGTGGCCGACCACTTCCTCGATGACGAGTGCGACGAGCGGGTGACGCAGCTGATCGAAGCCTGGCGCGAAGGCGCCCTGGCGGCGACGGCGATGATCGAAAAGGAATTCGTCACCCTGCAGTAGCCCGCGGCGACGGCGCCGCTCGCCGCGGGCGCCGTCTGCGCCGACCCCCTCCTCGCCGACTCCATCTTCGGCGACCCGGGTCCGGGTGCACCACCGCGAGCCCATGTAAAGCGCAGTACCGGCCCCTCGGGCGCCCCTTTGCGAGCGATACTCAATAAAACCAAGAAGCGCGCCTCCCGCGAGAGCCAAACGAAACCTTTCGTCAATCAAGATCAACAGTCTGGCAATCACGGCTATTGGCTGCGAAGCGTTATCATCAAAGCGAAAATGTGCGACAACACGTGAGATTCCTCTGTTACATGTCGTCGGCATTGCCGTAGTATCCCAACCGATCAAAAGGACCCAACAGCTGCTCAGGCAGCGAACAAGAAGCCTTTGACGATTGGGAGGAGTCTGCATGACCGGCGATCTTTGCCCGGCCGATGGTGGCTGCGGCGAGCTGGATAGCTACACCGGCTCGCTCGGTGGCCTGCAACGTCGTGAATTCCTCAAGTTCTGCACGGGAGTCGCGGCGACGTTGGGATTAGCGCCGGCACTGGGCGTCCGCATCGCCGAAGCCGCCACCGCGGCGACACGGCCGCCGGTCATCTGGCTCTCCGCCCAGGAATGCACGGGCTGCACGGAATCCCTGCTGCGCGCCTACCACCCGACGCTCGAGACGCTGATCCTCGACATGATCTCGCTCGACTATCACGAGGCGTTGTGCGCCGGCTCCGGCCATCAGGCCGAGGCGTTCAAAGACCAGTCGATGAAGGCGAACTGGGGCAAGTACGTTCTCATCGTCGACGGCTCGATCCCGACGCGCGACGGCGGCGTCTACTGCATGGTCGCCGGCAAGCCGATCCTGGAGACGGTGCGCGAGGCGGCGGAAGGGGCGGCGGCGATCATCGCCATCGGCTCCTGCGCATCCTGGGGCGGCATCCCGGCGAGCGACCCGAACCCGACGCACGCCAAGCCGGTGCACGAGATCCTGCCGGGCAAGACCGTGATCAACATCCCCGGCTGCCCGCCGAACGTCTACAACTTCCTGTCGACGGTGCTCTACCTCGTCACCTTCGGCAAGGCGCCCGAACTCGACGACAAGAACCGCCCGAAATTCGCCTACGGCCGCCTGATCCACGAGAACTGCGAGCGCCGCCCGCACTTCGACGCCGGACGCTTCGCCATCGAGTACGGCGACCAAGGGCATCGCGAAGGCTGGTGCCTCTACAAGATCGGCTGCAAGGGTCCGGAGACGTACGCGAATTGCCCGGCGATCCTGTTCGGCGACGTGGGCGGCGGTGCGTGGCCGGTCGGCACCGGGCACCCCTGCTTCGGCTGTACGGAGCAGGGTATCGGCTTCACCAAGCCCATCCACTCGCTGGCGAACGTCCTCACGGTCACTCCACCGACCGCGTTCCCGCGGGTCGGCGAAGAAAAAGGCCAGGGGGCGACGATCGGCGCCGCGGCGCTGGCGGGCGCGGTCGTCGGTGCCGGAGTCGGCGCCGGGGCGGTGTTCGCCTCCCGCCTGGGAAAACATCCGGTGCCCGACGAAAAGGCCTTCGAGCCGTCGCGCTACGACGACAAGCCGAACGTCTAGGGGCACCGCCATGGCAGTCAACAGACGCCGATTTCTTCAAGGCGCCGCAGCCGGCGGCGTGGCAGCGGCCGTGGCGGCGCCTGCGTCCGTCGAGGCCAACATCCTCGATCGCGAAGCCAAGCCGCGGCTTCCCGACGCCGTCGGCCTCCTCTACGACTCGACGCTCTGCGTCGGCTGCAAGGCCTGTGTCGCCGGCTGCAAGGAAGCCAACGACATGCCGGTCGAGATCGCGCCGGATCAGACCGCGTGGAATCCGGGGCTGTGGGATACGCCCAAAGACATCTCGGGCGAGACGCTGAACATCATCAAGGTCTACCGCGACGGCGCGATGGCGACCAAGGACGCGGCGACCGACGGCTTCGCTTTCATCAAGCGGCAATGCCTGCACTGCGTCGACCCGTCGTGCGTCTCCTGCTGCCCCGTCTCGGCGATGATCAAGGACCCCGAGACCGGGATCGTCCGCAACGACCCCGACCGCTGCATCGGCTGCCGCTACTGCAGCTATGCCTGCCCGTTCCAGGTGCCGAAGTACGAATTCGACAAGACGTTCGGCAAGATCCGCAAGTGTGAGCTGTGCAGCCACCGCTTGGCGAAGGGCGAAACTCCCGCCTGTGTCGCGCATTGCCCGACCGGCGCCACGCTGTTCGGCCGGGTCGAAGACCTTCGGGCCGAAGCCCACCGGCGTATCCTGGCGAAGGCGGGCGAGACGTACGCCTATCCGCGCGGCGACATCAACGGCCGATACGGCGTGGCGACGTCGCCGAACGAGAAGGTGGTCGCCGCCGCCTACCTGCCGGAAGTCTACGGCGAACAGGTCCTCGGCGGCACCCAGGCGCTGTACGTCTCGGCCGTGCCCTTCGACAAGCTGGGCCTGCCGTACGGCAACGTTCCCGACCACATGTACGCGACCGAGACCGAAGGCATTCAGCACTTCCTCTACAAGGGCATGATCGCCCCGGCGGTGGTGCTCACGGGCCTTGCGGCGCTCGCTTGGCGGAACGTCAAACGCCATCACCACGAAGCGGAAGAGGATTGAGGGCGCAACGGCCATGGCAACGCACGAACACGCGCCGGTCGGCGGCAAACTCCTCACCATCCCCGTCATCATCCTGGCGATGCTGCTGGTGCCGGCCGCGGTCGTGCTGCTGCTGCGGTTCGTCTTCGGCTTGGGGTCGGTCACCAACCTGAGCGACGGCTATCCGTGGGGGATGTGGATCGCCATCGACTTGATCATCGGCACCGCGCTCGGCTGCGGCGGGCTGGTGACGGCGCTGCTCGTCTACATCATCAACAAGGGCGAGTACCACCCGATCGTCCGCGCGGCGCTGATGACCAGCTTGTTCGGCTACGTCCTCGGCGGTGCCGCCGTGATGATCGACCTCGGGCGCTGGTGGCAGGGTCACAACATCCTGCTGCCGTGGCTGTGGAATCCCAATTCGGTTCTGCTCGAAACCGCGCTGTGCATCTTCGTCTACATCACCGTGCTGCTGGTCGAGTTCTCGCCGACCGTGTTCGAGCGCTTCGGCATGAAGGAATCCCGCAAGCGACTGCACCGGGTGCTGTTCTTCTTCACCGCGCTCGGCTGTCTGCTGCCGATGATGCACCAGTCGTCGATGGGCTCGGTGGTCATCCTGCTCGGCTACAAGCTGTCACCGCTATGGCAGTCGCACATGCTGCCGGTGAACTTCCTGCTGACGGCCTTCACCATCGGCTTCGCCGTGGTCGTCTGCGAATCCGTGCTGTCTTCCGCCGGCCTGAAGCGGCCCTTCGAGACGCGCATCTTGCGCGGGCTGTGCGGCATCATGGTCTGGGTGCAACTCGCCTTCATGATCGTCCGGTACGGCGACGTGATCTGGCGCGGCGCGTGGCCGCTGGCCTTCGCCGGCAACCTGCAGGCGTGGTTCTTCTGGATGGAGTTCCTGGCGGGTGCCGCCGCCATCATCTGGCTGCTGCCGAGGTCCAACCGGGCGAACCCGCGGACCATCTTCCTCGCCGCCGCGGCGATGCTGCTGAACGGCGTGCTGTACCGGCTCAACTGCTACCTGATCGGCTACGACCCCGGCAACGGCTGGAGCTACTTCCCGTCGATGGGCGAAATTCTCGTGACCGTCGGCATCTTCGCCTTCCAAGTCCTGATGTACATCCTGCTCGTCAAGACCCTGCCGGTGCTGCACGCGGTCAAGCCCGCGCCGGTGCCGGCCGCGGCCGAGTAAACACAACAAGAAACGCCGGGGAGTTCGATCTGACATGCGTATCACCATCGATCCCATCACCCGCATCGAGGGACACCTTCGTGTCGACTGCGAAGTCGACGGCGGCCGTGTGGTGAACTCCTGGTCGTCGGGGCAGATGTGGCGCGGGATCGAGGTGATCCTGCAGGGCCGCGACCCGCGCGACGCCTGGATCTATGCGCAGCGCATCTGCGGCGTGTGCACCACCGTGCATGCGATCGTCTCGGTGCGCGCGATCGAGAACGCGCTCGCTCTCGAAGTGCCGATGAACGCGCAGTACATCCGCAACATGATCATCGGCGCCCACGCCGTGCATGATCACATCGTTCACTTCTACCAGCTCTCGGCGCTGGACTGGGTCGACATCGTCTCGGCGCTGAAGGCCGACCCGAAGGCCGCGGCGGCGGTCGCCCAGAGCCTCTCGGACTGGCCGCTCAACAGCGCCGAAGAATTCACCAAGGTGCAGAAGAAGCTGCAGGCGTTCGTCGACTCGGGCCAGCTCGGCGTGTTCGGCAGCGGCTATTGGGGCCATCCGGCGATGAAGCTGTCACCGGAAGTCAACCTGATGGCGGTCGCCCACTACATGCAGGCGCTCGACTATCAGCGCAAAGCCAACCAGATCGTCGCCGTCCTCGGCTCGAAGACCCCGCATATCCAGAACCTCGCCGTCGGCGGCGTCTCCAACCCGATCAACCCGGAGAGCCAGTCGACGCTGACGCTGGAGCGCCTGTACAAGGTGAAGACGCTGATCGACGAACTCGGCGGCTTCATCAACCAGGTCTACTTGCCGGACGTCGCCGCCATCGGCGCGATGTACGCCGACTGGACGGGCTACGGGGCTGGCGTGACCACCTACCTCGCCGTGCCGGACATGCCGCTGGACACGAAGAACACCCAGTTCGCGCTGCCGGGCGGGTTCGTCAAAGCCGACAACCTCGGCGGCTTCCGCAAGGTGGACGGCTTCGGCGACGGCTTCTTCGAGAAGGGCGTGAAGGAAGGCGTCAAGCACGCGTGGTACGAGGGCGGCCGGCCGCTGCATCCCTACGACGGCCGCACCGATCCGAAGTACACCGGCTTCGACGACGAGGCGAAGTACTCGTGGGTGAAGGCGCCGACCTTCTACGACGAGCGCGTGCAGGTCGGCCCGCTGGCCAACGTACTCGGCATGTACCTCGCCGGCCACGAGCCGACGCAGCGTCACCTCGGCCGCGCGATGGCGATCATCAGCAAGGTCGCCGGCGCGGAAGTGCCGCTCACGGCGCTGCACTCGACCATCGGCCGCCACGCGGCGCGCGCCGTGCGCTGCGCCGTGCTCTACGAAGAGCTCGGCAACCAATGGGGCCTGCTGATGGCGAACATCGGCAAGGGCGACTACACCACGTTCAACAAACCGACCTTCCCCAAGGGCGAGATCCGCGGCTACGGCTGCCACGAGGCGCCGCGCGGCGTGCTGTCGCACTGGGCGGTGATCCGCGACGGCAAGATCGCCAACTATCAGGCGGTCGTTCCCAGCACCTGGAACGCCGGGCCGCGCGACGACCGCGACAACATGGGTCCCTACGAGGCCTCGCTGGTCGGCAATCCCGTCGCCGATCCGGAAAAGCCGCTGGAGGTGATCCGCACCATCCACTCGTTCGACCCCTGCCTCGCCTGCGCCATCCACATGCTGGACGCGGACGGCGGGGAAGTGGTTCGCGTCAAAGCACTCTGAGATTATCGGGAGAAGCACTCTCCGATGAACGTCCTTGTACTCGGCGCCGGCAATATCCTCCTCTCCGACGAGGGGATCGGCGTTCGCGTCGTCGAGGCGTTGCAGGACCGATACAGCATTCCGGACGCCGTCGAGGTTCTCGACGGAGGCACGTGCGGCATGGGCCTGCTCGACGTCCTCGCCGGCCGCGATCACCTGATCATCGTCGACGCCGTGAACACCGGGAGGCCGCCCGGGACCCTCGTCCGTCTCGCGGACGACGAGATCCCCGCGGCCTTCCGGACCAAATCCTCGCCGCACCAACTCGGCCTGCAGGACGTCCTCGCCCTGCTCCACCTGCTCGACAAGGCGCCCCGCCGCCTGACGGTGATCGGCGTGCAGCCCTCCAGCCTGGACCTGAGCCTGGAGCTCAGCCCGCTGGTGGCCGGCAAGCTGGACGAAATGCTGGCGATGCTGGTGGCCGAACTGACGGCGATCGGCCTGGCGCCAGTGCCGGCGCCGGTGCCGGCAGTCGCAGCGGAACTCGCGCCCGCCTCGTGAGCTGCTGTTCTCCATCGGCATCCGGGCAATGACCGGGAAAGCTATCGTCTCGATACAGACGCGACGGCGCCGGAGACAACGTCGGCTGGGTGAGGTCGACCGGAAACGGCGCGGCGGCTCGCGCTGGACGGCGCGCGGGACACTCAGACGGCATCGCCCTGCAGCGCCAGCGGCAAATCCTTCGTGTCCGAGCCCTCGGTGCCGTCCGGCTCCCGATCGCCGAGCGCTTGCATCGCGCTGTGGAAGCGTTCACCCACCGCGCGGCGGTCCCGCTCCAGGGTCAGCTGAGACTGCATCTGCCGGGCGAGTTCGCCGGCGAAGTCGATCAGCACCCGTCGGTCGTCGGCATCCCTGGCGCAAGCGGCAATGGTGACGAGCGACTCCAGCACGCGCACGGCGACGTCGCCGTTGCCGCCGCCGGCGCGGGCGATCGGGGCGAAGGCGGTTCGCGCCATCGCCGGCAGGCGCATCGCCTCGGCGATCACACGCACGCGGCCGGTCTCGTCGCGGCGCTCCGCCTGCGGGCGGCGGCGGCGGGCGGCGACGCACAGCGCCTCGGCGAGCCTGTTGGTGCACTCGACCGCGGTGTAAGGATCGTTGATGCCGGGCGACAGCGCGCGCAGGGCGACCTCGACCAGCTGGCGGATGGCGAAGCCCACGTCCTGCCCCGGCGTCCTGTCGGGGCCGAGCACGGCGCTCTTGCGCAGCCGCTCCCGGGCGTCGTCGGACACGGCGCTGTCCGGCCAGACCGTGAGCAGCACGCCGCCATCGAGGACGAAAGCGCCCGGCTGCAGCTCGACGCGGAGCAGCAGGTCGTGTTCGCACGCGGTCGACATCAGCGCCTTGCTGTCGATCTGGCGGATGTAGCCGGCTTCCTCGGCGCGCACCCGGAAGCCTTCGCTGGCGGCGACGACGTCCTTCCAATCCGTTTCCGGCTGCTGGTCGCGCTCGTCGCCGATACCCGACGGATAGAGCGCGTCGATGACGTCACGGACCTCGTCGCTGACGGTGGCGAGCACCGATTCGATGCGGATCGACGTCGCCAGATGGTGAACGAAGTAGATGAGCACGGCGATATCCAACATCCCCAGGAAGACCCCGGTCGCGGTGGAGATCTGCGGAACGAAACCGATGTCTCCACGCACGCTGCCCATCACCAGCAGATAGTAGATGAACGACGACGTGAAGGTGCCGAGAACCACCTGGGTGCCCCGGCTATTCATGAACGTGCGCAGCAGCCGCGGGCCGAACTGGCTAGAGCCGAGCTGCAGGGCCACGATCGTCAACGAAAAGACCACGCCGGTCACGGTGAGCATTCCCGAGGCGAGCGTCGACAGGATCGAGCGGGAGGCGTCGGCGCCGAATTTCGGAAACCACGGGCTGGTGCTCAGCGCATCGCTGCGGTCGAGAAAAATGTCGATCCTGAGGGTGCCCAGGGCCAGGGCCAGGGCGCCGAGAAACATGATCGACGGCAGGAACCAATACGAGCCCGATATCCGGTCGCGGAGGTCGACGAGACGGCTGCGTGGCAGGAACATGCGGGGCTCCGATCGGCGGTCTGCTTCTCGAACGCGGCCCGTACGCGGGAGTTCATCGGCCGGCTGTCGAAGGCGCGAAGACGAGGTGTTGTGCAGCACTCGATCGAGCCCCTTTTCAGGCGCTCGGGTCGCCGGTCGTGCTGATGTTCATCAGGTGGCCGCAATGCTTGCAGTGGATCGCATCCGGGTCGTGTCGGGTGAGCCCGCAGTCGGGGCAGCGCAGATGTACCTTCCGCGGCCGGAAAACCGCCTGGATCAGTCGCACGAACAGCGCGAAGCCGATCAGCATCATGCCGATCGCCAGCAGGCGCCCGTGGTCGCCGACGAGGACGATGTCGCCGAACCCGGTCGTGGTCAGCGTGGCCACGGTGAAGTAGAGGGCGTCCGTGTAGGTGGTGATGTGCGGGTTGACGGTGTGCTGGGTGATGAACACCACGGCGGTGATGACGAAGACGAAGACGACCAGGTCGATGATCGCGACGATGACGTGCTGGTTGCGGCCGACGAAGGGAAAGTGGCCGCGCAGGTCCTGCAGTACGCGGTAGGAGCGCAGCAGGCGCACCGCCCGGAGCACCCGTAGGAACGCCCCGTTCTCGATCAGCAGCGGCAGCACCAGGGTGAGGATCACCACCGCATCGACGATCGTCAGCGGGTCCATCAGATACCGCCAACGGCGACGGGCGATGAACACGCGTGCGGCGAAGTCGAGCGCCAGCACCGACGCGATCGCAAGGTCGACCCAAACCAGCCCCGCCACCGGCGGGGTGAGCGAGTCGTAGACGAAGTACGCGACGGTCAGCAGGTCGAAGCCGAGCAGGCCGTAGCGGAACGCCTCCGAGCGGGCGGTCCGGCCGGTGTAGAGCAGCAGCAGCCACAGCCTCGCCGCCGCCACCCTGTTCGTCTCTTTCGCCGTCCCCTCCCGTGACATCGCCATAGCCCCGTCAGCGCCGCGCGTTCCTCGCCCGATCCATGTGGCCGATGACCGCGGTGACGGTGACGCCGTGCAACACGATCGAAGTCAGGACGATGAACGCGGTCAACGCCCAAAGCTGCGTCGCGCCTTCGAAGGGCGCCTCGTCGAGCGCGTAGGCGAGATAGTAGAACGACCCGATGCCGCGGATCCCGTAGAAGCTCAGGATCAGACGCTCGTCCCGCGGCAGGCCCGAGTAGGCCATGCCGGCCAGGCCGGCCGCGGGCCGGATCACCAGCAAGACCAGCAGGCCCGCCGCAGCACCGCTCCAGGTCAGCGCATCGAGCAGCCCGCCTTCGAGCGCTATGCCGAACAGCACGAGCACCACCATCATCAGCAGTCGCTCGAGCTGCTCGGCGAACTCGTGCAGCGTTTCGTGAAACTCGTGGGAGCGTTCCTCATGGCGAAGTGCCAGCGCGGTGACGAACACCGCGAGGAAGCCGTAGCCCTGGGCGAGTTCGGTCAGGCCGTAGGACAGGCAGGTGATGCCGAGGGAGACGAAGCCGTCGCCGGTGCGCGACAGCTGCGCCCGGTGGGGGAGGCGGAAGGCCAGCAGTCCCAACATCTTGCCTACCAGCCAGCCGACCGCGACGCCGGCCGCGAGCTTCCACAGCACGTCTTCCAGCGCCCAGTCGCCGAGCCATTCGGGGGCCGCGGCCAGCCCGCCCGCCGCAGCGGCGATGGCGAGGTTGGTGAACGGAAACGCCAGCCCGTCGTTCAGCCCGGCTTCCGAGGTGAGCCCGAACCGCACGTCGTCCTCCTCCCCCGAGCCGGGCGGCCCGACCTGCACGTCCGAGGCGAGCACCGGGTCGGTGGGTGCCAGCAGCGCCGCGAGCAGCAGCGCCGAGACCAGCGGCAGGCCGGCGAGGCCGTGGCCGACCAGCGCAATCAGCGCGATCGAAATCGGCATGGTGATCGCCAGCAGCCGCCAGGTGATGCGCCACGTGCGCCAGCCGAGCGGCCGGTCCAGCTTCAAGCCGGCGCCCATCAGCGCGACGATCACCACGAACTCGGTCAGGCGCAGGGTGATCTCCGGGTAGCGCAGCGGCAGCGCCTCCCCGCCCGGAACGCCGTAGCCGATCAGGACGCCGATCAGCACGCAGACGATCGGCAGCGAGAGCGGCATCTCCTTCAGCACCATCGGCAGCCAGGCGGTCAGCAGGACGACGGCGCCGAAGACGCAGAGGATGATGATGTAGACTTGCACCCGTCGGCGCCGGGTCAGCGAGCGACGTGGACGGTGCCCCGGCGCGGAGGCCGCGTCCGGCAGCGAACGCCGACGCGGGCCGGAGACGGGGGCAGGCAGGGGCTCTCGGGATTGATCATCGTTTGCTGCGCTCCGCGACGGTGTTGCGGTCGGTTAACGGATTTGCTGGCGGCTGCGCTCCCTTCCCTCGATCGCTGTTCCATCGCATCGTCCAGCCGCATCGAAGGCGACAAAGGCAGCTTCGCCATGCCCCCGGTAAAACCGACGATGTGGGTGTTCGCCTCGGTCGCCGCCGACAACAGCGCCATCGCCGCCGATGCTTCGCGCGGCGTCGACGCGGTCGGGACGCCGCACGGGACAGGCCTTGCTCCGGCTCACAGCGGTTTCTTCAGCAGCCCCGCGAGTTCGCCGATGACACCTCGGCGGAAAGCGAGCACGCAGACGACGAAGATGATGCCCTGCACGACGATCACCCAGCCGCCGAGCTGAGCCAGGTAGTTCTGCATGCAGATCAGGATGGCGGCGCCGACCACGGGGCCGAACAAAGTCCCGAGGCCGCCCAGCAACGTCATCAGAACCACCTCGCCGGACATGCTCCAGTGAACGTCACTCAAGGATGCGAGCTGGAAGACGATCGATTTCGTGCTGCCGGCGAGCCCGGCCAGCGCCGCCGACAGGACGAAGGCGATGAGTTTGTACTGGTCGGCCTTGTAGCCGAGCGACGTCGCGCGGGTTTCGTTTTCGCGGATCGCCTTCAACACCTGTCCGAACGGCGAGTGAACGGTCCGGTAGATGAGCAGAAAGCCGCCCAGGAAGATGGCGAGCACGACGAAGTAGAGCGTCAGCGAGTTTTCCAGATCGAGGACGCCGAACATCACGCCGCGGGGGATCGCCTGGATTCCGTCCTCGCCGCCGGTGAACGGCGCCTGCAGGCAGAAGAAGAACAGCATCTGCGCCAGGGCCAGGGTGATCATGGCGAAATAGATCCCCTGTCGGCGAATGGCCAGCATGCCGAAGGCGAGGCCGAGCAAGGCGGCGGCGGCGGTTCCCGCGAGAATGGCGAGTTCCGGCGTCAGGCCCCACACTTTGGCGCCGTGGCCGGTGACGTAGGCGGCGAATCCGAAGAACGCCGCATGGCCGAACGACAGGAGCCCGGTGTAGCCGATCAGCAGGTTGAACGCACACGCGAACAGCGCGAAACACAGCACCTTCGCCGCAAACAGGGGATAGACGAGGAACGGCGCCACCACGCCGATGGCGACCATGATGCCGAACGCCACCAGCAGATGCCGGGGCGTACGCGCCGGCGCCACCCGGGCCGGTCTGTTCGCGTCGCTCATCTCATGATGCCCGGCCGAAAAGGCCCGCCGGTCGGATCAGCAGGACGATGACCATGATGATGAAGACCACGGTGCTGGAGGCTTCAGGATAGAAAACCTTGGTCAAGCCTTCGATCACGCCGAGACCGAAGCCGGTCAGGATCGACCCCATGATCGAGCCCATGCCGCCGATCACCACCACGGCGAAGACGACGATGATCAGGTCGGCGCCCATCAGCGGACTGACCTGATAGATCGGTGCCGCCAGCACGCCGGCGAAAGCAGCGAGCCCGACGCCGAAGCCGTAGGTGATGGTGATCAGCCGGGGTACGTTGATGCCGAACGCCTGCACCAGCGCGGGGTTCTCCGTCGCCGCCCGGAGATAGGAACCGAGCTTGGTACGCTCGATGACGAACCACGTCGCCAGGCAGACGATCAGCGAGACGACGACGACCCAGGCCCGATACGAAGGCAGAAACATGAACCCGAGGTTGTGGCCCCCCTGCAGCATCCGTGGCACCGCGTAGGGTTGGCCCGACGAGCCGAACTCGTTCTGGAACAACCCCTGGATGACGAGGGCCACGCCGAAGGTGAGCAGCAAGCCATAGAGGTGGTCGAGACCGTAGATCCGCCGCAGCAGCCACCGCTCCGCGACAGTACCCAGCAGCCCAACCAGGACCGGTGACAGGAAGAAGGCCCACCAATAACCCAGCCCAAGGTATTGCAACAGGAACCACGCGACGAACGCCCCCATCATGTAGAGGGCGCCGTGCGCGAAGTTGATGATGTTCAACAGGCCGAAGATGACGGCGAGGCCCAGGCTGAGCATGGCGTAGAACGCGCCATTGATCAGCCCCAGCATCAGCTGCCCGAACAGCGCCTGCGGCGGAATGCCGATCAACTCGAACATGGGACCTGACCGCCGGTCGGTGCGATCAGCCTTTCTTGACCAGCGGGCAATTCCCCTGGTCGAGCGGCCGGAACGCTTCGGCGGCCGGGATCGTCGCCCGCAGCGTGTAGTAGTCGAAAGGACCTTTCGAGTCCGCCGGCTTCTTCACCTCGAACAGATACATGTCGTGGATGGTCCGCCCGTCGGCGCGGACTTCGCCTTTGCCGAAGAGCGGGTCATCGGTCGGAATGGTCTTCATCTCGGCCACGACTTTCGCGCCATCGGCGTCGGACTTCACCGTCTGTACCGCCTTCAGATAGTGCAACACCCCGGAGTAGACCCCGGCCTGAACCATCGACGGGACCTTGCCGCCGTTGCGCTCGGCGAACCGCTTGCTCCAGGCGCGGGTCCCGTCGTTCATGTCCCAATAGAACGCCTCGGTGAAGATGAGGCCCTGGGCCGCTTGCAGGCCGATCGCGTGGACATCGGTGATGAAGATGAGCAGGCCGGCCAGGTTCTGCCCGCCTTGGACGATGCCGAACTCCGCCGCCTGCTTGATGGCGTTGGTCGCGTCGCTGCCGGCGTTGGCGAGGCCGATGATCTTCGATCCCGAAGCCTGCGCCTGCAGCAGATAGGAGGAGAAGTCGGGCGTGTTCAGCGGATGACGGACGGAGCCCAGCACCTTGCCGCCATTGGCGACGATCACGGCGCTGGTGTCGCGTTCCAGCGCCTGCCCGAACGCATAATCGGCGACGATGAAGAACCACGTGCCGCCCCCGGTCTGGACCACCGCCTTGCCGGTGCCGTTGGCGAGCGCCCAGGTATCGTAGGTCCAGTGCACCGTGTTCGGCGAGCAGGCCTTGCCCGTGAGGTCGGATGTCCCTGCGCCCGAGTTGAGGAAGACCTTGTTCTTTTCGCGCACGATGTCGTTGACGGCGAGAGCCACCCCGGAGTTGGGAACGTCGACGATGACGTCGACCTTGTCCACGTCGAGCCACTGGCGGGCGATGTTGGAACCGATGTCCGGCTTGTTTTGATGGTCGGCCGAGATGATCTCGACCTTCATCCCCTTCGCCGCCGCACCGAAGTCCTCGACCGCCATTTGTGCGGCAATGACCGAGCCTTGCCCCGACAGGTCGGCATAGAGGCCGGATCGGTCGTTGAGCACGCCGATCTTGATGACCTCGTCCGACATCTGGACCTGTGCTGCGGCGGAACACGCCCAGAACACACCGATGACGGCAAGCAATCGTGACAGTCGCAGATTCCCCGACATTTCCCACGCCTCCTTATTGTGTGCCGATCGTCTACACCCCGAGATAAGTTTGCAGTTTCGTCATGTTCGCCTCGAGTTGATCGTTGGCGATCGCGTCGACGACCCGCCCGTGCTCGACGACGTAGTATCGGTCGGCGACGGTCGAGGCGAAGCGGAAATTCTGCTCTACCAGAAGAATGGTGAAGCCCTGCGCCTTCAGCGTCCGGACGGTGCTGCCGATCTGCTGGACGATAATGGGTGCGAGACCCTCGGTCGGTTCGTCGAGCAGCAGCAACTGCGCTCCCGTCCGAAGAATGCGACCGATCGCCAGCATCTGCTGCTCGCCTCCGGAAAGATGCGTTCCCCGGCTGGTGAAACGCTCCCGCACGTTCGGAAACAACGCGAGGATGTCGGATTCGGCCAGGCCTCCCGGCCGGACCCGCGGCGGCAGCAGGAAGTTCTCCTCGACGTTCAGACTGGCGAAGATGCCCCGCTCCTCGGGACAGATGGCGATGCCCAGGCGGGCGATCCGGTCGCTGGCCAGGCCGATCGTCTGCTTGCCGTCGAAGATGATCGAACCGGTCCGTTTGCCGAGCATCCCCATGATCGACTTCAGCGTCGTCGTCTTGCCGGCGCCGTTGCGCCCGAGCAGCGTCACGACCTCTCCGGCGCGGACGTCGAAGCCGATCCCGTGCAGGATATGCGATTCGCCATACCACGCATGCAGGTCCTGAACGTCCAGAAGCGGGACGGCGGCGGGCGGCGGGGCGGCGACGGGCTCAGCCATGTCCGGAGCCCATGTAGGCCTCGATGACCTGCGGATTTTGCGACACCGCCGCGTAGTCGCCTTCGGCCAGCACCCGGCCCCGCGCCAGGACGGTGATGACGTCCGAGAGGTCGGCGACGACGCTGAGGTTGTGTTCGACCATCAGCACGGTGCGGTCGGCCGCCACACGCTTGATCAACGCCGCGGTGCGGACGATGTCCTCGTGGCCCATGCCGGCAGTCGGCTCGTCGAGCAGCAGCATCTCCGGGTCGAGCGCGAGCGTGGTGGCGATCTCCAGTGCGCGCTTGCGGCCGTAGGGCAGTTCGATCGCGGGCAAGGTGGCGAAGCCGGTGAGGCCGACCTCGTCGAGAAGTTCCATCGCCCGGTCGTCGAACCGGCTCAGCACCGCGTCGGACCGCCAGAAATCGAACGAGTTGCCGCGCGCCCGTTGCAGCGCGATCCGCACGTTCTCCAACACACTCAGGTGCGGAAACACCGCGGAAATCTGGAACGACCGGACCATGCCGAGCCGCGCCACCTCCGCCGGCTTCAGCGTCGTGATGTCCTTGCCGTTGAAGACGATCGAACCATGCGTCGGCGCCAGAAACTTGGTGAGGAGGTTGAAACACGTCGTCTTGCCGGCGCCGTTCGGCCCGATCAACGCATGGATCGAGCCGCGGCGGATTTCCAGCCGAACGTCCTGCACCGCATAGAAGCCACGAAATTCCTTGCTGAGGCCCGCGGCGTGCAGGATCAGATCCGGATCCATAGGCTGTCCCGTCGCTTGCCCTTACCGCCGCCGAACTCGACGCACGGCCGTGGTTGCTCGCGCGAGAGTATAACCCATCGACTTGCAACTTCCGAGGATCGTTGTCGACGAGATCGGGGACCGGCTCGACACGTCTCAGGTTCTCGAGGATTAGGGAGGGCGAACAAAGCCTTCCTGTAGACTGCACGATTAGACGCTATCGACGCCTGCGTCCGAGTCCCCCGTCGATCGTCGGCGATGTCCGCAATGCCGAGAATCGAAGGCCGCGCCGCCATCGACCGACAGGGATCGCTGGACGAGGCAAGAGCTGCCCCACAGCCGGCAGCCGGATCACGTCCGTCAAGGTGGTGTGAATTTGGGGGCGGTCTTCAGGCCTCCTGGTCAGGCAGCTTTCGTGAGAGCGGCGGGCAAGGCGGCGCCCGCATCGTCGGCGAGGCCGGTGATTGTCTCCAGGG
>Ga0209573_1001667_pt1 | contig 32567 bp, 32 predicted proteins | sample TNRBio252014_DNA_FD_185870 | JGI IMG/M metagenome (GOLD analysis project Ga0209573, IMG submission 185870) | Wastewater treatment Type I Accumulibacter community from EBPR Bioreactor in Madison, WI, USA - TNR Reactor_6/25/2014_ DNA (SPAdes)... | ecosystem: Engineered > Bioreactor > EBPR >...
CCCCCTCGCCATCGGGGTCTGCGCGCGTGCGGATGCGGCCAACGTCGGAGCCCGCGCCGGGCTCGGAAATGCAGATCGTCGCCGTGCGTTCCCCGGCGATCAGCGCGGGCACCCAGTCGTCGCGCATCGCGGGCTCGGCCCATTCGGCCAGCAGCAGCGCCGCCGACCGCGTGCCGCCCACCGCCATCATGAAGGCGGGCGCGGCGCGTTCGAACAAGGGGTTGGCGGCGGCAAACAACGCCAGCGGCATCCCCATGCCACCAAAGGCCTCGGGATGCTCCAACCCCAGCCAGCCGCCCGCGGCCAGCGCGTCAAAGGCGGCGTGATAGGCAGCAGGCACGATCACCCGCCCGCCGTCCAGCCGCGCGCCGATCCGGTCGGACGGGGCGTCCAGCGGCGCCACCACCCCTTCGGCGATCTTGGCCGCCTCGGTCAGGATGCCGACCACGGTCGCATCATCCAGCCCGCCGCGCACCCGCTGCCAATTGGGCGTGCGGCCCAGCGCGTCCAGCATCGCATCGGCGTCGGAACGATAGCTCACATCAGGCTCGGCAGGAACAGGATCAGCGAGGGAAAGGCGATGCAGGCCACCACCACCACAAGGTCGGCGGCGAGGAAGGGGATCACCCCCTTGAAGATCTGCGCCACCGTTGCGTATTGGCTGGCGACGTTGCGGATGACAAAGACGTTCATCCCCACCGGCGGGGTAATCATGCCGATCTCCAGCAGTTTCACCAGCAGCACGCCGAACCAGACGAGGTCGATCCCCTCTTGCCGGAACACCGGCAGCAGCACCGGCAGGGTAATCATCATGGCGCCAAAGGGCTCCATGAACATGCCGAGGATCAGATAGATGATGACCACGATCACCATCAGTTCCACATAGCCCAGATCGGTCCCGGCAACGAAGGTCGAGATATAACTTGACAGGCCCGACAGCCCGAGGAACCGGGTGAACATCGCCGCGCCGACGCCGATGATGAACAGCGACGAGGCGGTCTGCAGCGTCTCGATCATCGAGACCTTGAACACCGTCCAGCTCATCCGCCCCGTGCCGATGGCGATCAGGATGGCGCCGATGGCACCGACCGCCCCGGCCTCGGTCGCGGTAAAGATGCCCGAGAACAAACCACCGAACACCATGCCCATCAGCAGCAGCACCGGCCAGATGTTCAGCAGCGCCTTCTTGGTGTCGATCCCCTCGGCATCCAGCGGCCGGGGCGGGCAGATGTCTGGCCGCAGCCACGTCGTCAGCAGCACGACGATGGAATAGGACAGCGCGGTCAGCAGACCGATGCCGATGCCGCCGATGAAAACCTTGGTGATCGAGGTCTCGGCAAAGACGCCGTAAACGATCATCAGGATCGACGGCGGGATCAGCGCGCCGATCGTGCCACCCGCCGCAATCGACCCGGTGGCAAAACTGGCGGAATAACCCGATTTCACCATCTCCGGGATGGCGATGCGGCCCATGGCGGCGGCGGTGGCCAGCGACGAGCCACACACCGCGGCAAAGCCCGAGCAGGCAAAGATCGAACTGATCGCCAAGGCGCCCGGCACCCGGCGCAGCACGGCCTTGGCGGCCTCGAACAGGCCCTGCGTCAGGCCGGCGTGATAGCTGATGAACCCCATCAGCAGGAACATCGGCACCGCCGACAGCGTCCAGTTGGCGACAAACGAAAAGGGCGTGTTCGACACGATGCCGATGGCGGGCTCCAGCCCGATCATCGTGGCGACGCCGCCGAACGAGACCGCGATCAGCGCCAGCGCCACCGGCACGCGCAGCAGCAGCAACAGCGCCAGAACCACGATTCCGGCAAATCCGATGGTCACACTCATGCCTTGGCTCCGATCATCAGGCGCAACCCGCGCAGTGCGACGCTGACGGCAGCCAGGCCAAAGCCCAGCGGCGGCAGCCAATAGGCCGGCCAGATCACCACACGGACCTGATTGGCCATGACAAAGGCGCTGACGCTCATCCGGCTCATCGCGGCCTTGTAGGTCACATAGGCCAGCGTGGCATAGATCACCACGGCGATCAGCGCGACGAGGGTATCCGACACCCGCATCACGCGGGGCGACAGCATGCCGTTGATGACCTCGACCTGCACCATGCCGCCGGTCTTTTCGACCCAGGCCAGCGGGATGAAGGCCAGCGCCACCATGTAATAATGCGTGACGATCTCCCATGTGGCGGGGATCGGCGAATTCCAGATGTTGCGCATCACGATGTCGACGCCGACATGCAGCATCAGCAGCAAGGTCGCGATGGCACCCAGAACGGCCAGCGCGGCGATCAGGCCGTCCTGGACTTGGGACAGGCGGTGCATGGGGGGCTCCGGGGCGCGATGGAGGGGGGGGGAGGGGGGGGGGGCGCCTGAACGCCCCGCCCAGATCACTTATTGGCCGTAGGTGGCGTAATCGACCTGCGACCAGACCTCGTCATACAGACGCTGGGTGATCGCGGCGGGGTCATTATTGACCTCGGTCGCGATGGCGTCCCACTTGGCATAGAGCTCGCGGAAGCGGGCGATGCGGTCGGCGGCATCGGTCATGCCAAAGCGCTCTTGTGCGACGCGGGCGGCGGTGTCGAATTCCGTCGCGCGGAACTCTTCAAAGGCCGCCAGCAGCGAGGCGTCGGGCTGGATCATCTCGATGCCCGCAGCGGTCGCGGCCGCTTCGGCCTCGCCCGGCATCGAATAGCCCCAACGCTGGGTAAAGTCGACGTTCGCGCGGTTGGCCGCCCGCGCCATCGCCGCGCGGTCCTCGACCGACAGGCTGTCCCAGACCGCCGCCGCCGTGGTGAAGTTCGAGGTCGACTGATACAGGCCGATCGGCAGGAAGGTCACATGCTTGACCAGTTCCACCAGCCGGAACGACACGAGGTCGGCGATCGAGGCCATGGTGCCGTCGATGACACCCTGGCTCATCGCCTCGAACTGGTCGTTCACCTGAATCTGCGCGGGGACGGCGCCGAAATGCTCGGCAAACCGCGCCCAGGGGGCGCCGCCCGAACGCAGGCGCAGGCCCTGCAGGTCAGCCGCCGTGCGCACCGGACGGGTGGTCAGCAGTTCATAGACGTCCGACGCGCCCGACCCCAGATAGACGAAGCCGAAGTTGCGCATCTCCTGCTGGCAGGGCTCGCAGGTGACGACGTATTCGGTCATCGCCGCGGCTGCCGCATGGCTGTTGGTCGAGGTCAGCGACAATTCGCCAGCCAGCGCCATGTTCGGCAGGTCGGCGGGGAAGAACAGCGGCAGCAGGTTGCCGACTTCGGCGACCTGGCTTTGCAGCGCGTCCTTCATCTGCACCAGATTGACCACTTCCGGCCCCAGAATCGTCGCGCCCAGACGGCCCTGCGATTCCTCGGGCAGATAGCGGGCAAAGCCCTGATAGAGATAGCCGTTCGCCGGATGGGGCGGCGGCGCGGCGGGGGCGGCGCGCAGCATGCGGTCCTGCGCGGCGGCGGTGAAGGCGATGACCGACGCGGCCAGCGCGAGTCCTGCAAGTCTTGTCAGTTTCATGGATTGTCTCCTCCCAAAGACGCCCGACATGCTCAGAGTTTCAGCAGCCTCTTTGCATTCTCTTTCAGGATGAGGGGGCGCACCTCGTCCCGAAAATCCGAAGTCTCGAAGTCCTTCAGCCAGCGGTCCGGCGTGATCGCCGGCCAGTCCGACCCGAACAGCATCTTCTTTTTCAACATCGTGTTGGCGTAACGCACCAGAATTTCAGGGAAATACTTGGGCGACCAGCCGCTGAGGTCGATATAGACATTGGGCTTGTGCTGGCAGACGGACAGCGCCTCTTCCTGCCAGGGGAAACTGGGATGCGCCAGCACGATGGGCATGTCGGGGAAATCGACCGCCACATCGTCCAGATACATCGGGTTGGAATACTTCAGCCGCATCCCCATGCCGCCGCGCATCCCCGAACCGACGCCGGTCTGCCCGGTGTGGAACAGGGTGATCGCGCCCTCGTCGGCAATCGCCTCGTAAAGGTCATAGGCCATGCGGTCGTTGGGATAGAACCCCTGCATCGTCGGGTGGAACTTGAACCCCTTGACGCCGAACTCGCGCACCAGCCGCCGCGCCTCGCGCGCACCGGCCTTGCCCTTGTGCGGGTCGATGCTGGCAAAGGGGATCAGGATGTCGTCGTTCTCGGCGCAGATCTGCGCCACTTCCTCGTTGTGATAGCGCTTGAACCCCGTCTCGCGCTCGGCATCGACGGGAAAGATCACCGCCGCAATCTTGCGCGCGCGGTAATAGGCGGCGGTTTCCTGCACGGTCGGCAGCATGCCCGAGGCCCCGGCCGGGTTCTTGAAGTAATTGGCCATGCCCGCCTGAAACTCATTATAGCCGTCGTCGCGGCAATCGTCGCAGGGCTCCTCGGCATGGGTGTGAAAGTCGATGGCGATGATGTCGTCGAGGTTCACGGGCATTCCGGCACATCCTTGAAGGTGAGTTTTCCCAAGAGGGTCAGCAACTGGCCATACTCGCCCTCGCTCAGCCCCACGCGGGCCGGCGCATGCACGGCGTGGAACTGCGCACGGTGGCGTTCGACATGCTCAAGCCCGGCGTCGGTCAGCGACAGCAGGACCGAACGGCGGTCCTCGGGCGGGACTTCGCGCAGCAGATACCCCGCCTGCGCCAGCCGCTGCACCAGCTTGGTCATATGCGCCGGCTTGATCTGCAAGGTGCGCGCCAGCGTGCCCTGCCGCAGCCCCGGATTGAGCGCCAGCACCCAGAGCACGGTGAATTCCCCCGGCCGCACATCGGTGCCGGAAAACGCGCGGAAGAACTGCGCATAGGCCCGCACCTGCGTCATGCGCAGCATGAAGCCGACCGATTGGGTCAGATCGCCGAGTTCGACGACATCTTCGATCAGTCTGGGCACCGGCGCGTTCATCACGGGGTCCGATCAGGCGTTGGGGTTGGCGACCTTGCCGACCTTCTTGGTCAGAAAGGCGTTCAGGCGTTCTTCGGCCTCGGGCGAGGTGGCGGTGAACGAGGCGATGAAGCTCTCGACAAACAGCCCGTCCTCGGTGCCCATGTCGTTGATGCGCGGCAGGGCGTGCAGGATGGCATAGGTGGAAATCTGCGCATTGGTCGCGGCGTGTTTGGCCAGCGTGATCGCCTTGTCCAGCGCCTCTCCTGCCTCGACGACATAGTTGACCATGTTCCAGCGTTCGGCGGTGTCGGCATCGACCGAGCGCCCGGTCAGCATCAGGTCGGTCATCCGCGACACGCCCATCAGCCGTGCCGTGCGCACCGAGGCGCCGCCGCCGACAAAAATGCCGCGCTGCCCCTCGGGCAGGGCAAAGAACGCGGTCGTGTCGGCCACCCGCACATGCACCGACGAGGCCAGTTCCAGCCCGCCGCCGACCACCGCGCCATGCAGCGCCGCGAACCACGGCAGCTTGCCGCGCTGGATGCGGGCGAAGACCTCATGCCAGCGACGGCTGCCATGCACGCCTTCAAACGGGGTTTTCTTGACATGTTCCGCCAGATCGAGCCCAGCGCAGAAATGCGGCCCGTGGCCGTGGATCACCGCCGCCTTGCAGCGCGATTCGACCTCGGTGATGACGCTGTTCAATTCCTCGATGAAGGCATCCGAGATGGCGTTGCGCTTTTCTGGCCGGTTCAGCCCCACCACGCCGACATCGCCCTGAATCTCGAGTGTCAGATATTTCATCGCGATCCCTGCCATCTTGTCGAATGTTGCGCCGATTCTGCGTCGAATATCGGCGGAAAAAGTATCCGTGTAAACAATTTCCTCGCTATCCGGAAAAATAGTATCCGTGTAAACTTTCTGTGGGGAGGACCAAACCATGACAGAATCACCGTTGCGACCGGTCACGCTGTGGCAGCCCGATGTGCGTTGGACCGAGCGTCCGGATGGCTCGATCCTCGTCTGGCAGGACGGGCCGCTGGGTGCCTATCCTGACCGGATCTCCGACCGCATCCACCATTGGGCCGGGCAGGACCCGGACCGCATCTGGATGGCCGAACGCGACACCTCGGGCGGCTGGGTCAAGGTCAGCTATGGGCAGATGCTGGCACGGGTGCGGGCGATCGGCCAGCGCCTTCTGGACATGGGCCTCTCGACCGAGCGTCCGCTGGTGATCCTGTCGGGCAATTCCATTGCCCATGCGCTGATGGCCCTGGGTGCGCAATATGTCGGCATCCCCTCGGCGGCGATTGCCCCGGCCTATTCCACCTCGGCGGGCGAGTTTGAAAAGCTGCGCTCGGTGCGCGACCAGATCACCCCCGGCGCGGTGTTTTGCGACGATGCCGCCCCTTATGCCCGCGCGCTGGCCGAGGTGCTGAGCGGCCTGCCGGTGATCGCCATTCAGGGCGCCGCGCTGACGCTGCAGGACGTGCTGGCCACCCCGGTCACCGCCGCTGTCGATGCCGCGAATGCCGCCACCGGGCCCGATACCGTGGCGAAATTCCTCTTCACCTCGGGCACCACCGGCTCGCCCAAGGCGGTCATCCAGACCCAGCGCATGATGTGCGCCAACATGGAGCAGATGACCGACTGCTACGCCTTCCTGCGTGACGAGGTGCCGATCATCCTCGACTGGGCGCCGTGGAACCATGTGGCGGCGGGCAACCTCGTGTTCAACGCGGCGATCTACAACGGCGGCACCTTCTATATCGACGGCGGGCGGCCGACGCGCGACCTGATGCACCAGACCATCGCCAACCTGCGCGAGGTGCCGACCAACTGGTATTTCAACGTGCCCTTTGGCTATGAAATGCTGGTCGAGGCGATGCGCAAGGACCCGACGCTGGCGCAGGCCTTCTATCGCCCGCTGCGGCTGATGTATTACGCCGGTGCGGCGATGGCGCGGCACACCTGGGACGCTCTGGAAGAGCTGTCCGTGCAGGCCACTGGCGAGCGGGTACAACTGGCCACCGGCCTTGGCGCCACCGAAACCGCGCCGTTTTCGCTGTTCAACACCGATCCGAACGCCGAAGCGGGCTGCATCGGCGTGCCGGCCAAGGGCATCACGCTGAAACTGGTGCCGGTCGAGGGCAAATGGGAGGTCCGCCTCAAGGGGCCGAACGTCACGCCCGGCTATTGGCGCAACGCCAAACTGACGCGCGAAGCCTTTGACGACGAAGGCTATTACTGCCTCGGCGATGCCCTGCGCTTTGCCGAACCGGGCAACCCGGCCAAGGGGTTTTTCTTTGACGGCCGCGTGGCCGAGAATTTCAAGCTGTCGACCGGCACCTGGGTTTCGGTCGGCGCGTTGCGCGCGAAACTGACCGACGCGCTGGGGGGCCTCGCGCGCGACGCGGTGATCGTCGGCGAGGGCGAGGACAGCCTCGGCGCGCTGCTGGTGCCCTTCCGCCCGGCGATCGAGGCGCTGGTGGGGCAGGCGGGGCTGTCGGACGCCGACCTCTGCGCGCATCCCGCCCTACGCGCGACGATTGCCGAACGGCTGGCCGCCTATAACGCCACGGCGACCGGATCGTCCCTGCGCGTGCCGCGGGTGATTATGCTGGTCCAGCCGCTGGACCTCGACCGCGGCGAGGTGACTGACAAGGGCTCGGTCAACCAGCGCGCGGTGCGCAGTCACCGCGGCGATCTGGTGGCGGCACTCTATGCGGGCGATCCGCGGGTGATTTCAGGCAAGAAAGGGTAAGCCATGCAGATCGAGGGCATTTCGGCGCTGGTGACCGGCGGCGGCTCGGGCCTGGGCGAGGCGACGGCGCGCATGCTGGCGGCGCGCGGCGCGCGTGTGGCGGTGTTCGACCGTGACGCGGTGCGCGGCGCGGCGGTGGCCGAGGCCATCGGCGGCATGGCCTGCGCCGGGGATGTGACCTCCGAGGCCGAGGTGAATGCCGCACTGGACGCCGTGAGCGCGGCGCAGGGTGCCCCGCGCATCGTGGTGAACTGCGCCGGGATCGGCACGGCGGGGCGGGTGCTGGGGCGCGACGGGCCGCTGGCGCTCGACGCTTTCGAGCGCACGATCCGCGTCAACCTGATCGGCAGCTTCAACGTGCTGCGGCTGGCGGTGGCGCGCATGGCGGCGTTGGAGCCGCTGGAAGATGGCGAGCGCGGCGTGGTCATCAACACCGCCTCGGTCGCCGCCTTTGACGGGCAGATCGGTCAGGCGGCCTATGCGGCGTCAAAGGGCGGCATTGTCGGCATGAGCCTGCCGATTGCGCGGGAACTGGCGCGGATCGGCGTGCGGGTCAATGTGATCGCGCCGGGGATCTTCCTGACGCCTTTGCTGTTCACCTTGCCCGAAGAGGCGCAAAAGGCGCTGGCGGCGGATATTCCGTTCCCGCAGCGGCTGGGCGACCCGGCGGAATTTGCCGATGCCGTGTGTTTCATGGCGGCGAACCGTTATGTGAACGGGGAATGTCTGCGGCTGGATGGGTCGGCGCGGTTGCGGGCGAAGTAGGGCGGCGCTCGCGGGCATCGAGCCCGCTCGCGCCGCGCGGGGGCGGCCCCGCACGCCGCCAAGGGGGGCACGCCCCCCTTTGGAGACCCCGTGGATGTTTGAGGCGCAAAGATCGGGCGTTGCCTTGGGGGGCGGGATGTATACATTGGATGTATACATGAGGCCAAGATGAGCGAATCGAAGAGCACCACCCTGACCAAGCGCGCCGCTTATGAGCTGCGCCAGCGTATCATTCATGGCGGCCTGCCGGGCGGCACCCGGCTTTATGAGGTGGCGCTGTCCGAGGAGTTGCAGATCTCGCGCACACCGGTGCGTGAGGCGATGTCACGGCTGGCCGAAGAGGGGCTGCTGGAGCGCGCGCCCGGTGGCGGGTTTCAGGTCCGTGCCTTCAGTCTGCGGGATGTGACCGATGCCATCGAATTGCGCGGGGTGCTGGAGGGCACCGCGGCGCGCATGGCCGCCGAGCAGGGGGTGGATCCGGTGCAGATGGCCGGGGTCTGGGCCATTCTTGACCGGCTGGACCGCTGTTTTACCGGCGATCGCGTCGATTTTGATGCCTATAGCGAGTTGAACGCCCAATTCCACTGTGCCTTGGCCGAATTGTGCCAGAGCGCGGTGATCCTGCGCGAGTTGGAGCGGGTGAAATCGCTGCCCTTTGCCTCGCCCTCGGCCTTTGTGCTGGGGCAGGCGGATGCGGCGGGCTCGCATCGGTCGCTGGTGATGGCGCAGGCGCAGCACCGGGCGCTGGCGCAGGCGATTGCCCGGCGCGAGGGCGCGCGGGCCGAGGCGATTGCCCGCGAGCACGCCCGCATCGCCCGTGGCAATCTGGAGGAAACCTTTGTCGAGGGCGCACAGCCCGGCGGCAGCATGCCGGGATTGGCGCTGATTACCCGCTAAGATGCATACAGGATGTGGGGGAAAATGCGCCTTTCCGGCGATTTTTCTTGCATTCGGCCGGTTCTCTTCGCATGTTGTATACATTCGTGACTTTGGAGGAGAATCGAAATGGCGGCAACCAGCCTGGAAGCCCTGATCGCTGAGCGGGGCGGCAACCCTGTGAAGATGCTGCGTGACTCGAAGATCGGCATGTATGTCTATCCCGTCGTCGCGCCGGAATTCTCGAACTGGCGCGTCGAGCAGGAGGCCTGGCGCAACAGCGCGGTGCTGTTCGACCAGACGCACCACATGGACGAGGTGATCGTCGAAGGCCCGCAGGCGACCGAGTTTCTCGCCCATCACGGCATCAACGCCTTTTCGAATTTCGAACTGAACCGTGCCAAGCACTATGTTCCGGTCACGCCGAACGGCCATGTGATCGGCGACCACATCATCTTCCGCGAGCGCGCCGACAAATACGTTCTGGTGGGCCGCGCGCCGACTTCGAACTGGCTGATGTTCGCCGCCGCTTGGGGCAAGTGGAACGTGCGGCTGCGCTATGACCCGCGCTCGCCCAGCCGCCCCGAGGGCGAACGCGTGATGCGCGAGCATTACCGCTTCCAGATCCAGGGCCCGGACGCGCCGCGCATCTTTGAAAAGATGAACGGCGGGCCGATCCCGGACATCAAGTTCTTCCACGTCGACTGGATCAATGTCGGCTCGAAAAAGGTGCAGGCGCTGCGTCACGGCATGTCGGGCGCGCCGGGGCTGGAGATCTGGGGTCCCTACAAAGACAAGGATTACATCCACTCGACGATCCTGCAGGCCGCCCGTGACGCCGGGGTCAACCTCGTGCAGTGCGGCAGCCGCGCCTATTCGACCAACACGCTGGAATCCGGCTGGATTCCCTCGCCGCTGCCCGGCATCTATACCGGCGACGGCATGCTCAAGGACTACCGCGAGTGGCTGGGCACCGACATGTACGAGGCCGCCGGGTCGATCGGTGGCTCCTTCGTGTCGGACAACATCGAGGACTATTACACCAACCCGTTCGAGCTGGGGTATGACTTCTACATCGGCTGGAAGAAGGCCGATTTCGTCGGCAAGGCCGCGCTGGAGAAGATCAAGGCCGAAGGCGCCAAGCGCAAGAAGGTCACCTTCGAGTGGAACCGCGACGATGTGCTCAAGGTGATCGCCTCGGCCTTTGAACCCGGCGTGCCCTACAAGTGGATCGACTTCCCGCAGCCCAACTATGCCTCGTCCAGCGCCGACCGCGTCGAGCGGGACGGCCAGATGGTCGGCATGAGCATGTTCAACGGCTATACCTGGAACGAGCGTTCGGTGCTCAGCCTCGGTGTGGTGTCGAACGATGTGCAGGTCGGCGACATCCTGACGCTGAAATGGGGCGAGCCGGAAACCACCGGCAAGACCTCGACCGAAAAGCACCGGCAGACCGACATCCGTGTCCGGGTCGCGCCGACGCCCTATTCGGCCGATGCGCGCACCAACTATGCCGACAGCTGGCGCACGCGCAGCTGAGACCTGAACACGCCCCGGCGGCCCGATGGGTCGCCGGGGCGCTTGTCCCGGTGGCTATAGCATCGACTTATGGAGAGGGCCGCGAAATCTATACCTGCGCGCGGTCAAGTCGGTCATAGTGGCCTGGGGATCTGTCACTGCCTGGGCGCTTGACGCCCACCAACCGGGAGGAACTGCCATGTTCAATTTCAAGACCCTTCGCGCCTTTGGCGCCGCTGCGGCCACCGCCGCGCTGCTGTCGACCACCGCCAATGCCCAGGAACTGCGGTTCGCGCATTTCGTCGCGCCGGGCCACACGCTGACCGCCTCGACCATCGAGCCGCTGCAGGCCGCGGTCGCCGCCTCGGGCCTGACGATCCGCGTCTATCCGGGTGGCGAACTGGGCGCCGGGCCGCTCGAGCAGTATGTCCGCGTGCTGCAAGGCGTCGCCGATATCGTCTGGGGCCTTCAGGGCTATAACTCGTCGCAGTTCCAGCGCACGATGATCTCGGAACTGCCGGGCGCGCTGAACCCCGGTCAGTCGGGCTATGACGCGCTGTGGAATGCCTATGACGCCGGCCTGCTGGCGAACGAATTCCCCGGCACCGTGCCGCTGGCGCTCTGGACCTCCGAGCCCAACGTCATCATCATGCGCGGTCGCAACGTGCGCACCCCGGCCGATCTGGCAGGGCTGAAGATCCGCGTGTCGGGCTCGGCCGCTGCCGCGCTGGTCGAGGCTCTGGGCGCGACCCCGGTGCAGATGCCCGCGGGCGAGATCTATAACGCCCTGCAGACCGGCCTGATCGACGGCCTCATCACCGGCGCCTCGGCGATCGGCGACTTCCGCCTCGACGAAGTGGCCGACAGCTATACCTTCGGCGCGCCGCTCGGCCAGATCGACTTTTATGTCGTGATGAATCAGGGCGTGTACGAGGGGCTCTCGGCCGAACACCGCGCCGCGGTGGACAGCGTCGCCGGACGCACCCTGTCGGCCTCGGCCGAGGCTGGCTGGAACGCCCGCGCGACTCAGGTGATCGAGACGATCTCGGCGCTGGCCGACAATACGATCATCAACCTGACCGACGACGAAGTCGCCGCCTTTGCCGCGATCACGCTGCCGGTGCGCGATCAGGTGATCGCCACCATCGACGGCGGGGCCGAAGTTCTGGCGACGATGCAGGGCAACTGAGTGCTTCGCGCACTCGACACACTTGCGGGCAGGGTCATCGCCCTGTCCGCGTTCCTCGGCACCCTCGGTCTGTTGACCGAGGTTGTCGTGATTCTGGCCGATGTGACGGGGCGCTTTTTCGGCGCCCCGATCCGCGGCGCGCAGGACATCACGCAGATGGCGATGGTCGTGCTCGTCTTTGGCGGCATGGCGCTGTGCGACCGGCAGGGCGGGCACATCGCCGTTGACCTGTTCGAGCGCCATTTCCCCGACTGGGCCAACCGTCTGGGCGACATCCTCTCGGCGCTGCTGGGCGCGGCGATCTTCCTCGGCATCGCCTGGACGATGTGGGAAAGCTCGTTCATCTCGCGCATGCTGCGGTCTGCCACCAACATCATCGGCCTGCCGAAGGTGTGGTTCCAATATTACGTCATCGTCTCGAGCCTCATCACCGCCTTTGGCATGGCGCTGCGCGCGCTGGTGCTGACGTTGGGCGGGGCCGTGCGCAAGGGATACGACGCATGAGCGATTTTGGCATCGGCACCGTCGGGATGCTGGTTCTCTTCGTGCTGCTGGCGCTGCGGGTGCCGGTGGCCTTTGCGATGTTCGGCGTCGGTTTTGCCGGGATCTGGGCGCTCAACGGGCTGAACGCGGCGAAAAGCCTGCTGGCCTCGGAAAGTTTCACCCTCGCCTCGATGCCCGAACTGGTCGTCGTGCCGCTGTTCATCCTGATGGGCAATGTCGCCTCGGAAACCGGCATGAGCCGCAAGCTTTATGACGCCGCCTATGCCATCGTCGGCCGGGTGCGCGGCGGGCTGGCCAGTGCCACGGTGATCGGCTGCGGTGGCTTTGCCGCGCTCTCGGGCTCGTCTGTGGCCTCGGCGCTGACCATCGGCAAGGTCTCGCTGGGCGAGATGGAGCGCTTCAACTATGACCCCCGCCTCAGCACCGGCGCGGTGGCGGCGGGCGGCACGCTGGGCATCCTGATCCCGCCCTCGACCGGCTTTGTCATCTATGCGATCCTGACGCAGGAGAGCATCGGTCGGCTGTTCCTCGCCGGGGTGCTGCCGGGCCTCTTGCTGCTGGGCATGTTCATCGCCACCATCACGCTGCAATGCTGGATCAACCCGGCGCTGGGTCCGCGCGGCCCCGTCACCACCACCGCCGAGAAACTGCGCGCCTTTGTCGGCGCAGTGCCGGTGGTCGGCGTGATCGTCATGACCGTCGGCGGCATCTATTCCGGCCTGTTTTCCCCGGTCGAGGCCTCGGCCGTCGGCGCCGGGCTCTTCATCATCATCGGTCTCATCAACCGCACGCTGACGCTGCGCGCCTTCTGGGCGGCGGCGAAATCCTCGGTCACCACCACCGCCACGGTGATGCTGATCCTGATCGCCGCGCATATGATCAACCCGTTCCTCGCCCTCAGCCACATTCCGCAGGCCCTGGGCGAGTTCCTCATCGGCCTCGACATGCCGCGCATGGTGATTCTGGCGCTGATCCTTGCGACCTACATGGTGCTGGGCTGCTTCCTTGAAGGCTTCGCCATGCTGGTCCTCACCATGCCGATCTTCTTTCCGATCATCCAGCAACTGGGCTTTGATCCGATCTGGTTCGGCGTGCTGGTCGTGCTGACGCTGGAAATGGGGCTGATCTCGCCGCCGGTCGGGGTCAATGTGTTCATCGTCAAATCCGTGGTGCCGCATGTGCCGCTGGGCACGATCTTTCGCGGCGTCATGCCGTTCTGGGGCGCGATGATCGTCACCCTGATCCTGCTGGTGGCCTTTCCGCAGATCGCGCTGATCCTGCCCGATACGATGATCGACTGAGATGGGCGTGCTGCTGATCCCCGGCCTGCTGTGTGACCGCTTCTGCTGGGAGCCGGTTCTGGCCGATCTGGCCGCCGAGGTCGCCGACCTCTCGACGCAGGATGACCTGACCTGGATGGCGCGCGACCTTCTGGCGCGCCATCCCGGGCCGCTGTCGGTCGCCGGGCATTCGATGGGCGCCCGCGTCGCGCTGGAAATGGCCCGGCTGGCGCCCGCCCGCATCCAGCGTCTGGCGCTGCTCGACACCGGCATCCACCCGCTGCGGCCCGGCGAGCGCGAAAAGCGCGAGGAGATCACGCGCTTTGCCCATGAGGCCGGGATGGCGGCGCTCTGCGACCGCTGGCTGCCGCCGATGGTCTGGCAGGGCAACCAGACCAACACCGCCTTGATGGACGGGCTGCGCGCCATGGTGCTGCGCAAGGATGCCGCGCTGCATGAGCGCCAGATCAAGGCGCTGGTCAACCGGCCCGATGCCTCGACCACTCTGGCGCAGATCACCTGCCCGGTGCTGCTGATGGTCGGGCAGCATGACCAGTGGTCGCCCGTCGCCCAGCATCAGGACATGGAGGCACTGCTGCCCCACGCGCGGCTCGAGATCATTGAAAACGCCGGGCATTTCGCCCCGGTGGAGCAGCCCGCCGCCGTCGCCGCCCTGCTGGTGCCCTTTCTGCGCGGTGCGGTGTGATGTTTTTCCTGATGGAATGCTGCCACCACGCCGGTGCCGCCGAGGCCCGCGACGCCCTGCGCCCGGCGCATCGCCAATGGGTCGCCTCGGGCGGGCAGGGGCTGGCCTCGGTGCTGATCGGCTCGGCGCTCTGGTCCGATGACGGCGCGGCGCTGGGGCATTGGGGCATCCTCGAGGCCCCCACCGCCGAAGCCGCCCGCGCCTTTGCCGAGGGCGACCCCTTTGCCACCGGCGGCGTCGTCGCCGCGCTGACCCTGACCCGGCTGGCCGACACCTTCATGGCCGACCGCATTTCCCCCCGCATGACGGCGGGGGGCTGACCTATCGGAGGACCCCCATGGCCTTGTTCAACCTGCGCCCCGGCAAGCCCGGCGGCAAATCCGAACCGCTCGCCGCGCTGCTGTCGGGCGCCTCGATCGAGGTGATGCCGCGCACGGCGGCCAAGATCGACAGCTTCGCCGCCCTCCTGCCCGCCGAAACCCGGGTCTATGTCGCGCATATCGACGGCACGCCGATTGACGAAATGGTGGCGACGGTGCGGCGGCTGGCGGCTGAGGGCTTTGCCGTCATGCCGCATGTGCCCGCCCGCATCATCCCCAACCGCGCCACCCTGCAAGACTGGCTGACCCGCTACCGCGAGGCCGGGGCCGAACAGGCGCTGGTGCTGGCCGGTGGCGTGCCGGGTGTGGCGGGGGAGTTCGCCTCGAGCATCGACCTGCTGAAGACCGGGCTCTTCGATGATCTGGGTTTCACGCGCCTGCATGTCGCCGGCCACCCCGAGGGCAACAAGGACATCGACCCCAAGGGCGGCAGCGCCGAGGTGGACGCGGCCCTGCTGTGGAAGCAGGGTTTCTCGAAAAACACCGACGCGCAGATGGCGATTGCCACGCAATTCGCCTTTGAAAGCGCCCCGGTGATCGCCTGGGCCGAACGGCTGGCGGGGCTGGGCATCACGCTGCCGATCCATCTGGGCGTCGCCGGGCCGACCAAGCTGCAGACACTCATCAAATTCGCCATCGCCTGCGGCGTCGGCCCGTCGCTGAGCGTGCTGCAAAAGCGGGCGATGGACCTGACGAAACTGCTGGTGCCCTTCGCCCCGACCGACCTGCTGGGCGAAATCGCGACCTACAAGGCGACGAACCCGGACTCGCTGCTGCAGTGCATCCATCTGTTCCCGCTGGGCGGCATCACCGCCAGCGCCGAGTGGCTGGGCGAGCATCGCTGAGGCAGGCTTGGGGGGCGGCTGCCCCCCCGTCGCCATTGTCTCTCGGACCAATGGCGCGACAATGACGACCCCTGCCCAAAGGGGGGCACGCCCCCCTTTGGAAACCCCGTGGATAGTTTCAGCGCAAAGAGGACAGGCGGTCGAGCCAGCCCAGCGAGGCGTCGGTCGGGCCGCCGGGGCGGTATTCGGCGCCGATCGGCTGGGGCCACGCCAGCGCGGGCAGCAGCGCGGCATAGTCGATCTCGCCATGGTCGGGCGGGCCACGGTCGGGCACGGCGGCGATCTGCAGATGGCCAAGTCGCGCGCGGTGGCGGGCAAAGGTGGCTGCCGGGTCCAGACCAAGACGGCCGATGTGATAGAAATCCAGCATCAGACGCACATGCGGCCGGTCCAGCGCGTCCAGCAGGGCGGCGGCCTGATCGGGGTGGTTCAGGTGATAGCCCGGCACGTCAACCGGGTTGATCGGCTCGATCAACAGGCCCAGGCCCAACGCGTGCGCCTGATCGGCGGCCCAACCGAGGTGATCGTGGAAACACGCCGCCTCGCCACCGATCCCCGCCATCACATGCACCGCATTCGTGCCGCTGGCCTCGGCATAGCGCAGCGCCTGCAGCGTGGCCGCGCGGGCCTCGGGCTGGCGGTCGGGCAGGGCGGCGAGACCAAAGTCGCCCTCGCCGCCGCGGCTGGTGTTGAGCGCCAGCATCGGCAGGCCGGTCGCGCGCAGGGCGGCGGCGGTGTCCTCGGGCGGGGTGGCATAGGGCCAGTGGCATTCGACCGCGGCAAAGCCAGCCGCCTTGGCGGCATGGATCGCCTGCACCAGCGGCAGGTCTGTCCAGAGGAATCCCAGATTTGCAGAGAACGTCATACCGTCACCAGAGAGTTACCCCGAACCCGCGCCCGCCCGCGTCAGTCCGGATGTCGGCGCAGGGGTCTGGCGTTCACCCCAGCACCCGCGCCATGTGGCGCAGCGCCAGCAGATAGCCATGCACGCCAAACCCCGCCATCACCGCATCGGCCCGGTGGCTGACATAGGAATGGTGGCGAAAGGCCTCGCGCTTGTGCACCTGAGAGATATGCACCTCGATCACCGGCCCCTCGAAGGTGTTCAGCGCGTCCAGCACCGCCACCGAGGTATGCGTCAGCGCGGCGGGGTTGATGATGATCCCGGCGGCGCTGCCGCGCGCCTCGTGGATCCAGTCGACGATCTGCCCCTCCCAGTTCGACTGGCGCAAGTCGGTGGCCAGACCCAGCTCGCCCCCCAGCGCCGCACAGTCGCGCGCCACGTCGTCGAGGGTCTCGTGCCCATAGATCGCCGGTTCGCGGCGGCCGAGCAGGTTCAGGTTGGGGCCGTTCAGGATGAAGATCGTGCGCATGGGGGCTGTTCCTTGGTTCGGCGCATCCTAGCCTGCGCCGCGCGCCCGCGCAAACGTGTGTTGGCAGGGCGCGTGGCGGCGCTAGTATGGCGCCATGCGCAGCGCCGCCACCTTTACCGCCCTCAACCGCTTTGGCCTTGGCGCCGGGCCGGGTGATGATGCGCGGGTGGGCAGCGATCCGCAGGGCTGGCTGGCGGCGCAGGTCGGCGCCTCGCCGCTGCCCGACCTGCTGGCGCCGTTTCGCAGCGCCGACGCCATCCTGACCGGCATCAACGCGGCCCGCAACAGCGGCGGCGGCGAGGCCCGTGCGCTGGCGACTCAGGCCGCGATGCAGGACGACTACCGCCCCGAACTGCTGGCCCGCGCCGCGCAGTTCGTCACCGCCGAGGCTGCGCTGACCGAGCGGCTGGTGCTCTTCTGGTCCAATCATTTCACCGTCTCGACAGCCCGGCGCCAGATCGCCGCCGCCATCCCCGCCTATGAGCGCGAGGCCATCCGGCCGCTGGTCTATGGCCGCTTTGCCGACATGCTGCGCGCGGTGGTGCGCCATCCGGTGATGCTGACCTATCTGGACAACCCGTTTTCCCTCGGGCCTGACTCGGCCGAGGGCCGGCGCCGTCAGTCTCGCGGCGCGGGCGCCGTCACCCTGAACGAGAACCTCGCGCGTGAGGTGCTGGAACTGCACACGCTGGGCGTCGACGGCGGTTACGCGCAGGATGATGTCATCCAGTTCGCGCTGGCCCTGACCGGGTGGAGCCACGGCGGCCTTCGCCGCGGCGACGCCGACGAGGCGCATGGCCGCTTCCTCTTTGTCGCTCCGCAGCATCAGCCGGGGCCAAAACGGGTGCTGGGGCGCCTCTATCCCGAATCGGGCGAGGGCGAGGGGCTGGCGATCCTCGACGATCTGGCGCGCCACCCCTCGACCGCGCAGCACCTCGCCACCAAACTGGTGCGCCATTTCGTCGCCGACGCCCCCCCGCCCGAGGCCGTCGCGCAGATCGCGCGGCTGTTTCAGGACACCGACGGTGATCTGGCCGAGGTCACCCGCGCGCTGATCGCCCTGCCGCAGGCCTGGGCCGATCCGCTGGCCAAGGTGAAATCGCACCACGAATTCCTGATCGCCGTGCACCGCGCGGGCGGGCAGGGCGCCCCCGGCCCGCAGCACTATATCGCCCCGCTGCGGCTCTTGGCGGCCGAGCCCTTCTCGGCCCCCTCGCCGCAGGGCTGGGGCGATACGGCGGCGCATTGGCTGGGGCCGGAATCGTTGATGATCCGCGTCGAATGGGCGCGACACTTCGCCGGGCGACTGGGCACGCTCGCCGCGCGACAACTGATGGAGGACAGCATCGGCGCCGTTTCCCGCGACGTCACCCGCACCTGGGTCTACCGCGCACCCTCGCAGGATGCCGGGCGGGCGATGGTCTTTGCCAGCCCCGAGTTTCAAAGGAGATGAGGATGCAGCGCCGCACTCTGCTCGCGGGATCTTGCGCCGGGCTCCTCGCCACGATGACCGCGACCCGTCTGGCCTTTGCCCAGGCGCCGACGCAAAACCGCTTTGTCTTTGTCTTCCTGCGCGGCGCGCTCGACGGGCTGCACGCGCTGGTGCCCTATGCCGATGCCGATTTCCGCCGCTTGCGGCCCCGGCTGGCGCAGGCGCCCGACAGCGTGCTGGACCTCGACGGTTATTTCGGCCTCGACGCCGCGCTGGCGCCGCTGCTGCCGTGGTTTCAGGCGGGCGAGCTGGCGCTGCTGCCAGCGGTGGCCACCCGCTACCGCGAGCGCTCGCATTTCGACGGGCAGGCGCTGTTGGAAAACGGCACGGCCAGCCCCTCGGGTGCGCGCGACGGCTGGCTGAACCGGGCGATTCTGGCGCTGAACGCCGGCGACCGGCGGCTGGGGCTGGCGCTTGGCCCCTCGGTGCCGCTGATCTTGCAGGGCGCGGCCCCGGTGCAAAGCTGGTCGAACGAGCACCTCCCCGATCTGGACGAGGGGTTCCTGTCCCGTCTCGGCATCGTCTATCGCGGCGATCCGGCCTTCGATGCGGCCTTTCGTGCCGCGCAGGGCACCCCGCAGCCCGACCTCAGCGGCATGGCCGAGGGCACCGACAATTTCACCTTCGCGGCGCGGGCGGCGGGCGATATCCTCGCCCATGACGCCGGGCCGCGCATCGCGGTGATGCAGATCGACGGCTGGGACACCCATGTCAACCAGACCGGCCGCCTGACCAACCAGTTCGCCCGGCTGTCCGAAGGGCTGCTGATGCTGCGCCAGTCCCTCGGCGCGGCCTGGGGGCAAAGCGTGGTGCTGGTGGCCTCGGAATTCGGCCGCACCGTGGCCGAGAACGGCGCGGGCGGCACCGATCACGGCACCGGCGGTCTGGCGATGCTGGCCGGCGGCGCGGTGCGCGGCGGGCGGATCGTCGGCGACTGGCCCGGCCTCAGCGACCGCGCGCTGCACGAGGGCCGCGACCTCGCCGCGCCCAACGCCATCGAGGCCCTGTTCAAGGCGGTGCTGATCGGCCACATGGGCCTCAGCCCGGCGCTCGCGGACAGCGTGGTGTTCCCCGGCAGCGCGGGCATCGCGCCGCTCGAAGGGCTGCTCAGGGCCTGACCTTTGTCCCCGGTGCAATGGTCGGCTGGGCGGCGTTCAGCGCCTCGATGGCAAAGCCCGCCGCCGCCTTGTAACCCGCCATGAAGGCTGCGCGCTCCTCGGGCGGGATCACCGCGTCGATGTCGTCGAACTCGCCGCCGCAGCGGTCATTGACCAGATTGAGCAGGCCAAACGGCCCGGCGCCCCGATTGCGCAGGATCAAGGCCGAGACCGGGCCGCACAGCCGCGCGTCATAGGCCGCCAGCGCCTGCGCATTGGCGCCGTGTTCGACCATGCAGGCGCCCAGCACGCGCGCGTCGATCACCGCCTGCGAGGCGCCATTCGAGCCGGTCGGATACATCGCATGCGCCGCGTCGCCCAGCAGCGCAACCGGGCCATCGACCCAAGTCTTTACCGGGTCACGGTCGATCATCGGGTTTTCATAGGCCACCTCGCCGCCCTGCAGCAGCGCCGGAACATCCAGCCAATCCCAGCGCCAGCCCTCGAAATTCTGCACGAAATCCGCGATGTCCACCTGCCGGAACCAGCCGGTGTTCTCGCGCCCCTCGGGGCTGTCATAGGTGACTTCGGCGATCCAGTTGATATCGGCCATGCCGTCCGCATCGGGGTGGCTGATCGGATAGATCACCATGCGATGCCGATGCGTGCCCAGCCCGACAAAGGACGAGCCGCTGCGGATCGGCTTGGCCCGCGTCACGCCGCGCCACATCACCGCGCCGCCCCAGTGGATCGGCGGCTGGTCGGGGTGCATCTGCGCGCGCACCGCCGAATGGATGCCATCGGCACCGATCAGCAGGCTGCCCGCCTCCTCGCGCCCATCCTCGAACACGGCGACCACACCGGCGCCGTCGCGCCGATACCCCGTCACCCGCCGCCCGGTCTGCACCGCGTCAGGCCCCAGACGCTCGACCGCCAGCCGATGCAGCAGCATGTGGAATTGACCCCGGTGCACCGCGTATTGCGGCCAGTTGTAGCCCGCCTCCAGCCCCCGGGTTTCGGAATAGATGTCATTGCCGTTCAGCCCGACCAGCGCCCATTCCAGCGCGGGCAGCCCGACGGCGTCGAGCATCGTGGCATCAATCCCCAGATCGCCCAGTTCGCGCACCGCGTTGGGCTGCAGGTTGATGCCGACGCCCAGCGGCTTCAGGCTGCGCACCGATTCAAACACCACGCAGGGCACGCCGATCTGGTGCAGCGTCAGCGCGGTGACAAGGCCGCCGATGCCGCCCCCGGCAATCAGGACTCGGGTTTGGGACATGGCGGCGGCTCTCCGGGTTGGGTGGTCAGCGGCGTTCTGGCAAAGAAATCCGCGCGGGGCAAGGTGGGGTTGAACCCCAGCCTAGCGGATCACCACCAGCGGCACCGCCAGCGGGCCATATTCCGGCCAGCGCGTCATCTCCAGCGGCCCGGTCAGCTCCAGCCTGCGCGACTTGGCGACGATCTGCGCCAGCACCTCGACCAGCAGCACCCGCGCCAGCGGCGCACCGGGGCACATGTGCGGGCCGCGACCAAAGGTCAGCAGATCGGTCTCGCCGCGGTCGAGGCGATAGAGGTCCGGCTCGGCAAACACGTCGCCATCCCGGTTGCCCGAGGTGAACACCACCGCCAGCGCATCCCCCGCCTTGACCGTCTTGCCGCCCAACTCGACATCCTGCCGCGCCGTGCGGGCAAAGCCGCGATAGGGCGTGTAAAGCCGCAACAACTCCTCCAGCGCCACCGGCACCAGATCGGGGTTGGCGGTCAACTCGGCGTGGTGCTCCGGGTGGCGCGCCAGATGCACGGCCATCGAGCCGATGAAGGTGGTCGGCGCGATGATCCCGACCAGCAGGAACTGCCGGAGCGCGCCGAGGATCTTGTCATCGGGCAGCGCGACACCCTCCACCCGCACCGCCAGCAGGTTGGAGACCGGATCCAGATCAGGGTCTTGCGGGGCGATCTTGCGATCCTCGATCAGCCGGGCGGCAATGTTGTAGAGCGCATCCGACCGCTCGCGCAGGGTCGCGAAATCCTGCCGTTGCAGCGCCATGTTGAACTCGGCGCCGACCAACCGGATCTCCTCGGCATCCTTGGGCGACAGGCGAAAGAACTCGGCCAGCAGGGCGATCGGCAGGGTAAAGGAAAACCCTGCGCAGATATCGCCGCCGCGCGCCAGATACGGGTCCAGATGCTCGGCCACCATCTGCGCGACCTTGGGCTTCCATTCCTCGATCCGCCGGGGCGACAGAAACCGCAGGATCGCGTTGCGATAGGGGATGTTGCCCGGCGGGTCCAGATGCAGCGGCGGGCGGCGCTGGGTCGTCGCCACCGGCGGCACGACATTCTGCACCGTGGTGGTAAAGGTCTGCCAGTCGGTCAGCACGCGGGCGATGTCCTCATGCCGGGTGACGGCCCAAAAGCCGCCCATCTCGTCAGCCCAGGCCACCGGGCAACGGCCACGCAACTCGGCGAACAGGGCGTGCGGGCTGTCGAAATCCTCGACTTCGGGCACCACAAAATCGGCGGGATGGGTCATGCGAACCTCAGATCCAGATGGGTGACGCCGTATTCCGTCCACTTGGCCCACAGGGTTTTGTCGCCTCGGGCAAAGGGCGGCAGGGCGGCCAGCACGTCCAGCGTGATGCGGGCCTGCACCTTGGCGACCGACTGGCCCAGACAGACATGCGGGCCGATGCCAAAGGCGAGGTGGCGGTTGGGGCTGCGGTCCTCGATGAACGCCATCGGATCGGGGAATGCCCCGGCGTCGCGGTTGGCGCTGAGGAAGTTCAGCGCCACCGGGCAACCCTGCGGAATCGTCACGCCGCGCATCTCGACCACGCGCGTCGCCACCCGCACCAGCGCCTGATTGGGCGAATAACAGCGCAGCATCTCCTCGATCAGCGCGCGGCGGTCCACGGCCCCCGCGCGCAGCCGGGCCTGCAGGTCAGGGTCGCCCGCCAGATGCCACGCCATCGAGCACAGGAAGTTCCTCGGCACCACATGCCCGCCGATCAGCATCAGCCGCACCATCCCGGCGAGTTCCTCAAAGGTATAGGGCCCGCCCTCGGGCGCAAAGCCCATCAACCCGCTGACGATATCGGTTTCCGGGTCGCGCGGCGCGGCCTGCCGATCCTGCACCAGCGCCACGGCAAAGCCGTCGATCTGCTGACTGATCGCCCCGGCGGCGGGCAGGTTGCCCGATTGCACGGCGCTGACATACTCATGGCCCATACGGCCCAATTCCTCGGCCTCGGCCAGATCCATGCCGGCAAGGATGCACAGCCCCCCCACCGTAAAGGGCGCGGCAAAGCCGGTGCCGAATTCCGGCGCCTCTGCCGCCACCAGCGCCTGCGCCAACTCCTCGGCCAGCGCCCGCATCGGTGCCTCGATCGCCCGGATGCGGTTTTCCTTGAAAAACCGGTTCAACCCCTTGCGATAGCGCTCGCTTTCCGGCGGGTCCTTTTGCAAGGGCAGGCGCGGCAGCCCCTTGCGCGGGCTGGCCGGAATCACCGTCTGCACCGTCGCGGTGAAGGTCTGCCAATCCTTGGACGCCGTCACCACGTCGTCATAGGTCGTCAGCGTATAGAACCCGCCCCAGTTTTGCGAGCCCGCCACCGGACAGCCCGCGCGCAGCCGCGCCAGTTCGCCCTGCGGATCGGCCAGCGCCGCCGGTCCATGCGGGTCCCAATCATGGGGGATCATCCCCCGAAGACCATGTTCGGCAGCCATAGCGAAACCTCGGGGACATAGGTGATCAGGATCAGGAACACGACCATCGCCGCGATGAAGGGCAGCACGCCGCGGATCGCCTCGGACAAGGGCGCCTTGGCGATCGAGGACAGCACGAACAGGTTCAACCCGATCGGCGGGGTCAGAAAGGCGATTTCCATGTTGACGATCAGGATGATGCCGAAATGGATCGGATCAATCCCCAGCGCGGGCAACAGCGGCAGCACGATCGGCGTGACGATCAGCAGCACCGCCACCGCATCCAGAAACATCCCCATCACCAGCATGATGAGGTTGAGCGCCAGCAGGAACTGCCACGGCGACAGCCCGACGCCGGTCGCCCATTCCACCAGATCGGTCGGCACGCCGGACCCGGTGATCCAATGCGCGAACAAGAGCGCGAACATCACGATGAAGGTGACGGCGCTGGCCGCCTTCATCGCCTCGGCGGTCATGCCAAAGACGTCCTTCCAGCCGACCTCGCGGTAGACCAGCACCGCGATCAGCACCGAGGACACCGCCGCCACCCCGGCGGATTCGGTGACCGTGGCATAGCCGGTATAGATGCCGACAAAGACACTGACCGGAATGAACAGCGCGGGCAGGGCGCGCAGGTTGCGCCGGGCGAACTCGGCCCCCGACACCCGCTCGCCGCTGGCATAGTTGTTCTTGCGCGACAGGATCATCACCACCACCGCCAGAATCGCCGCCTGTATCAGCCCCGGCACCACACCGGCCAGAAACAGCCGTGGCACCGATTGTTCGGCGATCAGGCCATAGAGGATCATGCTCAGGCTGGGCGGGATCAGGATGCCCAGCGTGCCCGAGGCCCCGACCGTGCCCAGCGCAAAGGGCCGCCCATAGCCACGCGCCACCATCGCCGGGATCAGAAAGGTGCCCATCGCCATCGCCGTGACCACCGAACTGCCGGAAATCGCGGCAAACAACGTGGTGGCCAGCACGCAGACCAGCCCCAGCCCGCCGCGAAAATGGCCCACCCAGGCCTCGGCGGCGTCGATGATGATGCGCGCGATGCCCCCCCTCTGCATGAATGTCGCGGCCATGACAAAGAACGGCACGGCCAGGAACGTCGTCGAGTTGATGCCGGAAATCGAGGTCATCGCCGCATCCATCAGCGGCCGCCCCTCCAGCGCCAGCATGACCATCGCCGCCACGCCCAGCGCCACAAAGATCGGCGCGCCCAGCGCCATCAGCACCATCATGCCGATCAGGCCCAGAATCGCGTCCATCAATGGCCCTTTCCGCTGGCGGTGATGCCGCGCCCGGCCAGCGCCAGCACCAGCATCTTGGCCACCATCAGCGCCATGCCCACCGGCAGCGCCAGAAACAGCGCCCAGGATTGCGGCGTGCGCAGGCTGCTGCCGGACCGGTCGTCGAGCATCGCGGAGAACTCATAGGCCTGCCAGCCATAGACCGCCATCGTCGCGCAAAACCCCAGCGTCAGCGCGCCGACAGCCAGCCCCAGCGCCCGCCGCGCCCGCGACGACAGCCCACCCAACAGGATCTCGGTGTTGATGTGGCGCCCCTCGGCGGCCAGCACCGACCCGGCCAGCGCCGTCGCCCAGACGATGAAATACAAGGCCACCTCGTCGGCCCAGTCGATCGACTGGCGCGGGCTGACATGGCGCAACACCGCGCCGCCCAGAAAGGTGCCCAGCGCGCACAGCACCAGCACGCCGATCAGCGCGGTTTCGACCCGCGACCAGATCGCGAGGATACGCTCGTGCATGGAGGCCTCCGGTGCTTGGGGGCAGGGGGCCTGACCGGCAGGCCCCCCGTCGGTTCACTGCGCTGCCAGAGCCGCCTGCACGCGGGCGACATACTCGGCATTCATCCCCGATTCCGTGACGATTTGGTCCTGCAGGCCCAGCATCTGCTCGCGCATCGCCGCCACGGCCTCGGGCGCCGGGTCGGCATAGACCACGCCATTGGCCTCGTTGGTGGCACGCGCCCCGGCCAGTTCCTCGGCCGAATAGTCGCGCGCCCAGCCGACCACCTCGCCCCAGGCGCCGACGACGGCCTCGCGCTGCGCTTCGGTCATCGCGGCCAGCGACGCGGCGGAAATCAGCGGGATATAGACCCCCCAGCCCGCGTTGTCGTTAAAGGCGTGGCGGATGCCCGCCTCCCACAGCCGCCCGCCGGAAATCGTCAGATCGGTGACCGAGCCGAGGCCCGCGATCTGCCCCTGCGTCAGTTGCAGCACGATCTCGGTGCGCGGGGTGGCAACGCCGTTGATCCCCATCGCGCCCATGATCTGCACCACCACCGGGCTGGGCGGCGTGGCCAGCGTGCGGCCCTGCAGATCGGCATAACTGGCGGCGGGTTCGGTGGTAAAGGCGGTCTGGTTCGGCGCGAATTCGAAATGCCCGCCGTCGGGAATCACGATGCCGCGGGTTTCCACCATATCCCAGAGTTCGGCGCCCAGCGGCCCATCCAGAATCGTCCGGATGTCATCGCGCGAGGCGCCAAAGAACATCGGCAGCGTGATGACCGACAGGTTCGGCTCCAACCGGCTGAGGGTGGGCGAGGCCTGAATCGACAGGTCCAGCGCCCCCGAGGCCAGCGCCCGCACCGCATCGGCGCTGTTGTAAAGCTGACCGGCCGGGAACACCTCGACCGTGATCTCGCCGCCCGAGGCCTCGGCAATCGCCGCCGCCCAGCGTTCCGCCGCCTGATTGCGCACATGGCCGGGCGGGGTTTCCACCGACAGCCGCAGTTCCAGAGCCCCGGCGCCCGAGGCCACCATCAGCGCCGTCGCCAGCGCCATGCCATAGGTCTTCATCATCGCGTCTCCTCCTCCCAAAGGGTTGCGTGAACCGCCGAACCCAGAACGGGCGCGGCGCGGTCGGTTCCGGGGCCGCCCTGGGCAAGGCGGAACCCGGCATTCAGGATACGCTGGCCATTGGGCAGCGCCAAAAACAGATCGCGCGCCGCCAGATGCGGCATCGCCAGCGCCTGCGCCGGGCTTTGCACCCGCGCGGCGGGCACGCCGACGGCGCGAAAGGCAGCCTCCCAGTCGGCGGCAGGTCGCGAGGCCAGCACCGGCGCCATCAGCGCGGCCAAGGCATCGGCATTGCGCGCCCGCGCCGAACGGCTGGCAAAGCGCGGATCGGCCAGCAGCCCCGACAGGCCCAGCACCGCCAGCGTTTTCGCCACCTTGTCATCCTCGACCGCGCCCAGGGTGATCGCATCACCCAGACAGGCAAAGGTGTCCGAGGTCGGCGCCCGGCTGAACCCACGAGAGCCCGTGCGCACCGGCTCCTCGCCCGTCGCCAGCAGCGGGTTGACCACCGACAGCATCATCACCAAGGCCGCATCCAGCATGGCGACGTCGATCTCCTGCCCCTGCACCAGCCCACGTTCGCGCTGCACCAGCGCGGTCTGGATGGCAAAGGCGGCCAGCAAGCCGGTAAAGGTATCGACCAGCGGAAACCCCACCCGCAGCGGCGGATCGCCCGGCAGGCCCGAGACCAGCATCATCCCCGACAGGCTCTGCACGATCTGGTCCATCGCCGCGACATCGGCCAAGGGCCCGGTCTGGCCAAAGCCGGAAATCCCGCACCAGATCAGCCGCGGATATTTCGCCCGCATTGCCGCCGCGCCCAGCCCCAGCCGCGCCATCACGCCGGGGCGAAAGTTCTCCACCACCACATCGGCGCCCGCGATGATCGCCTCGGCCCGCTCGCGCCCCTGCGGCGTCTTCAGGTCCAGCGTGACCGACTCCTTGCCCGCGTTGATCCCCTGAAACGCCGGGGCCATGCCGCGCTCGGCCGGCGTCTGGGTGTAATTGCGCAACGGGTCGCCGCCCGGCGGCTCGATCTTGATCACTTCGGCGCCGTTCAGGGCCAGAAAATGCGTCGCCAGCGGCCCTGCGACCACATGGCTGAAATCCGCAACCCTGATCCCCCTCAGCGCCTGCATGATCCTCCCCCTGATGGTTCATAGAATGAACCATTTGATGAGTCTGTCAACGACCTTTTGTCACCCGGTCGATCCCGGCCTGAACCACCGCCCGCGCCTGCTCCCCATCCCAGCCGCGCGGATCGACCATGTCGGCCTCGATCAGCACCGAGGCCACGCCCGCCGCCTCCAGCGCCCGCGCGATGAACCGCGTGCCATAGCCCGATGGCCGGTCACTCGACGGCACGATGATGACCGCCAGGTCAATGCGGGCGCGCAAGGCCTCCTTGACATGCCAGGCCCCGGCCCAGGGCGGCTGATGCAGATGTTCGTTCAGGTCGATCACCCGCGCCGCCAGCGCGCGCATCGGGTCGCCGTGGTCGGCGCGCAGATAGCCATCGGCGGCAAAGGGCAGATACATCGACCAGGCAAACACCGCGCCCTGATCCTCGAAGGCGCTATAAAAGCGGGTGTCAAACCACAGCCCGGCGCCGATCCACATCATGCGCACCCGCTCGTCGGGCACCACACAGGCACCCTGCGCCACCAGCGCCGCCACCTCGTCGCGAAAGCGCCGCGCATGGGCCAGCGCCCAGTCGCTGCCCCGGTGCCATTGCGGGATCATCACATTGGGGATCATCTCGGCAATGCGCAGCGGGCAGCGCGGCGCCTCGGCGATGATCTGCGCCGCCTCGTCGAACAGCCGCTCCTGCGCGTCGATGCGCGCCATCAGCGCGGCCAGCGCGCCCTCGGGCGTGACCCGCCCGGCGACCGCTTCGGCGAGCGTCGTCAACTCGCCGATCTGGCGCACCATCAGGTCCAGCCGGTCGCTGCCGACCTCGGCCTCCCAATCCTCGCGCAGCGGCGTCCACCAGTCGGGCGCGGGGGCCGGGTGCCCCGGCGCCGACAGCACCCGCAAGGGCGCCCCGGTCAGCCGCGCCCATTCGGCAAAGATCAGCGGGTGGTCATCGGCACTGGCCCGCGCCACCAGCAGACCGGGCGGCGGCAACCCGCCCCAGGGCTGCGCCTCGGGCCGCCCATCCATCGCCGCGAACAGTGGCAAGGCGCTGTATTTCGCCAGTTTCCGATGAAATCCGGCCGCCTCGGACGCCTCCAGATGCAGCGCCGACAGCTTTTTCGCCGCGATGACCGAGGACCACCATTGATTGACCACCACCGGCATGCCCAGCGCGTGAAACACCTCCAAGGGCGTGTCGGCATTGGCAAAGGCATAGGCCTCGCCCCCCGCCAGCCGCGCGCGCAGACCCTGCGCCCAGTCGCGCTGATACCCTGCGGCGGCCTCGGTGCAGGTCAGTCGCATGGCAAGCCCTTTGGCAGGTCGGCGGGTTCGGGCCATGTCGGCACGAATCCCAGATCGACAAAGCGGATACCCAGCCCGGCGCAGGCCCGGCGCAGACCGGGCGCGCGCCAGCCGTGCAGATCGTCGTTCGGGTCCACCTGCCAGACCAGCGTGTCAATCCGCCCGGCGACCAGCCGCGCGGCAGCGTCGCCCACCTCCACCTCCGGCGCCTGCAGGTCGAGCACCAGCGCCCCCTGCGCATCCAGCCAGCGGTGCAGCCCGCAGCCGCCCAGCGGCGCACCCGCCAGCGCCAGCCGCGGGCCGGTGCGCGGCTCCTGCGCGCTCTGGCTCACCGCGTCCCCGGCGCGCAGGGCCAGACGGCGGCGATGCGCCTCGGCTCCGGACAGCCGCCCGGCCCCCTGCACATCGCTCAGCGCCCGCGCCTCACCATCCCAATCGCGCGGCTGGCCACGCGGCAGCCCGGCCAGCGCCGCCGCCAACGTCCGGTCCTGCAGGGCGTTGAACCCGTCTTCACCCGGCACCCGGTTCCACAACACCAGCGGCGGCCCCTCGGGCAACAGGCCCAGTCGGCGCAACTCGACAGCATAGCGATAGGCGTGCAGCGCCCCGGCGCCCTGCCGCCAGATCACGATCACCGCGCCGTCCAGCGCCCCGGCCTCCAGCCCGAACAGGAAACTGCGCACAAAGGGGTCGAGGAACGGCTCCAGCAGCCCGGCGATCCTGCTGCCCGGCCTCGCCACCCAGCGCCGCCGCGTCACGTCGCACAGCTGCAGCCCGGCCAGCACCGGCGCCGCCATCGGCACGCCATGACCAAAGAGCTGAACCTGCGACATCTGCCCTCGCGGCTGAAAACGGTTCACCGTATCAACCATCTTGCCCCTGCGTCAAATCCTTCCTCTTGCACCGCGCGGCGGGGGCGGGCAGGGTAACGGCATGGACCAGCCCGATGCCCCCCACGACCGCACCTTTGCCCTGCGCTCTGGCGCCGCGCTGCGCGCGGGCTGGCTGGGCGGCGATGTGCAGTTCCTGACCCGCAGCCTGCGCTTTGTGCTGCGCCCGCAGGGGGGTGCCCTGCGCGCCGCCTTCGCGCTCGAGGCCGGCGACATCGGCGTGCTGGCGGTGATCGGCGCCAACCCCGGCCTGTCGCAAAACGACCTCGCGGCCTCGCTGGTGCTGAAGAAATCCGCCGTCACCCGCGTCGTGCAGCGGCTCGAACGCCGGGGCTTTGTCCACCGCCGCCGCTCGACCGTCGACCGCCGCGTCAATCACCTGACCCTGACCGACCCCGGCGCAACGCTGATCGACGAGGTCCGCGCCGCCACCCTGACCCAGCAAGAGGGCTGGTTCGACGGCATCTCAACCGCCGACCGCGCCGTGTTCTTTGACGTGCTGCACCGCCTGCTCGCCCGCCTCGCCACCAGCACGGTTGAGGGCAACGGCGACGACGACTGACAAACCGCTGGGTCAGGCGCCCGCAGGTTCGATCAGCACAGCCCTGAAATCATTGACATTCGTCAAGGTTGGCCCGGTCACCACCTGCCCACCGATGGCACCAAAGAACCCATGCGCATCGTTGCGCGCCAAGGCCTCGGCGGCGTCCACACCGCGCGCGCGCGCCCGCGCCAGCGTGTCCGGCCCGATCACCGCGCCCGCCACCTCGGCGGCCCCATCAACCCCATCGGTGTCGCAGGCGATGGCATGGATGCCCGGCGCGCCGTTCAGCGCCAGCGCCAGCGCCAGCGCGAATTCGGCATTCGGCCCGCCGGTGCCGTCGCCCCGGATCGTCACCGTCAACTCGCCACCCGACAGCAACAATACCGGCGCATCCCCCGGCGCCAGGCCGCGCTGCACCGCCAGCGCCTCGGCCGCCTGCGCCTGCGCCACCTCGCGCGCCTCGCCCTGCAGCGCGTCGCCCAACAGACGCACCGTGATCCCTGCCGCGCCCGCCATCCCCGCAGCCGCCGCCAGCGACTGCGACGGCGCGGCGATCACCCGGTTCTCCACCCGCGCCAACCGCGCATCCCCCGGCGCGATCACCCCCGAAGGCCGCGCCAGCGCCGCCGTCACGCTCGGCGCCACCGGCACCGACCAGCGCGCCAGCACCGCACGGGCGTCGTCGGTCGTCGTCGCATCGCCCACCGTCGGGCCTGAGCCGATAAAGGCCGGATCATCCCCCGGCACATCCGAGATCATCAAACCCAGCATCCGCGCCGGAAACGCCGCCGCCGCCAGTTGCCCGCCCTTGACCCGGCTCAGATGCTTGCGCAGCACATTCATCCGGTCGATCGGCGCGCCACTCGCCAGCAGCGCCGCATTCACCGCCTGCTTTTGCGCCAGCGTCACACCCTCCACCGGCGCCACCAGCAGCGCCGAGGCCCCGCCCGAGATCAGCGCCAGCACCAGATCCTGCGGGCCAAGGCCCTGCAGCATCGCCAGCATCCGCGCCGTCGCCGCCAACCCCGCCGCATCCGGCACCGGATGCGCGGCCTCGACGATCTGGATGCCCTGCGTCGGGCGCCCGTAACCATAGCGCGTGATGACCAACCCCTCGCAGGGGCCCCAGACCGATTCGACCGCCTCGGCCATGCGCGCACTGGCCTTGCCCGCGCCGATCACCAGCACCCGGCCCGCCGGGCGCGGCGGCAGATGCGCCGGGATCACCCGCATCGGGTCGGCGGTGGCGACGGCGACATCGAACAGCGCACGCAACAGGGTCTCGGGGTTGGGGATCATGGCGCCTCGCCTCCGCTTTCGCGCCCACCTTGCCGGTTCGGCGGTCCAATGCAATCCCCTGCTCCTGCGTCAGCATTGACAGGCCCGGCGCCGCCCGCTTTGCTGCGCCAAACCGGCGCCGGGAGGGACCATGCCGCTTGCCGTTCTCTTGCCCGTGGTGATCCTCGGCATCGCCGGGATCGGGCTGCTCTTGCACCTGACCGGACAGTCGCGCGGCCTAACGCTGACCGACCCCGCCATCGCCCGCCAGCACTGGGCCCGCCACTGGCCCGGCGCACGGATCGCGGCGCTCGACCTCGCCGGCGGCGCGGCACTGGTGCTCGATCAGGACGGGCCGGGGCTGCTGCGGCCCTTTGGCGCCGATACCGTGGCGCCCCGTCTCGCCGACCTGTCCGAAACCCCCGAGGGCCTGCGCGCGGAGTTCCACGATTTCGCCGCGCCGCCCGTGACCCTGCGGCTCGACCCTGACGCCCGCACCCGCTGGCTGACCCTGTGGAGGACCAAAGATGCCCGCCTATCCTGACGTCGTCTCCTGGGCGGTGCCGCTCTTCATCGCCGCGATCCTCGCCGAATTCGCCTTTGTGAAACTGACCGGCAAGGGCGGCCGGTTCGAGACCCGCGATGCGCTGACCTCGCTGGCGATGGGCGCGGGCAACGTCGCCGCCGGCATTGCACTGGGGTTCGTGGCCTATGGCGTTTATGTCTGGCTCTGGGAGTATCGGCTGTTCGATCTGGGCGCGGCCTGGTGGGTGGTGGTGGCCTGCTTCGTGCTCGATGACCTGCGATACTACTGGTATCACCGCATCGCCCACCGCTCGCGCTGGGTCTGGGCCGAACACGTCAACCACCACTCCAGCCAGCACTACAACCTGACCACGGCGCTGCGGCAAAGCTGGACCGGCACCTTCACCGGCATGTGGCTGCTGCGCGCGCCGCTGATCCTGCTCGGGTTCTCGCCCGCCATGGTGATCTTTGTCGGCGGCGTGAACCTCGTCTATCAGTTCTGGATCCATACCGAGACGATCACCCGCCTGCCGCGCTGGGTCGAGGCGGTGCTGAACACCCCCTCGCACCACCGCGTCCACCACGGCCGCAATGCCCGCTATCTGGATGCGAATTACGCCGGGGTCTTCATCGTCTGGGACCGGCTGTTTGGAACCTTCGTGCCCGAACTCGACGACGAGCGCCCG
>Ga0209573_1001668_pt1 | contig 32538 bp, 27 predicted proteins | sample TNRBio252014_DNA_FD_185870 | JGI IMG/M metagenome (GOLD analysis project Ga0209573, IMG submission 185870) | Wastewater treatment Type I Accumulibacter community from EBPR Bioreactor in Madison, WI, USA - TNR Reactor_6/25/2014_ DNA (SPAdes)... | ecosystem: Engineered > Bioreactor > EBPR >...
TGACCTCATGGGCGGCGGATGAATTCGAAACGGCCCGCTCCGAGCAGAAGCACTCCGTCGACCTCGTCGCCCGACTCGCCTCGATTGGTTACATGGGCGCAGCCAAGGCAGTGATGGGCATGCTCGGCGTCCCGGTCGGTCCGGCCCGTCTTCCCCATGCAAACCCCGACACCTCGCAGGTCACTGCCTTGAAAAACGACCTTGAGGAAATGGGCTTTTTTGATTGGGTGAAGCCCGGCATCTGATCGGACCGGGGATCCAAACGCGGGGCAATTCGAAACACCCGATGCCGAAGATCCCGCGCCGCCTTTCCCTGATCACCGAGACCGCCTCGGTATTGCGCCAGCGCATTCACGACGGCGATTGGAGCCTGCGCCTTCCGGGCGAAGTGGAGCTATCCACCCACCTCCAGGTGGGCCGCAACACGATACGTGGCGCACTGAAACTTCTCGAGCAGGAAGGACTCCTCGTCACCCGCAACGGACAACGACGCGAGATCGTCGCTCTCCCTTCATCACCCCATGCTTCCCGGCGCGCCGTGTTGCTGATGGCGAAGTCGGAAAACGAATACCCGCCCTCCACCTCCGCCTGGATCCGCGAGACGCAGTCACGACTCGAGAACCAAGGATGGAGCTTTCGCCTGCTCATTGAGCCCGGACTCTATCGCGGCAATCCCTTGAGACAGCTCCGCGCCTTGGTAACGGGTTCCCCCGACACCGTCTGGATCCTGCATCGCTCGACTCCCACGATGCAGCGATGGTTCCAGGAGAGTTCCTTTCCGGTGGTGCTGGCCGGATCAAGACACGAGGGCATCGAGCTGCCCCAGGTGGAGGTGGATCTCCGGGCCGTCTCGCGGCATGCCGCCGGCGCCTTCCTCGCCCGCGGGCATCAGCGCCTGGCGATTCTACGACCCGAAGGCCCCTTTGCGGGAGACGCCGAATGCGTCGCTGGCTTTCGCGACACTGCCTCCCGAATCGATGTGGTGGAACTGCGTTCCAAAGGCGGTCCCGCCGGTGTCGTCGCCGTTCTCCGCCGCCATCTGCTCGACCGCCATCCGGCCACGGGACTCTTCATCCTGCATCCCGATCATTGCCTCACCGCACTGAGTTTTCTGTTGAGTGAGGGCGTCCATGTGCCCGGTGATCTCTCCGTGATTTGCCGGGACGACGAACCCTACCTCGCCCTGCTCCATCCCGAACCCGCGCGCTACCGCCACAGCACCCGCACCTTCGGCAGCAAACTCGCTACGCTCGTCGTCCGCGCCACCGGGGAAAAGCCGGTGGCAGCTCCGCCTTCGCTCGTGATGCCCCGCGCCGTCGGAGGCGCCACCCTCGGCCCGGCCCCACCTGTCCTCAAAAGGAACAGATAGATCAGACTCGCCGGTGAGTGTCGGATGGGAGTAACGTTTCCGCGGAATCCCTCCATTACTCACCATGCTCCTTCACTCCGACCTTCTCCAACTGAAACGCTGGAACACTCCCACGATCTACAACGGCTGGGAACAAATCACGAAGCGGGACCCCGCCGCCGACGCCTTCAATCCCGAGGAGACCCGCGACTACATGCCGCAGATGGGCCCGATGGTCGGCTATGCCGTCACCGTCGTGATCGAACCCTCGAACAAGGCCCATCGCGAATCGAACCCGGAGGCTTGGAACGAATACCGACGCTACGTTGGATCGATCGACGGACCGAAGATCGTCTGCGTGCAGGACCTCGACAAACCGCGCGTCATCGGCTCGTTCTGGGGAGAGGTCAACAGCAACGCACATCGAGCGCTCGGCTGCGTCGGCACCATCGTTGATGGTGCGATCCGCGATGTCGACGAGATGACCAATGCCGGCTTCAAGGCGCTCGCACGTCGCTTCTGCGTCGGCCATGCCCACGTCCATCCCATCCGATGGGGCTGCGAGGTCGAAGTCTTCGGACGCACGGTGAAGCCCGGCGATCTCATTCACGCTGATAAACACGGCTTTCTCGTCATCGCTCCCGAAGAGCAGGACGGGATCCTCGAAGCCTCGCGCTTCATGGACGCGAACGAATGCGAAACCGTCATCCCCGCTGCCCGCGCCTCGAGCGGTCTGCCAACCGAGCAGGTGCTCGCCAATCTCGCGGCCGCAGGAAAACAATTCGGCGAGAACGTTCGCCGGAAATTCCTCCGCCACGGCGAATGGTAAATCCCGAATCTGAAATCCCCCTTCCCTCCCATGAAAACCTCCCTCCTCTCCCTGCTCCTCTGCGTCCTCTGTGGTATTACTCAGGCCGAACCGCTTCTCGATAAGCAGGATCTTTTCACCGTGGGCGACAACCCGGCTTTCAAGATCTACCACATCCCCGGCATCGTTGTCACCGCGAAGGGCACCGTCCTCGCATGGTGTGAGGCGCGCCGCGACGGAAGCGACTGGGATGACATCAAGATCCTCCTCCGTCGTAGCACGGACGACGGCAAGACCTGGAGCCCTCCGCAGAGCATCGTCGATGTGCCCGGCCCGAAACAGAAAAACGCCTTTTCGCTCAAGCTGAAGAACACCGATCCCGACACCGTCACCTACAACAATCCCGTTCTCATCTCAGGAGATGACGGCACCGTGCACATGCTCTTCTGTCTCGAATACGAACGCGCCTTTTACCAGCGCAGCGACGACGACGGGGGCACCTGGAGCCCCCCGACCGAGATCACCGCGAGCTTCGACGCTTTCAAAAAGAATTACGATTGGAAGGTCCTCGCGACCGGTCCGAACCACAGCATCCAGCTCAAGACCGGACGCCTCGTCGTCCCGGTTTGGCTCTCCACCGGCACCGGCGGCAACGCCCACCGACCCAGCGTCACCGCAACGATCTACAGCGACGACAATGGCAAAACTTGGCAAGCCGGCGAGATCGCCGTGCCGAACACGGAGGAGTGGATCAATCCGAATGAGACGGTCGCGGTCGAGTTGCGGGATGGCAACGTCATGCTCAACGTGCGCAGCGAATCCAAAGCCCACCGCCGTCTCGTCGTCACCAGCCCCGACGGAGCCACCAACTGGTCAACGCCCCGTTTTGACGAGGCCTTGCTCGAACCGATCTGCATGGCAGGCCTGGTTCGCTACGATCACGGCGGTGAAAGCCTCCTTCTGTTCTCCAATCCCCACAACCTCGAAGGCGGACGCGAAGGAGAGCCGGAACCGGGCAAGAGCCGGGCCAGGAAAAATCTCTGCATCAAACTCAGTCGCGACGAGGGGCGAACCTGGCCGGTCAGCAAACTCCTCGAGGATGGCCCGAGCGCCTATTCGGATCTCGCGGTGACAAAGGATGGGACGATTCTTTGCTTTTACGGAGCGGGCTCAAAGCTGAGCTTTGCCGGATCGGCGTTGCGCTTGGCGCGTTTCAATCTCGAGTGGCTTAAATAGGGAATGTCGCCGGGGCGAAGGACTCTCTAAACTCCGAGGAGTCATGACACGCCCGCTTCTACTTCTCGCTCTTTTCGCCACTTCCCTGTCGGCCGAAGAATGGCACCGCCACGATTCGCGGCGTTGGCAGCGGTCGAGCGAGGCGATCCTGCACGCCGACTTGGCCAAGGTCGAACCGGCCTCCGCGGTCGTCACAGGGAAACGGCAGAAGGGGAAGTGGAAGGCGATCCCGTTCTCGACGGCGGAGGTTTCGGGAACGGCGCTTTCGATTTACGGCACCACGATCCCCGAGCCGGTCAGGTTGGAACTGTCGGAGCGCGGTCCGCACGCGATCTATCTCGGGCTCGCGACGACATCGGGTGGGTTCAACATCGGCGGGAACGGCTTGAAGGCGAAGCTCAGCGACGAACCCGTCTTCAGGCGCCTCGGCAACCATCTCCCGCTCCTCGCCGGGCGCCGCGCCGTCATTGAGGATTGCTACCTGACCGCAGCGAACCTGACCGGGCAATCCCTGGAGATCGCGCCGCTCCAAGGATTGCCGGCGAATTTGTGTTATGTCAGGGTCGTGCCTCTCTCCGATGCCGAACTCGGCGAGGCCCTGGCACCCTCGGACAAACGCAGCGCGATCGCGACCTTCGATGGTCACAGCTGGATCTGGCCCTTTCGTCCGGTCACCGGTGCTCAACTCGCCGAGGAGTTCCGCGGATTCGAGACCAGTGATTTCGGTAAGTGGTGGTTCCAGGTGACGGGTGCCGACGTGGTGAACTACCCCAGCGAGGCCGGCACCTATCCGGGCCAGGGAAGCGAAGATCTGCCAACGGAAAACTATGCCGCCTACACCGAATCACTCGAGACCCTGTTCAAGGCCGGAGTGAACCCTCTTCAACTCGCCCGCGACGAGGCCCGCAAGCAAGGCGCGGAATTCCACGTGATCCTGCGCCCGGGCGGCTGGGTCGGATCGATGCCCTACGAAGAGACCTTCAACAGCCGCTTCTACTACGAGCATCCCGAGTGGCGCTGTCTCGACAAAGATGGAACGCCGACCTTTTATCTGAGCTACGCGATCCCCGAAGTGAGGGAGCAGGTTTTGAAGATCCTCAAAGAAACACTTGCCTGCCAGCCGGAGGGCGTGGGATTCACCTTCAACCGCGGCATGCCGATGATGCTGTGGGAAGACGCCTTTTGCGAACGATTCACCGCGATGCACGGTGCGGACGCGAAGGCCGTCGATGACGACGATCCGCGTATCCACGCGACGCGGGCGGACATCATGACCGGCTTCATGCGGGAGGTCCGGGCGCTTCTGGACGAAACGGCGCGGGTTCAAGGACGAAAGGAACCTTATCAGATCTCCCTCGGCACTTTCTCGACCGAGGCGGACAACCGGCGCTGGGGCATCGACCTGGAAAACTGGATCCGCGACGGCCTCGTCGAAGACATCGCGGTGGCTTGGTTCGCCTACCACACCTCGTTTGAAAAGACACCCGGCAAGATCGACCTCGCCTATTACAAACGCATCACCGAGGGCACCGACGTTGCATGGCATCCCATGATGATCGCGTGGAAGACGGGCAAGCCGAAGGAATTCTGCGCGAAGGCCGCGGCTTACCTCGCCGCCGGAGCCGATGGCATCGCGGTCTGGGATCCGCAGGTTCACAAGGGATGGCCGGACAACTCGCCGGGAGCGGCGATGGATGTCTTCGCCCGGCTCGGCCATCGCGAGGAGCTGGAGCGTTGGGCGAAGGAGGGCGTGCCTCCGCCGTTATCCATCCCCCTGACGCGGCTGGATGAGAACTACTTCAGCCGCTGGTTTCCGAACACGGGGTTTTGACGAAAGTAGGCGCAAGCTCGATCCCGCTGATCGCTCCGAACGTTCTTTTTCTTCCCAAACCTCGGAGAATCCCGCTACACTCCGTCCCGTGGTCCGCCGCTCCAAGCTGGTGAATTCGTCGCGCGCTTCCTTTCAGGATGCCGTGCCGTCTCCACCTTCCCGGGGCATCCCCGGGAATACGACACTCCGACCCATCACGACGCGCGGCCCAAGGGGCGCCGTCGCCGACGCCCGACTGGCCGCGCCAGACCGGGACGCGTTGGGGCGGCGGGCCGCCACCTTTCGTCGATGATCCCACCCGACGACAAGCTCATCGATGAAGGAGCGGAGCAATTGGCTTCGTGGTTGCTCCTGCGGATCTCCTCGGGCTCGAGTCTCGAAGAAGCGCTGGTTCAAGGTCTCCCCGGAACACTGCCCGGGCAGGAGCTCTTTCTCACGCGACTCGAAAAATGGAACCATCAAAGCGAGGCCGATTTTGCCTCCCGCATCGCCCGCGACCGCTGGTTTCGGGCCCACGGAGCACCGCGGGTGAGAAGGTGGAGGCACCATCCCGAACCGGTCGTGATGATTCCCCGATGGGACGGTCTGCCTCTTCTCCACACCCTTGCCGATGTTGCAGAGTGGCTGGGGAACGTGCCCTTCGGGGAACTCGAATGGTTGGCTGGCGTTTCCTACACCGAGAGCGAGCCCTCTTCGCGGCGGTGTCATTACCACTACCGTTGGGTGCCGCGGACCCACGGAGCACCCCGCCTCATTGCTTCGCCGAAACCGCGACTCAAGGCCATCCAGCATCTTCTCCTCCATCAACTCCTCGACCTGGTGCCGATGCACGAGTCCGCGCACGGGTTCCGCAAGGGGCGCTCGATCCGCAGTTTCGCCGAACCACACGTGGGGCGGCCCTGTGTGCTGCGGGCCGACCTCGCGGATTTTTTCCCATCGATCCGCTTCGGACGGGTCGCCGCCTTTTTCAAGGCGGCGGGATATCCTCCTTCGGTGGCGAAGCTACTCGCTGGTCTCTGCTGCCACGCCGCACCGCCTAGGCTGGTTCGGGAGGCCAATCTCCCTCCCCGCCTCGCCGCGGTCTGGCAGTCGCCCCACCTCCCTCAGGGCGCACCAACCTCCCCGGCTCTCTCGAATGCGATCGCCTACCGGCTCGACCGGCGTCTGTCGGCTTTTGCGGACGCGGCAGGGGCACGCTACACCCGATACGCCGACGACCTTGCCTTCAGCGGTGACGAAGCGCTGCAACCCGGAGCCAGGCGCTTCCTAGACCGTGTCGCCGCGATCGTGCTCGACGAGGGCTTCGACTTGAACTACCGCAAAACCCGCGTCATGCCCGCCTGCGCGCGACAACGCATCGCCGGAGTGGTCGTGAATGAAAAGCCCAACACGGTCCGTTCCGTCTACGACGAATTGAAGGCCGTTCTCCATCGTTGGGAGACCCGCGGATACGACGCTTGCGCGATTGATGCGCCTTACTTCGACGCGCGCCTCCTCGGACGCATCGCCGCCCTCGGGCAGTTGAACGCGGAGAAAGGGGCAAAATTGAGGGCGCGATTTGATCGCCTGCGTTCGGGAGGGAGTTGACTCACCTTTGCGATAACAGAACAGGTGTTTCCGTCTTGCTCCGTCCGCTCGAGTCTCTACGATGGCAGTTGTATCCCCCCCGAACATGCGAACCCGCATCCTCCTCTCGCTGCTTCTGGTTGCCTTCGGTAGTCTCCCCGCCCGCGCCGCCACCTTCGAAGCGGATGTCTGCGTCTACGGAGGCACGAGCGGTGGAGTCATCGCCGCGGTGCAGGCCGCCCGCATGGGCAAAACGGTGATCCTTCTCGAGTCCGGACGGCATCTTGGCGGGATGACCTCGGGTGGACTCAGCGCCGTCGACATCGGCGATCCCCGCAGCGTCGGTGGCCTCGCCCGTGAATACTTCACGAAACTCGCCGCCACCACCGGCACCGTCCTCGCGTGGGACAAGCCCTTTGAAAACAAAAGCGGAGGTCCGGCCACGGGAGGAGCCTACGCCATCGAACCTCACGAGGCGGAGCGGCTTTTCAACGAAATGGCGAAGGAAGCGGGCGTGCAGATTCGCTTCGAGGCCCGCCTCACTTCGGCCAAAAAGAAGGGGGCCCGCATCACGGAACTTCGCCTCGACAACGGGGATTCGGTCAGCGCGAAGGTATTTATCGACACGACTTACGAAGGCGACCTCATGGCCAAGTCGGGCGTAGCCTATACGGTCGAACGCGAGGGAAACGCGAAGTTCGGCGAGACCTACAACGGCATCCACTACGCCGAAAAATACCAACCGCGCACCGGTCACCTCATGCCTGGAGTGAATGGACGTGTCAATGGAGGTCAGGGCGTCTGGGACCGAGACTTTCCGCTCGATCCCTACGTAAAAAGGGGCGATCCCGCGAGCGGACTCCTGCCGCTCGTCGACGGGGATGATCCGGGTGTTCCCGGTGAACCCGCGCCCGGCGTGCAGGCCTATTGCTATCGTCTTTGTCTCACCACCGATCCCGCGAACTCGATGCCGATTGAGCCGCCCGGCGACTACGATCCGAAACGCTATGAACTCGTCGTGCGATTCATCGAGGCCTGCCTCGCTAATGGCGACGACATGGACCTGCGCTGGTTTTCGAAGTACGATCCCCTGCCTAATGACAAATGGGACTTCAACACCGCCACCTTCGGCGGCAATCTCCCCGGAGCGAGCTGGGCCTGGCCCGAGGCGGCCTATACCGAACGCGGACGGATCGCGAAGAAACACGAGAATTACCACAGGGGCCTCCTCCATTTCCTCGCCACCGATCCGCGCGTGCCGGAGAAGGTGCGCCGCGACATGAAACGATTCGGTCTGCCGAAGGATGAGTTCCCCGACACGGGCGGCTGGCCCCATCAGATCTACGTGCGTGAGGCCCGGCGCCTGATCGGAGCGCTCGTCCTGACCGAACACCATACCCACGGCCGCGAAGTCGCCTCGAAATCCGTCGGTCTAGGCAGCTACGGTACCGACATCCACGAGATCCGCCGCATCGTGAAGGACGGAGTTGTCATCCGCGAGGGCAAGGTTGGGGGCGGTCGAGGTGGGGCCGGCCCCTATCCGATCGGCTACAATGCCATCGTGCCGCGAAAGGAGGAATGCGAGAATCTCTTCGTCACCTTCGCCCTCAGCGCGAGCCACAGCGCCTTCGCGAGCCTGCGGATGGAGCCGGTCCTGATGATCACGAGTCAGAGCGCCGCCACCGCGGCCTGCCTCGCGATCGACGCCGGAGTGCCGGTGCAGGAGGTGGACGAAGTCGCGCTGAGAAAAAGGCTGGAGGCGGACGGGCAGGTGTTAGAGTGGAAGCCCGCGAAGAGCAAACCCTGATCCCGATGAAACGCCTTTTCTTCTGCCTATTCCTCCTCTGTTCCACGGTGAACGCCGCGGAGCGCCCCAACGTCATCGTCATCCTCGCCGATGACTTCGGCTATGGCAGCGCGGGTTGTTATGGTGCCGATCCCACCTTGATCCAGACTCCGGCGCTCGATCGGCTCGCCCGCGAGGGACGCCGCTTCACCGATGCGAACACGACCTCCTCGGTCTGCTCGCCGACCCGCTATTCCGTGCTGACCGGACGCTATTGCTGGCGCACCTCGGAGAAGAGCGGCGTGCTCGGCGTTTTCTCGCCGCTCCACATTGAACCGGGCCGGCTCAACCTCGCCTCGATGCTGAAGGAACAGGGCTATCGCACCGCCTCGGTCGGCAAGTGGCACCTCGGCTACGGGAGCTCGGATGGCAATCCGCAATGGCGCGTCGATTATGCGGGGGAACTTTCTCCGGGTCCGCTCGACATCGGTTTCGACTACCATTTTTCGGTGCCCGCGAATCACGGGGACGTCACGGGAGTCTTCGTCGAAAACCGCTTTGTCTACGGACTGCGTTCCGGAAAAATTCCCGAGGTCGTGAAGATCCCGGAGGTCGCGATGACCGCCGACTTCAAGGAAACCTACGGACCCGAAGATCTCGAAAACGCGCGCAAAGGTATCGTTGTCCTTGATCTTGATGCGCCTCGCCGCGTCAATGAGCGGGTCATGCCCGTGCTCACGGGCAAGGCGGTCGACTGGATCGAACAACAGAAGGAAGGCGAGCCCTTTTTCCTCTATTTCACTCCGGTGGCCGCGCACAATCCGATCACGCCCTCGGCGGACCTCGCCAGCCATAGCGCGGCGGGATCCTACGGCGACTGGATCCACGAACTCGACCGCAGCGTGGGAGAAATCCTCGGGGCGCTCGACCGGAAAGGGCTGGTCGAAAACACCCTGGTGGTTTTCACCAGTGACAACGGTGGCGTGACGGGAGACAAACCCGGCAGTCCTCAGGAAATCGCGCAAACGGCGGGGCTCAAGGTCAACGGGGACCTGCGCGGCCGGAAACACAGCGTCTGGGAAGGAGGCTTCAAGGTCCCCTTCCTGGTCCGCTGGCCCGGACACGTGCCGGCCGATTCGGTCTCGCATGAAACGGTCAGTCTCGCCGATCTCCTCGCGACAACCGCGGCGATCGTGGGCGAGGAACTGCCACCGGCCGGCGAAGCCGCGGAGGACAGCTACAACATCCTGCCCGCGATCCTCGGGGAGCCGGAGCAGCCGATCCGACCGGATCTGATCGTCCACAGCTCGGACGGCGTCTACGCGATCCGCAAGGGACCTTGGAAATGGATCGAGGGTGTGCCCGCACCCGAGGCAAACAAGAAGAAGTCGGATGAATTCCACCCGCAGCTCTATCACACGATGGAGGATCCGGCCGAGACCCGCGACGTCAGTGGCGATTATCCCGAGATCGTTGAGGAACTGAAGGCTCTCCTGAATCGTTACCGCGAGGGAGCGTACAGCCGGGAACTGCCGCCGGTGGTCGAGAAGAAATCCGAAACGCCGGAGCCTTTGTCCCGCTTGGAGGGAACCCTCCACATCGACGAAGCGCTCGCCTCGAAACCCGCGGCCCCCTGGGAGCAACAGCGGGGAACGTGGCAGTCGATCGATGGCGGATGGTTCGGAAAGCAGAACGACAAGTCGGCCAACGGCGCGGCCCTGCGGGTTCCGGTGTCCATGGGTGACGGAGTCATCCAGTATGAGATCGCCTTCCGCGGTGCCGACCGCCATTCCCTCCGCATCGAATCCGAGGGACGCGAGCACAGCTTTCGCATTGAAATCTCGCCGACCAAACTCGGCGTGACGAAGAATCCCTCGAAGGGCGAGGAGAAAAACGCCACGCTTCCACTGGGCGGGGCGCGGCTCGAGTTGAAACCAGAAATCTGGTATCCTGTCAGAATGACCTTCAAAGGAGAGGAACTCGTCGTCGAGATCGCCGGACAAAGCGCGCGGGCGACCCATCCGGTGATCGGGCTCCGCAAAGCGGGCCTGAATTTCCTCGTCTTCGGCGACTCAGCCGGTTTCCGCAAGGTGATGGCGGCGACGCCCTGACCGGGAGGACACGTGGGGACTCTTTCCGAAACACCGGATGCCGACTGTCGATACGAGGCGGATTCTCCGGCTCACGCCATCGCGCCCAACAGGGTCATGTCCGCGCCCCAAGAGAGTCTGGTATAAGTGGGCTGCGCGTTCGTCGCGCCCTCCGCGATGAACCCGCCTCCTCCCTCCCGTCGTCATTTTCTGCGCGCCGCCGGAACCATCGTCACCCTTCCGGCGCTGGAGTCCTTCGGTTTTCGTCGTTTTGTCAGGGCCGCCGAGCCGGCACCGAGACCGAAACGCGCCGTCTTCCTCGGGATGGGCTGGGGCGTCACCGAGGAGACCTGGTATCCGGACGTGAATGTGACGGGGCCCGACTACACGCTGCCTCCGGGCCTCGCCCCGCTCGCACGACATCAGAGCGACTTCACGGTCGTACAGGGCCTGACGAACAAATTCTCGAACGAGGCCCACTGGGGCAGCACCTTCTGGCTCACGGGGGCGAACCGCTTCACCGAGCCGGGACAGAGCTTCCACAACAGCGTCTCGGTTGATCAGGTCGCGGCGGCGGCACTGGGCGCGGAGACACGCTTCGCCTCGATCCAGCTTGGCAGCCCGGATCCGATCGAGAATGGCCACGGTCCCGGTCTTTCCCTCGCCTGGGATACGCGCGGCAAACCCATGGCCGGACTCGACACGCCCCTGCTCGCCTACCATCGCCTCTTTTCCGACGACACCATGCCGCTCTCGGAACGAAAGGCGATGCTCGCGCAAAAACGCAGCGTCCTCGACGCCCTCCTTGCCGACGAGAAGCGCGTCCGTCGCGGACTCAATGCCACGGACGCCGACAAGCTCGACGAATACCTGCAGGGCGTGCGCGACATCGAGACCCGTCTTTCCAAAGACGAGCAATGGCTTGACGTGCCGAAGGCCAAGACACCCATCGCGGAACCAAAGGAGGGCATCTCCGGCCGCGAGGAGATCACGCTGATGTATGACCTCCTGGTCGCCGCACTCCAGACCGACTCGACCCGCGTCGTCACCTACCGCCAACCCGTCGCCTCTCTTCTCACGAGCCTCGAGATCAAGATCGCGGCGCACGACATGACCCACTACACGACGGGCGATCGCATGGCGGCCTCGCAGCGGCGCGACCTCGCCCAGAGCGAACTGCTCGCCGGTCTCCTCGACAAACTCAAGGCGGTGAAGGAGCCCGATGGCACGAGCCTTTTCGATCACACCGCGCTCGCCTACGGCAGCAACATCCGCACGATTCACTACCTCGACAATTGCCCCACCATCCTTGTCGGCGGCGGGGCGAACCTGAAGCTCGGCCAGCACCTCGCCGTCGCAAAAGACACACCGCTCTGCAACGTCTGGCTCACGATGCTGCACGGTCTCGGTGTCGCGGTCGAGAGGCACGGCGACAGCTCGGGAGTGGTGAAGGAATTGCAGGGGTGAATCGGAGAACGGTCAGATCGATGAAGCCACCCACCCTCCATGTTTGCCTTCTGCCTTTCATCCTCGCCTTCACGCTCGTGTCGCAGGCGAACGAAATCCCCCAAGCCCGCCTCGACGAATCGCAGCGGGCCTTTCTCCGCGAATCCTGCGTCGCCTGCCACGACGCCGACAAACAAAAGGGCAAGGTGCGTCTCGACGACATCGCCTTCACGATCGACTCGATCCCTTCGGCCGATCTCTGGCAAAAGGTGCTCGATGCCGTGAACTCGGGCGAGATGCCGCCGGAGGAGGAGGAAACGCAGCCCGAGACCGGCGCGAAGACCGAATTTCTCGACGCCCTCTCCGGCACTCTCGTCGTCGCGCGCAAGGTCCTCGCCGACCAGGGTGGAAAAATCACGATGCGCCGCCTCAACCGGCGCGAATACCGCAACAGCCTCCGCGACCTTCTCGGCGTGCAGGTCGATGTCCGTGATCTGCCCGAGGACGGCGGCACCGGCAGCTTCGATACGGTCGGGGCCTCGCTCTTCATGTCGGGCGACCAGATCGAGCAGTATCTCGCCATCGGTCGCCGCGCCCTCGACCAACATTACGCCCGCGCCGCCGCGCCCGCGTCAAAGCTCCCGGTGCGGACCGAAGCCGAAGTCTTCGGCAACAAGCGCATGGACAACCTCTATCAAAGCACCCAAGAGCAGCACGAGCGCTTTGTGAAATGGACCGCCGCCGTGGACGAGGCCGCGAAGCGTCCCGGGAACGTTGAAGTCGCGGCCCGTCTCCGCGAGGAGGCCAAAAAACCGCGCCCTTCCTCCGGCGTGCACTATGCGACTCCGCTGTTTTTCTATCTCGACTGGGACCAGATCGCCGGAGCGCCCCATCCGAAAGACTTCGGATTCCCCGACGCGCAAAAGGCCTTTTTCGACAAGATCCAATACGACCAACACTTCGACTACTACCGGGCCTACCAGTCCCTCCCGGGGCGCGACGCAGGCGCCTGGCTGCTCTTCTACCAGGCCTACCGCGAGACCTATGTCGAGACGCCCGCCGACTGGCCGGTGGGAGACTACACCCTGCGGATGCGCGTCGCCGCGAACCCTGATGTCGTGGCCGAGCGACGCTTCGTCGAGATCGGACAACGCGGCGAGGACAACAGCGCCTTCACCGTCCTCAGTGCCCATCAGGTCACGGGAACCTTGGAGAATCCACAGATCATCGAAGTGAACGTTCCGCTGAGTCCTGGTGGCAAACGTGAATTTGCCCTGCGGGAACGCCGCCCGAATTCCCAAGCCGCCGAGATCCGGAGCTACTATGACGAGAAGGAAAAAACCGGCCGCGCTCCCCTCCCCGCGATCTGGGTCGATTGGTTCGAGATCGAGGGACCTCAACCCGTGCCGACCGGTCCCGCGATTCTCACCGTTCCCGGCCCTGACAAAAACACCGCCCGGGAAGCGATCCGAAGTTTCGCGACCCGCGCCTTTCGCGGGCGAATTCCCGACGACGACTATCTCGATCGCCTCGCCGACCTCCACGCGGTTCGACTCGCCGCCGGATCCTCACCCGAGGAGTCGATGAAAGAAACGCTCGCCGTCGTCCTCGCGTCTCCGGGATTCCTTTACCTCCACGAGCCCGCCTCCGCCGACGGGCCGCGCACCCTCGACGCTCTCGAGTTGGCGACCCGACTCTCTTACTTCCTCTGGAGCGCCCCGCCCGACGAGGAACTCCTCGCCCTCGCCGCCTCGGGGAAATTGGGTGATCCCGCGATCCTCGCCGCCCAGACCGACCGGCTCCTCGCCGACCCGCGTTCGCACGAATTCGCCTCCGGCTTCACCCATCAGTGGCTCGGGCTCGACCGTCTCGACTTTTTCCAGTTCGACTTCAAACTCCACCGCGCCTTCGACGACAGCGCCAAGGCCGACTCCCGAGAGGAGGTCTACGAGACCTTCGCCACGCTCCTCCGCGAGAACGCCAGCCTGACAAAACTCCTCAAATCCAACTTCGTCGTCGTCAACGGGCTCCTCGCGAACTACTACGGGCTCGACGGCGTCACGGGCGATCACTTCCGCAAGGTCACCCTGCCGCCGGGCTCGCCGCGCGGCGGTCTCCTTGGCATGGCCGCGATCCTCGCCATGGGCGGCAACGGCGCCCACACCAGCCCCGTCGAGCGCGGCGCCTGGGTCCTGCGCAAACTCCTTCACGATCCGCCCCCGCCCGCCCCGCCGAACGTGCCCCAGCTCGCCCGCCTCGATGGAAAGCCGCTCGACGTGCGCGCCCGCCTCCTCGCCCACCAGGAGGAGGCGCAATGCGCGAGCTGCCACCGCAAGATCGATCCCATCGGCTTCGGTCTAGAGAACTTCGGCGCCGCCGGCAAATGGCGCACCGAGGACCACCACCTCGCCGGAGGCAAGATTACCGCGACCTGGCCCGTCGATCCCTCCGGCGCCTTCCACAAAGGGCCGTCCTTCAGAGACTACTTCGAGCTACGCGACCTCGTCGCCGCACAGGACGAGCGCTTTGCCCGTGGCTTCACCGAGGCGCTTGTCGAGTATGCCCTCGGCCGTCCGTTCGGTTTCAGTGACGAGGAACTTGCTTCAACAATCCTCGGAAAGGCACAGGAAAAAGAACTCGCCCTGCCGTCCTTCATCCACGCCCTCGTCGCGAGCGAGGCGTTCCGGCGCAAATGAAACTGACCGACATGACGATGTCGATGCGATGGTGTTGGCCCGAAATCCAAATGAAACTCACGACGATTCTCTGCGGCCTTTTCATCGGTTCCATTCATGCCGGAGAACCTCAATTTGAATCAATCGACTACGCGAATCCTCCGATCTACCTGACATGGCCGGAAACGCTTGGCGACCGGGAGGCGATCCTGAAACTGGCCGCACCCCTTAAGGGCGATTCCGATCATTCCTCGATTCGGAATGTGTTGTCGTGGATGAAAACGAATCTTTCCTGGCAGGCGGAGAAGGCCTACGCGTGGCGCAATTTCGACGACGTCGTTGGAGAAGGCTGTTTCGGAGGATGCGCCGATCAGGCCATCGTCTGCGGAGTGCTTTTGAAGGCGGTTGGCATTCCTTGTGTTTGGGTAAAGACGATGGATGTCGCCTGGATCTGGGATTTCAAGAAAAGACGTCCGTTCCAAAGCTGGTCTGGCCACGTTTTTTTGGAAGTCTACCTCGACGAGCGGTGGCAACTCCTCGATGCGAGCGCTGGCGTGCTCTACGGAGACTACCATCCCGAAGCACGCATTCTGCCGGGTAACCGCTTCGCCTACGACAAGGGAAACGATCCTCGAACGATGATCCTTTCCCTCCAGTGGGAGGAATGGAAGGCGCAAACGGAGTCCTACTTCCGGACGCTGGATGAAACTTTGCTTCCGGTCGATGTCGCGGGAGGAACAGGAATGACCCCGGAAGCATGGATCGCCGGCAACTCTCCGTACTATCAAGCGATGACGCAGATGGCGATCGATGCGGGTTTCAAGGTCCGGAAATCGTTCAACACGGATTTCGCCACCTTCCTGCCGCAAGCACGCGGACACCTCCTGCTCGTCGAGACCCATAATGGCGTTCCGATCGTGCCCATCACCCTGCTGGAGGAGCATTACCCCGGATGTTCCGATGCCCTGGCAAAAGGCGGAGAGTCGCTCGATGTCGCAGGGACGAAGATTCGGTTTCTCGATTTCTCCAAGCCCCTGCGCGGACTGGGGATGGAGTCCGCGGCCCCCGGAGGAAAATCCAATTGAAGGTGCCTGTCACCCACCCCGTGCCATCAATACCCCTATGAAAACCCTGCTCTTCTTCCTCACCGTCCACTTCTGCCTGGCTTCGGCTCTGCCGGTCGCTGCTCAATCCCCTGCCCACATCGTCTGCCTGACGGTCGAGGAACCGAACAACTACGACTCGGTAAACGCCTGCCGCGGTTTTGCCGAAAAGGAATGGAAGGCACTCGGTCATCGCGTCACGATCATCGAAGGCAACCTTGAGCTGCCCACCCACTTCGAGGGTTTCGTCGAGGCGATGAAATCGGCGGATCTCCTCGTCGCCTTCGTCCGCCGCGCCACCCCGCCGCGCGAGCAGCTCGATGCGATCCGCGCCCACCTCGCCGCTGGGAAACCGCTCCTGGGTATTCGCACCGCGAACCACGCCTTCATTCCACCGGCGAACCAACCCGTGACCGATCCGTCCCTCGCGTCCTGGCCGGAGTTCGTGCCCGAGGTGCTCGGTTGCGACAACACCGGCTATGAGACGAAAGGCCTGCCCTACACGGTGAACCGCCACCCGCAGGCCCCGGCGGACAGCCCCTTGCTCGAGGGCGTCGATCCCGCGGCCATCCTGGGTCACGTCTCGATGTACCGTGTGTTGCCCCTCGCCGCGGATGCCACGCCGCTATTGTTGGGCAAAGCCAAAGACATCGAGCCGGCCCAACCGCTTGCGTGGACGCGTCTTTATGGTCCGAAGAAAGCCCGTGTTTTCTACACCAGTCTCGGCGCGCCGGAAGACGTCACACAAGCGGACGTGCGACGCCTGATCACGAACGCGGTGCGGTGGACGTTGGGGAAAGGCGATTAATCCCGAGACGAAAGACGCGCTCGCGTCCTTGCCGCCGAGGGCAAAACCTGATTGCCTCGGGGGGATGATTCCCCGTCTCCCGCTCGCGCTCCTGGCCTTCTTCGCCGCGATTCCCCCGGACCTCCCGGCCGAGGAGATTCGCTGGCTGCTCAGCTACGATGGGAAGAGCCTGCCCGCCGCGCCCTGGACCCCGACCGGCGAACCGAAAGCGATGATCGAGGCCGAAGGACTGCGCCTCACCGACGACTCGGCGGAGTTCGCCCATTTCCAGGCCCCATGGACCGCCGAGCCCGGCACCCAGATTGTCGTCGAAGCGGTCGTGAAAGTCTCGGCGACGACCGGTTCGCAGAAAAACAAGAGTTCGCTCTCGCTGTGGCCTTGGCGCGACGGTGCACCGGTCTCCATTCTCGTCAGTGATGGTCTTCATCAGGACGGTCTCGTCCTTTTCGCCAATCAGGCGACGAGCCACACCGACCGCTTCGTGCCGATGGACACGACGAACCGCTTCCACACCTACCGGCTCGTCATCCGAGGTCGCGACATGGAAATCTGGGTCGATGGCGAACGCAAGGTCACCGGTCAGGGCGCCTTTTGGAAAGCGGCGGACTCGTCCGAGCCCTTCCTCCGCTTCGGCTCGACGGCCAAAACGGCGACGGGCGAAGCCGTTTGGCAATCCGTGAAACTCGGGGTGAGGAAGGTGAGCGAGCCACCCGCACCCGATCCGATCAAAGTCACCCTCGCGGAACGCTGGGAAATCCCCCGCGAGGAGGTGCGCCAGACGCGCCCCTACCTCTATGACCTCGGCGAGGGCCTCCTCCTCATGAGCGTCGCCCAGGGACCCGATGCCTTTTACGAACCCTACGGCCTCCTCCGCTCGACCGATCAGGGCAAAACCTGGACCCCCATCCCCGGTCTCGACCAGGTCGACACCACCCCACTGCCCGTCGTGCGCCGACCAGACGGCAGCATCCTCGCGATGTCGCGCTGGACCCGCACCCAGCCCGACGGCAGCGTCGTCGGAAAGACGACCTATCTCGACAAGGAAGCCAAGACCTTCACCCAGGTCGAGAACCGCATCGTCCTGCCCGAGGAATACACCAACGAATCCGAGGGCGACCAGATCATCTGCGAGCGGCATGTCTGGAACGACCCCGACGGCGGCGTGACCATGGTGGTGTGGAGCCGCAAGGCCGTGCCTTTGCCCGACGGCCGCAGGAACACCGTGCGCCTGTCGCATCTCGTCCGCAGTACCGATGAGGGGAAGACCTGGAATTACTTTTCGACGATCGGCCCCGGTGGCGAGCCGGCCGTGGCGCGTTTGTCAGAGACCGAACAGACCGCCGTGATCCGCGGCGACCGCAACTCGCGGATGAAGCAGATGTTTTCCCACGACGGTGGCAGGACCTGGTCGAAGCCCGTCGAACTGGAGGTCGGAAAGGTGCTCCCCGATCTCGTTCTCATGAGCAACGGCGTCCTCGCCTGCAGCTACGGCCGTCCCGCGAGCTGCCTCATGTTCAGCACCGATCTCGGCAAGACCTGGACTTCGCACCACGTTATCTCCGAGAAGGTCGGCTTCAACTACACCGCCATCCGCGAGATCTCGCCCGGCCGCCTTCTTTACCTCCACGACGCACCGAAGATGAACGGGCTGTTCATCGATGTGGAACTCGTGAAGTAACCCTCTTCCTTCTCCGACCCAACCCTATGAAACCGTTTCTCATCACCGCCTTTCTCGTTTCAATCGCACTCCCGGCATTTTCCCAAGTGTCTCCGAAGACCCTCGCCTACGTCGAAAACGGCCACGCCCGGCACGTCCTCGACATCTACGCGCCGACCGGAGCCAAAAACCTGCCTGTCGTCTTCTGGATCCACGGGGGCGGCTGGCAGACGGGCGACAAGGCGAATGTTCAGGAGAAGCCGCACTACTTCATGGAAAAGGGTTTTGTCTTCGTCTCGATCAATCACCGCCTCCTCCCCGACGTCGTGATGGAGGACCTCGTCGGCGACGTCGCGAAGGCCTTCGCGTGGGTGCAGCACCACATCGCCGAGTACGGAGGCGATCCCTCGAGGGTGCTCGTCGGCGGCCATTCTTCGGGCGCCCAACTCGCGGCGCTGCTTTGCACGGACGATCGCTGGCTGAGGAAGGAAGGCGTCTCCTTTGGCGTCCTCATCGGTTGTATCCCGGTCGATGGCGACACGTACGACATTCCCGCCATCATCGAGGTCGCGGAGACGCGCCGCCGCGTCCATCACGAGCAGCAGGCCTCCTTCGGCCATCGGCAGAAGTTCGGCAACGATCCCGCGAAACATGTCGATTTCTCCGCGGTCACCCACGTCGCGAAGGACAAGGGGATCCCCCCCTTTCTCATCCTTCACGTCGCCGATCACCCTGACAATGCCGCCCAAGCACGCCGTTTCGGTGCGGTCTTGAAGGAGGCAGGGCTGCCGGTGACGGTCCACGGCCAGAAGGAAACGAATCACACCCGCATCAACGCCGAGATCGGCACCGAGGGCGATCCGGTGACGCCGGTGCTGTCGACGTTTGTCGAACAATGCCTCGCCGCAGGCCGCTAAGCCGCTGCTTTCCCCCTTGCAAGCGGTGTTTTCCGCCATCATTCTCCCGGCATGAAACACCCCCGTCTCGCTGTCGCGGCCTTGGCCGCCGCCGTCCTCCCCTTTGTCCTCCACGCCGCCGAGGAGGGATTCACCCCACTCTTCAATGGCAAGGACCTCTCCGGATGGAAAAACCCCTACGAGTGGGGCAAGGCCGAGATTGTCGGCGATGAGATCCACCTCACTGCGGACAAGAAGTTTTTCCTCGTGACCGAGGCTCAATATTCCGACTTCATCTTCGAAGGCGAAGTGCACCTGCCCGAGGGACAGGCGAACTCCGGTTTCATGTTCCGTTGCCACGTCGAGCCGAACAAGGTCTACGGCTACCAGTGCGAGATCGACGGCTCGGATCGCCGCTGGTCGGGCGGTCTCTACGACGAAGGTCGCAACCAATGGCTCTGGCCCAGCCAGAAAGGACGCACCAAGGTCGAGGCCGCGCTCGCCCACGAAGCCGAATCGCAGGCCCATTTCAAGAAGCCCGAAATCCAGAACGCCCTCAAGCGGAATGACTGGAACCACGTTCGCATCACCGCCAAAGGCAACCAACTCAAGATCGAACTCAACGGCGTGCTGGTCACCGAATATACTGATGATACGGATGCCAAAGGTCACCTTGGCATTCAGCATCACGGGGAAAAGGGCCAGACCTACCGCTTCCGCAATCTGAAGATCAAGACCCTCTGAATTCCGCACCGTCCTGTCGTCATGCGCCTGACTCTCCCGAAGTGGTTCGACCTGCACACCCATTTCCGTCAGGGAGCGAACGTGACGCGCTACCTCGCCGACCACCGGGCGATGGGCTGTGCCGGAGCACTGGCGATGCCGAACACGAAGCCGCCGGTCGCCGCGGTCTTCGGTCCAAAAACGGACACGGCTTGGTCGATCGAGGCCTACCGGGCCGATCTCCTCGCAGCCGGGGCGGATGCCTTCGAGCAACTCATCGTGCCGCTCTACCTCACCCGTGACACGACTGCGGCGATGATCGCGGAGGGAGCGGCGTCCGGTCTTCTCCGGGCCTGCAAGTATTACCCGCCCCACGGCACGACGAACTCCGAGCACGGTGTACCCATGGCCGAGTGGATCGGTGGCGACGTCTTCCGCGCGATGGAGGATCACGGGATCGTCCTCTGCATCCACGGGGAGCAGCACGCCCTCGCCGGACCGGCCTACTTTGATGAGAAACAAACGGCCGAGTCGGTTTTTTACACCGAAACGATGCCGAGGCTCCGCGAGGTCCATCCGCGTTTGCGAATCGTCTGCGAGCACATCACCACGGCGACGGCGGCACGATTCGTCGCGGCGGCCGGGGAAAACGTCGGCGCGACGATCACGCCGCAGCACCTCCTCTACACCGTCGGACATCTTGTCCAGGGACTGAAGTATCACCTCTACTGCCTGCCCCTCGTGAAGTTCGAGGCGGATCGAGAGGCGTTGCGTGCAGCGGTAATGACTCCGGGTCAAACTCAGTTTTTCGCCGGCACTGACAGCGCCCCGCACACCACCAAAGCGACCGAATGCGGCTGTGCGGCAGGCTGCTACACGGGAAGCTGTGCTCCACAGCTCTACGCGATGGCTTTCGAGGAGGCCGGAGCCGATCTCGGATCGGATGATGGTCGGGCGGCCTTCGAACGATTTCTGTGTACGAATGGCCCGGCATTTTACGGCTTCTCGCCTTCCGGGGAAACCTTCACCCTCGTGCGGGAGCCCTCACAGACATTGCCGCAACAGACCGACGAAGGTCCCGTCGTTCCCCTGCCCTACGGCATGGGGATGACGCTCGCTTGGAGCCTTGCCACCGGAGAGGCGTAAACGAAGTCCGGGGTCTTTCGTTTCCTCTGAATTTCCGTTTGCCTATCCCCGGTTTCTGTAGCAAACTCCCGACCCGTCCCCCAAAAAGGGACCCCGGAAACGGGGCATTAGCTCAGTTGGTAGAGCACTTGCATGGCATGCAAGGGGTCAGCGGTTCGAATCCGCTATGCTCCACTCCCCGACCGGTCGTCGGAGAGATTCCCTCAGAAGTCGTATTTGAGGATACCTGTGCCACGGATGCGTTGGCGGCCCGACTTGCGGGGATCGATGGGACGCACGAGCCTCACAGAGCCATATTCGCCAAACGTGATCCACCGGCGACCCACCTTGATGTTCGTGGTGAAGGAATCCGAGACGTTGACGCCCGACTTGCTGACCTTCAGCACGATTTCGACCGGATAAGTCCCCGTGAGGCGGGCCTCGGGAGCCCGGGTTCCCACTTCGCTGGTCATGGTTCCGCGGAGATCGACTTCGAGATTGAGCTTACCATATTCTCCCGTGCCACCGACTGTGCCGGTGATTGCCTGGCGCGCCTGGTTGTTGTAAATGGATCCGATGAATCCGATGCGGGCGACAAGATCATCCGCCCCCGCTTCCACCACGCCCGCCAGCACCAACGCCGCGAGCCCGACCTTCGTCATCCAAAGTTTTTTCATTGTAGGAGGTTCCCGGGTTGAAGGTGGGAACGGACAAGGATACGGGTCATAGGGCAGACCGTCAATCCTCGGGCCAAACCCTTTCGGGTGCTCTCCGATGCCAACGAAAACGGCCGCCCGAAAAGGGGCGGCCGCCTGGGCACTGACCTGAGGAAGGAGGAGGCCGACGTCAGGTCCGTTTCAATGCTCACTTGGGGAGAATGACGCTGTCGATCACGTGGATGACGCCGTTTTTGCCAACGATGTCAGTCTTGACCACCTTGGCGGCGTCGATCATCACGGCACCGTCTTTGACTTCGATGGTGGCTTCCTTGCCGTTCACCGTGGCTACCTTGCCAGTCTTGACTTCGGCGGCCATGACTTTGCCGGCGACGACATGGTAGGTGAGGATGGCGACGAGTTTTTCCTTGTTCTCGGGTTTGAGGAGGGTTTCGACGGTGCCCTCGGGCAGCTTGGCGAAAGCCTCGTTCGTCGGAGCGAAGACCGTGAACGGACCGTCTCCCGAGAGAGTCTCGGCGAGTCCTGCCGCTTTCACCGCCGCGACGAGGGTGGAGAAGTCTTCGTTACCGGCGGCGATTTCAACCACGGTCATGTTGGCGGGCTCGGCCCGGAGAAGAGGAGTGCAGAGACCGACAGCAAGGGCAACGGAGGCGAGAGAGAGGAGGGAGTGCTTTTTCATCTGGTAATAGGAGGAGGTTGGTTGGGTTGTGGCGAAAGGTGCCGACCACTAGGCCGGAATTCTTCGCCACAAGGTTTACGGATCTGGTTTGGAAAAAGGTGAATTTTATTTCGACATTTCCTCGACATAATTTCGACATTTATTTGAACCACATTGAGCTTGGATTGTCGCGAGCCGTGACTCAGACTACTGAGCGTGTCGTCAAACGCGCATGACTGCCCCACTCTCCCGTCGCGATCTTGCCTTTCTTTGTTTGGCCTGCGTCCTCCTTCTGGTTGTCCCGGTCTCTGCGCAAAAGGCCACTCCCCTTTCCCAAGTGGCCAAGGTCTATGGCAAGATCCAGTTCGTAACGAGTTTCCCCGACTACAAGGTGCAGGTCGTGAGCTCCTTCCCCGATCTGAAGGTGCAGAAGGTCGCTTCGTTCCCGGATGCGGTGGGCAAATGGCAGATCGTGGAAAGCTTTCCGGATTTCAAAATTCAGATTGTGGAGAGCTTTCCGGATTTTAAGATCCAGTATGTTGAGAGTTTCCCCGGACTCGCCCGTTGAGCATCCCCGCACCCCGAGAGTCGGCAGCCTATGGCTTGTCGCCGCGCTCCTCTCGATCGGAGGTTCCACGCTTCTGGCTCAGGAAATGCTCCAGGAAATCCCCGGGTGCACTTATGTCGCCGCTCCTTGGGCCGATGGTGATTCCTTTCCCGTCCGCCTGCCCGATGGCGACGAGAAGGTCATTCGGCTTTACTTTGTCGATTGCATCGAAACCGAGGTGTCGGACGTGACCGGGAAACGACGCCTCCGCGAGCAGGCCCGCTATTTCGGAGTCGAGGATTTCGCAACAAGCCACGAGTTTGGCCTCGAAGCGACCCGACTCGTCGCTGAAACGCTCTCCAAGCCATTCACGATCCACACCTCATTTTCGAAGGCGCCGGGACGGGGCGGCAAACCGAGACACTACGCCTTCATTACCACCGCCGCCGGAAAGGATCTGGGTGAACTGCTCGTGGAGAAAGGTCTTGCCCGCGCCTTCGGTTTTGGAAGGGAAAGGCCCGACGGAACCCACCGCGACGACTGCCAGGCCCAACTCGAGGATGCCGAGCTCTCCGCCGCCCTCCGTGGCCGCGGACTCTGGAAACACTGCGATCCGGAGAAAATCGTCGCGATGCGCCGTGAACAACGCGAGGAGCTGCGCGCTCTCGAGGCAATCGACGACGCCCTCGTTGTGGCTCCGCCGGAGGAGCCCGTCGATCTAAACTCCGCCACGCTCGAGGACCTCGTCCGGACCGGCCTGCGAGAATCCCTCGCCGACGAAGTCATCAAGCGTCGCCCTTTTCGCAGTATCGAGCAGCTCGACGATGTTCCGGGGATCGGCCCCGCCACGCTCGCGAAAGTCAGCCCGTATCTGAAGATTGTTTCCGGATCGAACGAAACGAAGGAGAAACCCGCACCTTGATTCTTGGGCGGATCGCGGCTCCCTTTACGGGACAATGGATCGTGATCAAAACCTCGCCCGCTTTCTCCAGTCCGACGGACGCACCGTCATTCTCCCCATCGACCACGGCACTGCCATTCCCGTGCCCGGATTGGAGGACCCCATAGGGTTGATCGAGCAACTGAACCCTGTCGTGGACGGCTACGTCGTTAACCTCGGTCTTGCTTTCGCCGCCGCCGAAGCGCTCGAGGGCAAGGGCGTCTGCCTCCGCACCGACTGCTACAAGCCGCGCTACGGCGAAAATCTCGACGAGGGCAGCTTCCGTCTCTACGGCGCCGACGAGGCCCTGACCTGCGGAGCCCACGCGATGATGAACATGCTTTACACGCATCACTCGAACGAGACGGGCATTTTCCGCGAAGCGGCCGAACTCATCGCCGAGAGTCTGGACGCCGACGTGCCCGTGATCCTCGAAGCCCTTCCCTTCGGCATCGGGCGTCCGAACGATTACACCCTCGAAAACATCGGCTACACCGTGCGCGCCGCCGCCGAACTTGGAGCCGACATTGTCAAGACCGCCTTCCCCACCGGCGCGAGCGCCGATGAATTCCGCGCCATCGTCGAGGCCTGCTTCGTGCCCGTCATCGTCCTCGGCGGTGCGGCCATGGGCGATGATCGCGCCCTCCTCGACATGGTGAAAAAAGCCATCGATGGCGGTGCCGTTGGCATTGCCGTGGGACGTAACGTCTGGCAGCATCCCCAGCCTGCCAAAATCGCCAAAGCCCTCCACGCCATCGTGCATGATGAAGCTTCGGTGGACTCGGCGCTGAAGTGCGTTTCTTGACCGGCTGAAAACTTCAGCCTGAAAACTTCCCCATGATTCTCCCCAGCCTCCAATACGCCGGTCGCATTCTCCGCACCGCGGACAAACGGCACCTCGCCAAGTTTATGTGGAATTTCGGGGTCAAGGGGATCCGTTCGGTCAATCTCTACAAGGAACGGATGCGGGACGGGATCTATTTCCCGCCCTTCCTCTACCTCTCCATCCTCAACAGTTGCAACTTGCGCTGCCAAGGCTGCTGGGTCGACGTCGACAAACCGCAGGTGAAACTGGACCTCGACGATCTCAACAAGGTCGTCAACGAGGCCAAGGAGCACGGCAATTCCTTCTTCGGCATCCTCGGGGGCGAGCCTTTCATGCATCCGGGACTGCTCGACTTCCTCGCCGAGCATCCGGATTGTTTTTTCCAGGTCTTCACCAACGGACAGATGATCACCGAGAAGAAGGCGAAGCAGCTCCGCCAGCTCGGCAATGCGACGCCATTGATCTCGATCGAGGGGACCGAACTCGTCGCCAACGAACGCCGCGGAGGCAAGGACGTCCTCAACCGCACCCTCAAGGGGCTCGACCACTGTCTTGAGAACAAACTCCTCACCGGCGTGGCCACGAGCCTCTGCCGGACGAACATCGACGAACTCCTCACCGAAGAATGGCTGCGCAAGCTGATCGATCGCGGCGTCCATTACGCCTGGTATCACAGCTACCGTCCCGTCGGCCCAAAGCCGAACGAAGATCTCGCGCTCACTCCGGAACAGGCGCGCCGCGTCCGCCAGTTTGTCGTCGACATGCGCGTGAAGCTGCCCCTCGGCATCATCGACGCCTACTACGACGGCGAAGGCCGTGCCCTCTGCCCCATGGCCAACGGGATCTCCCACCACATCTCTCCCACCGGAGCGATCGAACCCTGTCCCATCATCCAGTTCGCGACCGACAACGTGCGCGACGGATCGATCTACGAGACCCTGACCAAGTCCGAATTCCTCCGCGATTTCCGCGAGACCGCCGCGCAACACACCCGCGGCTGCATCGTCCTCGAACGGCCCGATCTCGTCAAAGCGCTCGCTGAAAAGCACCACGCCACCGACACCACGATCCGCCAGACCGCGATCGCAGAGCTGGAGGCAATGACCCCGCGCAACAGCCAGTGGCTGCCCACCGGCGAGGAGATTCCCGAGAAACATCCCGTCTACCGTTGGGCCAAACGAATCTGGTTCAACGACTTCGGCGTTTACGACGGACTGGAACGCCAAGGCCCGAAATCGTGAAAGCTCATGCGTCCGTTTTCACCGGACTTCTTCGCCCGCGATCCCCTCGACTGCGCCCGCGACCTCATCGGCGCCGAGTTGGTGAATGAGGATTGCACGGGACGGATCCTCGAAACCGAGGCCTATCAAGAAGTCGGCGATCCGGCCTGTCACCTTTTCACGCGTCCTTCGGCGCGGGACTTCGCCCGCCGGAACCCACCCGGCACCGCCTACGTTTATCTGAACTACGGCGTGCACTGGCTTGTGAACGTGCTCTGTCTAGACGAGAGAACCGGTCATGCCGGATTCGTTCTCTTTCGCGCTCTCGATCCGACGGAAGGCGTGGCTCAAATGCGCGAGCGGCGCGGCACGGACGATCTCCGTCGCCTTTGCTCGGGACCGGGAAAACTCACCGCTGCCCTCGGGATCAAAGGCTCACACCACCAACGGTCGCTGACTGACGACCCGGAATTCTGCCTCCGTCCCTCAAACAAACCCACGGAAACCGGCATTATCGCCGACCGACGCATCGGTATCTCGGCGGGGAAGGATCTGCCCTGGCGTTTTCTCGCGAAGGACCACCCCGGAGTCTCCGTGCCTGCGGGAAAGGCGCGCTGAAATACTCAGATCGACTTGTAACGAACCTTCTGCCCGTCCTTGCCGACCGGACGATTGTCGATGCGGGGAAGCGCTCCGACGGTCGGGTCGTCATTGTCCTGCCGGTGCGAACGCACGGGCGTGAAACCTCGGCGATCCTCTGCCTCGTTCACCTTCAACTCACGGCCGCCGAGCGGCTTGTTGTTGAGAGCGGCGATGGCGGCGGCACCCTTCTCGTCATCGGCGAGCGTGACGAAGGCGAAGCCTCTCGGTTTGCCCGTCTCGCGATCCTGCGGACGGTGAAACTCGAGGACGGGCTCGAACTCGGCGAAGGCGGCGCGCAGCTCACCGTCACTGAGATCGTAGGACAGGTTTCCAACAAATAACTTCATGGTTCTCGATGCTTTTCCGGGAGGTTCGCCCGCAGAAGGCGGGCTTCGAGCCGGAACCGGATCCTGGAAGCGACGAACCTGACAGATGCCCAATGCAAAACGGGCGTGTTTACCCTTCCATAGCGCACTTTGGCGCGTTTGGCGAGAAGCGTTTTCATTTTCCGCTTGTCCCCGCGGGCGCCTTCCATTCCTTTGTGCGCTTATCCATCATGACCGCTCCCCTGCCCCGTGTTTTTGTCACCGTCCACATTCCGCTCGAACATCTCTCGCCGCTCGAAGGGATCGCCGAATTCATCATGCCCGACAACGGAGTGAAGGCCGCGCCTCGCGCGCAGGTCCTCGAAGCGATCGGCGACTGCGTCGCGGTGCTCTCGCAGGGAGAACTTCGCGTGGATGCCGAATTCCTCGACGCCGCGAAGTCACTTCGTTTCGTCGCCAACGCGGCCATGGGGATCGACAATCTCGACCTCGCCGAGCTGCGCCAACGCGGCATCTCCGCAAGCAACACGCCCGCCGCCTTCGCCGAATCGACCGCCGATCACACCCTCGGCCTGATGCTTTCCCTGACCCGTCGCCTCGCCGAGGGCGACCGTTTCGTTCGCACCGGCGACTGGGCGCGCCGCGGCATGGAACCGCTCCGCTGGGAAGGCACCTTGCTCGGTGGCAAGACCCTTGGGATCATCGGCTACGGACGCATCGCGAAAATGGTCGAGGCCCGCGCCCGCGCCTTCGACATGGAGGTAATCCACACGAAATCGACGCCACATGATCATGTCGGCTATCGGCCGCTCGAAGTGCTCCTCGCCGAATCGGATCTCGTGGTCGTGCTGGTTCCCCTCACCGCAGCGACGCGTCACCTCATCAACGCGGAACGCCTCGCGATGATGAAGCCGGGATCGTTTTTCATCAATGTCGCCCGTGGCAAGGTGATGGACGAAGCCGCCCTCGTCGCCGCCCTTCATTCCAGGCACCTCGCCGGGGCCGCTCTTGACGTCTATGAGGAGGAACCGCTCGTGAACGAAGCCCTCTTCATGATGGAGAACGTGGTCCTGACACCCCACACCGGTGGTGCCACGCGGGAGCAGCGGCGTCGTGGAAGATTGGAAGCCTCAGGTGAGATCGCGAGATTTCTCAGGGGCAAGGCGCGTTGTTTTCCGGTCGTTTGAAGCCGGAGAACCAACACTATCAAGCCCCCATCGCCCTGCGCAGGAGAGTGAGATACCACTCCCAGACGGTCGTCCCGGTGAAAATCCAAACAAACGCCCCGAGCGCGAGATAGGGTCCAAAGGGCAATGGTCGCGACCACTGCTCTCGGAAAACCCCTTTTTGCAGCAGGCCCACGATCGCTCCGGCGACGGAAGCGGCGAAAATCGTGAAAATCGCCGCCTGCCATCCGAGGAAGGCACCGATCATGGCCATGAACTTTACGTCGCCGAAACCCATCGCCTCGCGCGGGACGACGGCCGAAGTGATCTTGCCTGTGACTTTCTTCACCGTATCGATCTCAACCCGTTTCCCGTCGACCTCGAGGGCATCCCCGAGGACGCGGAATCGCTCCTGGAACTCCACCTTTTCGTCGTCGAAGCAGAGTTCTTTCGTCTCCAGCTCGAGGCGATCCCACTTCCGGAAAAAGACATCTCCCCACTCATAGGTGTGCTCCCCGAGTTTGATGAGAATGGGAGCCTCCTCACCACCGGGTTGCGAGATCTCGAAATCGACCGGTTCCTCCCAGCGATGATGTATCTTGCCAAACATCATCTTCCCCATCAGGACGATGAGCCAGAGGAAGCAAAAACCAACCGTCGCCCCGAGCATCCCTTCGAGGCCCCCCTTCCACCAGATCGTTTCCCCATGAAGCGCGGGAACGGCGAAACTCGCGAGCACTCCGGCGACGGTGCCGCCGATCGTGATCGAATCGGGAATAATGAAGTGGTCGAAGTCGATGAAGGTCGCCGCAATCAGAAGCGCCGCGATCACCCAAAGGGCCACCACACCCTGGAGATCATACCGGGCGATGCCGTGCTGGAAGATCGCGAGGAAGCAGATCGCGGTGAGCAGCTCGACCAGGAAATAACGGAAGGCGATTGACGAATGACACCACTTGCATTTGCCCCGCAACATCAGCCAGGTCACCAAAGGGATGTTCAGCCAGATCGGGATCTGGGTCTTGCACTTCGGGCAGAAGGAACGCCGTGGCTCATTCACACTGAGCCCGTTCGGCACGCGGTAGATCACCACGTTGAGAAACGATCCGATGCAGGCCCCGATGGCAAATGCCATGGCCGGTAGGAAAACGTCGAACAAAAACTGCGGCGACATGGCGAAGACTCGAGGGAGCTTCGCTTAAGTAGTCCGAAAAGTCTAGAAATTATAGATCGTTTTAGTAGGCCAGTTGTCGGATCGATCGATCCTGCCATTCCCGAATCGACTGCGAGTTCATTCCCGCGCCAGGAGTGGAGATGCCACTGGGAGCCGGATCGGTCGAGAGGGATTCACAACTCGTGAGGGTTAAGGCTGCCACGGAAAAGACGAGAATGAGGGCGAATCGAACATGCTTCATTGGCCGATCCTAGCCAGCGATACCCGCCTCGTCGACCGAAAATTGTTCGGCGCGTCCGAAGACGCGAGATCACGCCGTTGCTGGATTTACCTTTTACAAATCCCCCAAATCCCCGCTATCCTGCGATTCATCATGCTCCGCCCCCGCAAGAAATACACCGTCCACGACCTGCGCCAACTCAAAGGCAAACGGGTCCTTTCCCACATCCACGTGAAATCACCCGATGAGGCCGCCGCCGCCGAAGCAGCCGGGGTCGACCTGATGAGTTGCCCCTTTGACACGCCCGAAGCGCAAAGCCGGCTTCCGCTTCTTGTCGCGGCGGCTCCAACGAGCTTTTTGTCCGGTTCAACACCACACGGGCTCAGCTCCCGGGAAGAGGCGATCCGGATCGGATTCCGGGCGCTCGAACTGGGGGCCAGTTCCGTCTATTGCTCGGCAAGCCCCTGGATCATCGAGGGAATGGCCCGGGAGGGCATCCCTGTCGTAGGTCACATCGGCCTTGTTCCCCGTCATGTCACTTGGACCAACTACCGGGCCCTCGGGAAAACCGCCGGTGAAGCCAGGGTCCTCTTCACCAAAATGAAGGAACTCGAAGACGCCGGTGCCTATGCCGCCGAGCTGGAGGTCGTGCCGCATCGACTCGCCGCCTTCCTTTCGCAAAACACCTCCCTGATCCTCATGTCGCTCGGCTCAGGCTCGGGTTGCGATACCCAGTTTCTCTTTTCCGACGATCTCCTCGGCGAATACGACGAGCGCCTTCCCCGCCATGCGAAAGCCTATCGGAACTTTCTCGCCGAATACCAACGGCTCCAGGAAGAGCGCATCGCCGCCTTCCGCGAGTATGTCGCCGAAGTCCGCGAAGGCCAATTCCCAGAGCCCAGGCATCTCGTCGAGATCGATGATGCGGAGTTCGAAGCCTTCCGTGAGTCGCTTTAGACCGCCCCATCCCCTCGCACCAACTTCCAGGTTGGTCAGGGGCGTCGAGTTCGAGCAGATGTCCCCCCCCGGAAGACGGAAGACATGGGGTAGCGCACCCTTTGGGACTATCGGGCACATCCTTGCAAAACGCCCGAAGCTTTACGGCGGGCTTAAATTTTAAAAATTTTGTTTTCATTTTATTAATTTAAATTAAATTTCGAGCTATGCGTAATTTCCCCTTCCCGACAGTTCTTTCCACTGCCCTGCTCTTGGCAACGGGATCGACTTCCGTGCTGGAGGCTGGTCCCGCCGCCCCTCGGGAGCGCTCCTTCCGTCCCGTGGTGCCGATCAAACAGAACGTCCGTGGTGGAATGGACCAGATGAAATCCCAGACGGTCCGGCTCACCATCCCGCCGCCGCCGATTCCGGACTCCGTCCCCGCACCACCGCCGCTTGAGCCGGCTTCGGGCTCAGCTTCTGCCACGGAGCTGGCAGCCGAGTCTCCTTCCCCCACTCTCCCACCCGAACCCAAGCCCGTCGATCTTCCCGATCCCGTCAGCGCCGCCCAGACCGCCGAATCTGACAAAACCACGGGCGGTTCAAAAACGGCACCTGACGAATCGAAACAGGAGGAAAAGCCGAAAAAGACCGGTCCGACCCTCACCCAGCTCCGGGAAGAAGCCCATGCCCTCGCCGGAAAGAAACTGAACTACGTCTTCGGCGCGGATGATCCGGATTCCGGCGGTCTGGATTGCTCCTCCACCATCCAGTATCTACTCAACCGCATCGGAATCCAAGACGTCCCCCGTACTTCCTACGATCAGTATGACTGGCTGAAGGGAAAGAAGCTGCTCGATGACGTCTACGGAAAGTCCGCCTCCTCCAAGCTGCTCAAGAAGCTCTCCCCTGGTGACCTCATCTTTTGGGGTGGCACGTGGAAATCGGGACACCGAGTATCCCACGTGATGCTTTACATGGGATACGATCCGGCCTCCGACAAACACTACGTTTTCGGTGCCCGGAGCAAATCCACCACGGGTCTGACCGGAGCGGGAGTCGACATCTTCGAACTCGATACAGAGCGTGGCCGCCTCGTCGCGCACGGGAAGATTCCCGGTCTCGTCTACGAATAAATCGACGGCCCGGAACGCCCGTCACTTCATCGGGGCGAGGAGATCGTCGAGTTCCTCCTCCGAGAAGGAAAGCTTTTGAGGCGTGCCCTCGAGGATTCCCTCGAAAAGGGCACGCTTTTTTTGTTGGAGCATCAAAATCTTCTCCTCGATCGTTCCTTCCGTGATCAGCTTGTAGACGAACACGGGATTCTTTTGGCCGATGCGATAGGCGCGATCGGTTGCCTGGGACTCGAGGGCGGGGTTCCACCAAGGATCGAAATGGATCACGGTATCCGCGGCAGTGAGGTTCAGGCCGGTCCCCCCTGCCCTGAGGCTGATCAGGAATACCGGCGCTTTCCCCGCCTGAAAGTCATCGCACAGTTGCCCGCGGTCCTTCGACTGACCGGTGAGGGTGAGGTATTTCACGCCCTCCTTGGTCAAGGCCTGCTCGAGGATGGAAAGCATCCCGGTAAACTGGGAAAAGACGAGGATCCGCCTGCCCTCGCGGACCATCGAGGGAACCCATTCCATGAAGAGGTCCATCTTCGCCGAACTCTTCGCCTTTTGGGCGGAGGGCATTTTGAGAAGTTGAGGATGATTGCAGACTTGTCGCAGCTTGAGAAGCGCGTCGAGGACGAGGAGCTTGCTCCGCTCAACTCCCAGCCGTGCGATCTCATCGTGCACCTCCCGGCTGACCGCAGCCCGCACCGCTTCGTAGAGCTCGACCTGCTTGGGATTTAATTCGACTGAGCGGATGATCTCCGTCTTCGGGGGCAGATCGTGTGCCACGAGTGTCTTGGTGCGGCGCAACATGAGAGGTGCGACCCGTTCAGCGAGGCGCTTTCGCAGCCCCTCGTCGCGGTTTTTCTCGATCGGCGCCCGGAAGCAGCGGTTGAAGCTCTCCTCCGTCCCTAGAAACCCCGGGGTGAGGAAGTGGAAAAGCGACCAGAGTTCGCCCAGGTGATTCTCGATGGGAGTGCCGGAAAGGCAAAG
>Ga0209573_1001669_pt1 | contig 32515 bp, 29 predicted proteins | sample TNRBio252014_DNA_FD_185870 | JGI IMG/M metagenome (GOLD analysis project Ga0209573, IMG submission 185870) | Wastewater treatment Type I Accumulibacter community from EBPR Bioreactor in Madison, WI, USA - TNR Reactor_6/25/2014_ DNA (SPAdes)... | ecosystem: Engineered > Bioreactor > EBPR >...
CTCCACCCGTTGATGCAGCCAGTGGGCGGCACAACTCATGGCCGAATTGCGGCCTCAGGGCGCCGGGACGCAGGCCGCCGACACCGGATCGGCCGGCGGCGGTGGTTTCCGGCGATAGCCGATGCCCTTGAGCCACAGTGTCCGCGCCGCCGTAATGCTTTTCGGCTCGGTTGCGGGAACGGTCTGGGGTGTCGGACACTATCGTCTATGATCGGTCAGGATCTGAACAATGAGAGCTGTCGTCGCCTTCCTCTCCGCTGCCGTGGCCTTTGGCGCGCTCGACTTTCTGTGGCTGTCGAACGCCGCGCCGCGCCTGTATCGCCCTGCCATTGGCGAGATCATGGCCGATCAGGTGCGATGGGGCCCGGCCCTGGCCTTCTATGGTCTGTATCTGATCGGCGTGACCTGGCTGGTCACCCTGCCGGCCCTCAAGGACGGGGGCCTGGCCAAGGCGCTCGGGAGCGGGGCCCTGTTCGGTCTGGTGGCCTATGCCACCTATGACCTGACCAATCAGGCGACGCTCAGGGTCTGGCCGACGCATCTGACCCTGATCGACCTGGCCTGGGGCACCTTTGCTACGGCCACGGCCTCGGTGGTTGCGGTGGTCGTCACCCGGGCCCTGGTGAAATCAGCATGACGGCTCGGAACCGCCCGTCTGGTGACAGCCTCGTCCCTGCCGTGGGCCCCCGCACGCGGTCGCAACCGCCGCGCCTGTTCCTGGCCGCTCTGCGCGCGGTCGGGCGCGACTGGAAGAATGGCACGTTCGAGATCCTCTACCCGAACGGCAGTTCCGACCAATTCGGGGTCCGGGGAAGCGGCCCGTCGGCCCAACTCGTCGTGCATGACTGGGCCTTCGCTGACCGCGTGATGTCTGCGGGCGATATCGGCCTGGCGGAATCCTACATCGCCGGCGAGTGGGAAACGCCGCATCTGGCGGATCTGCTGACGACCCTGGCGTCGAATTTCGACCGGCTGAAGGGCCTCGCGCGCGGAGCCCCGGTGATACGGGCGGTCAACTGGCTGCGTCACAGCCTGTTTCGCAGGAACTCGCCGCGCCAGGCCCAGCGCAACATCCACGCCCACTATGATCTGGGCAACGACTTCTACCGGTGGTGGCTCGACCCGACGATGAGCTATTCGTCGGCCCTGTTTCTGAAAGAGCAGGACACCCTGTGGTTCGCCCAGATGAACAAATACGCCGCCCTGTGCGAGGCCATGGATCTGCAGCCCGGCCAGAGCGTGCTGGAGATCGGCTGCGGCTGGGGCGGCTTCGCCGAGCACGCCGCCCTGCGCCATGATGCGCGCGTCACCGGCCTGACCATCAGCCGCGAACAGCTCGACTGGTCCAAAAAGCGGATGGTGATGCAAGAGGTCGACGACAAGGTCGACATCCTGTTTCAGGACTATCGCGATGCGACCGGCACCTTTGACCGCATCGCCTCCATCGAAATGTTCGAGGCGGTCGGCGAAGAATACTGGCCCGACTATTTCCGCACCATCCGCGAGCGTCTGGCCGTTGACGGCAAGGCGGCGCTGCAGATCATCACCATCGATGACCAGTTTTTCGACCGCTACCGCAAGCGGGTTGATTTCATCCAGCAGCACATCTTCCCCGGCGGCATGCTGATTTCCGAGCCGAGGCTGGCCCAGGAGGTCGAGCGGGCGGGCCTGAAGATCACCAGCATCCGCCGCTTTGGGCTGGACTATGCCCGCACCCTGGCGGAATGGGCCCGGACCTTCGAGATGAACTGGGGCGAGCTGCGCCGACAGGGCTTCGACGAGGAGTTCCGGCGGCTCTGGCGGTTCTATCTGGCCTATTGCGAGGCGGGCTTCCGCACCGGTCGGACCAATGTGATCCAGGTGGCGCTCGAACCGGCCTGATTTGCAGCCGGGCGGGGCGTGGCCTATGTGGCCCGCCATGGATCTGACGCGCGCGCGCCGATTGTCGGTGGCCCCCATGATGGACTGGACCGACCGGCATTGCCGGGCGTTTCACCGCGCCTTCACGCGCCAGGCCCTGCTCTATACCGAGATGGTGACGACCGGCGCTGTGATTCACGGCGACCGCGCGCGGCTGATCGGGTTTGATCCCCTGGAACAGCCGGTGGCGCTCCAGCTCGGCGGCTCGGACCCGGCCGACCTGGCCGAGGCGGCGCGGATCGGCGAGGCCGAGGGCTATGCCGAGATCAACCTGAACGTCGGCTGCCCGTCCGACCGGGTCCAGTCGGGCCGGTTCGGGGCCTGTCTTATGCGCGAGCCTGAACTGGTGGCGGCCTGTATGGCGGCGATGAAAGCGGCGGTGGCGGTGCCTGTGACGGTCAAATGCCGCATCGGCGTCGATGATCAGTCCACGGACGAAGGCCTGTTCGCCCTGGTTGCCGCCTGCGCCGACGCCGGCGTCGACACCTTCATCGTCCATGCCCGCAAGGCCTGGCTGAAGGGGCTGTCGCCCAAGGAAAACCGCGATGTGCCGCCGCTCGACTACGGCGTGGTGCGCCGGCTCAAGGGCGAGCGCCCCGGCCTGTCGATCTCGATCAACGGCGGCATCGCCGATCTGGATCAGGCCGAGGCCTTGCTGGCCGAAACCGATGAGGGCCCGGCGCTGGACGGGGTGATGCTGGGGCGCGCCGCCTATCACGAACCGGCCCTGTTGGGTCAGGCGGATCGGCGCATCTTCGGCCTGGCAGCGGATGACGTCGGCCCGTTCGCGGCGATCGAGGCCTATCGCCCCTATCTGGCGTCGCGGCGAGCAGCCGGCGTGCCTCTGTCGTCCATGACCCGGCACATGCTTGGGGTCATGCATGGTCGGCCCGGCGCGCGGGCGTTCCGGCGCATCCTGACGGTCGAGGCCAATCAACCCGGCGCGGGTCTGGAGGTTCTGGACCGGGCGCTGGACGCCGTGCGCGAGGCCGAAGCCCGCCGTCAGGCGGCCTGAGGGTGGAGGCCCTGACCCTGCTCGACTGGGCGACGCTGGCGGCGGCCCTGATCGGGGCGGGCCTGTTCGGGGGCCTGATCGCCGGCCTGTTCGGCGTCGGCGGCGGCACGGTGATGGTGCCGGCCCTGTTCTATGCCTTTGAGCTCCTGGGGGTCGGCGGAGAGAGCAATCTGCATGTGGCCATCGGCTCGTCGCTCTTGACCATCGTGGCGACCAGCTGGCGCTCGCTCAGCGCCCATCGGGCCCACGGGGCCGTCGATGAAACCGTGCTGAAGACCTGGACTCCCTGGGTGGCGTTCGGTGCGTTGATCGGAGCGGGGATCGCCGGCCTGGTGCCGATGTCGGGCCTGGGCTGGATCTATGGCGGCTGTCTTCTGGTGGTCGCTGTCCAGATGGGCCTGACGCCGGAGGGCTGGCGGCTGGCCGGCGATCTGCCGACCGGCTGGGGCCGGCGCGTCATCGCCACGGTCATCGGCGGCCTGTCGGCCATGATGGGCATCGGAGGCGGCAGCCTGGGCGGCATGACCATGACCCTCTGCGGTCGACCCATCCATCAGGCCGTGGCGACGGCCTCGGGCTTCGGCTTCGCTATCGGACTGGCGGCGACCCTGGGATTTGTGGTGTTCGGCTGGGACGCGCCGGGTCGTCCGCCGCTGTCGCTGGGCTATGTCAATGTGCCGGCCGCCGTCGTGCTGGGTCTGCTGACGACGGCGGTGGCCCCGCTGGGCGCGCGCCTGGCCCATGCGATGAACCGGACGACCCTGAGACGCGCCTTTGCCTTGTATCTGGCGCTGGCGGCCCTGGCGGTCCTGATCAAGGCCGCCTGAGCCGTTCAGGCTTCCTTAGCCATGCCGCGCCAGTGTGGCCCCGAGACAAGGGGACCTCCATGCGCGCGCTCGTTCTTGCCCTGCCGATCATCTGTACAGCCGGCCTGGCCCAGGCCCAGACCTATGCGCCCCCCGGACCTGGCGAGCCGACCCGCTTTGCCATGGGAGCCGGTATCGGCACCACCGGGCTCTATATCGAAGGCCAGTTCCGGGTGACCTCCTACATCAGCCTGCGTGCCACCTATGAGAAGCTCGATGTCGAGCGCGAACAGGGCGTGGACGACATCACCTATGGGGGCCAGCTGGACTCCGGCGTCCTCGGCGGCTTCGTCCAGATTCATCCGGCGGAATCGAGCTTCTTCGTCAGCGGCGGGGCCCTGTTTGGTGAGCGGTCGGTCGCCCTGTCGGCACAGCCGTCCGCGCCCGTCTCCATCGGCAACCAGACCTTCACCCCGACCCAGATCGGGCGGCTCCAGGGTGAAGCGGACCTCGGCGATCGCGCCGTGGCCGTCAGCACGGGATGGGATTCGACCTTCGGCCGCGTTCGAGGGCTGGGATGGCGTGTGGCGGCCGGGGTGGCGGTTGGCCCGTCGCCGGAAATCCACATGAACTCGGTCGGCGGGACCCTGTCCAGCGACCCGATCCTCCAGTCCCAGCTCCGCATTGAAGAGGGCCGCATCGAGGACGAGGCCCAGGACTACCGGATCTATCCGGTTGTCCAGGTGGGTCTGACCTGGCGGTTCTAGCCTTGCAGGCGCATCGAGCCGGCTGAGACGCCGTAGCCCTCCAGTCGCCCCAGGAAGCTCATGCCCAGGAGGGAGTGGCCGAGCCCCTGCTGGAAGACCACGGCCTCGACATTCTCCAGCCGGGCTGCGCCGACAGCCAGCCAGGGCAGGGTGACGGCCGCCACCGGCGTCTCGCCGCCCGGCGTCAGAACGCTCTGGGTGAAGGCGTCATCGGCCAGGCTGACGCCCAGGCGTTCGGCATCCTGACGGGTCAGGGACACGCGCGTCGCGCCGGTATCGACTAGCAGGCGGACGCTACCGCCGTCGGTCGACCCCTGGGCCCAGAAGTGGCCGTCCTCGGCGACGGGAAGCACCACATCGGCCGGGCCGGCAGATCCATCGACGGCCACGACCGCGCCGGCGGCGCCCAGCGCGCCGGCCACGGCCATCGCCATGATACCCATGCGTTTGAACATCTTCACGCCTACACCCCACACCGGTCGTTTCCCGACCTTTGGATCAGACTAGCGCGGCCGGGTTGTTATCCGGTGAATCAGGCCGGACCCAGCTTGGCCGGGTCGATCCGACTGCGTCGCCCGGGCAGGTCGGCCATGATGGCATCGCGGGTGTCGTCGGCCAGGCGCGACCAGCCAGCGATCTCTTGCAGCGACCGATAGCAGCCCAGACACAGGCCGCTCTCGCCATCGACGATACAGACCTTGACGCACGGGGTGGTGACGGGAGCCGGGATCATGTCATCCGGCTATAGAACACCCCGAAGCCTGTGACGACCCGGCCTGGGGCGGCTTGCTCGCCTGGCTGCCCCGGTCTAGGCCACGACCAGACGAGGAGCCGCCGATGAGCCTGATCGAAACCGAGCGCCGGGGGCGGGTCATGGTCCTGACCCTGAACCGACCGGACCGGCTGAACGCCCTGCCGGACCTCGAAGACGGCGACGCCTTCGCGGCAGTTTGTGAAGCCATCAACGGTGATCCGGGCATCAGCGTTGCGATCCTGACCGGGGCCGGGCGGGCCTTTTCGGCCGGCGGCGACCTGAAGGCCATGGCCGGGCGCGCGGCCCTGTTTGAAGGCTCCGGCGCGGCCATCCGCGAACGCTATCGCCGGGTCGTACACCGGATTGTGCGCGCACTTTATGGCCTGGAGGTGCCCCTGATTGCGGCGGTCAACGGGCCGGCCATGGGTCTGGGGTGCGACATTGCCGGACTGGCGGATATTCGGCTGGCCTCGACCGAGGCGCGGTTTGGCGTGCCCTTCATCAAGCTGGGCCTGATCCCGGGTGACGGCGGGGCCTGGCTGCTGCCCCGCAACGTCGGCTACGCGCGGGCCGCCGAAATGCTGTTCACCGGCGAGGCGATCGACGCGGACACAGCCCTGGCCTGGGGTCTGGTCAACCGGGTGGTGCCGGCTGCCGCCCTGATGGACGAGGTCCTGAAACTGGCCGACCAGGTTGCCGGTCAGCCGCCGCGCGCGGTTCGCATGGCCAAGGCCCTGCTGCGCCAGGGTCGTGACGCAAATTTTGACCAACTGCTGGAGATGTCGGCGGCGGTTCAGGCCCTGGCCCACCTCACCGACGACCATATCGAGGGGGTTCAGGCCGTCATCGAGAAGCGGCCGGGGCAGTTCACGGGCGACTAGGCCGGCTCGATGACGCCGAAAGCGATCAGGCGGCGCAGCATCTTTTCGGCGTCCTCCAGCTTCAGGTCGGCCAGGACGAACGGCTCGCCGGACAGGGCGCGCCGATAGGCCTCGATCTCGGCCTCCTTGATGTCGAGGTCGCCACCCGGCGCGATCAGCACCAGGCGGTCGCCGTCCTCGGCCAGTCGCCAAGGGATGATCGGCTTGACGATATAGGCCTGGGCCGGGTCCAGCGGCCGGGCCCCGGACACGACCGCCCCGGCGATGTCGGAATCGCGAGACCGGATGAAGCTGTCGACCATCAGGTCGAAGGCATTGTCCATCGTCGCCTGTTCGGACAGCCGCGTCATCAGGCGCGCGAACAGGGCCCGCGCCTCGGTCCGGTTGAAATCACGATTGGCGTAGCCGGGCGGCAGGCTGCGCCGGAACTCCGGCTCGCTCAGGGCGACCTCGGAGACCGCCTCCAGCGCGACCTCGGCCCAGGTCTTGACGATCAGGCCGCAGGTGATGTGCAGCGACGGGCCGTCACCCGAGGTCGAGGCGTCGTGAACCAGGCCGCGTGGCACATAGGCACAGTCGCCGGCCTTGAGCACAAACTCGCCGGTGACCTCGCCCAGGTCGTACTTGCCCCGCTCGAAGCCTTCGCCGCGATAGGGCGTGGCCACCGGCGTTCCATACAGACGCCAGCGTTTTTCGCCCTCGACTTGCAGCACGAAGACGTCGTGGTTGTCATAGTGGGTGTGGAAGCCCTGGGCCGACGGCGGGGTCAGATAGATGTTGGTCTGGACATGACAGGAGAAGGTCTTCTCCATGGCCCGGCAGAAGGCCGCCAGATCGGGGTCCGACAGGTGTAGCTGCTGCAGGATGATGGTCGCCCCCAGCGCATGCTGGTGCGCGACGACCGCCCGGTCGACCGCGCCGCCGTCCATGATCCATTGCTCGCGATCCAGCTCGCGGCCGGCGTCGGCCAGGTCGATCATGTTCGAGCGCAGGTCCGCCGAGGCGATCAGGCCGTCGATGTGGGCGATCGACAGCAAGGGCGCGAATCGATCCGGCTCGTCGCGCGGCACGATCAGGGCCTCACGCTCATAATAGCGGTCGAAGAACTCCTGATGGCTGGTCGGGCCGATCAGCCAGGAGAGGGCGTCCGACGCCCAAGGCCGGGCCGGCGCACGGCCGGCCCCTTTGGAGGCATTCATGAAGGATTAGCCGCGCGGGCGTCCGCGGCCGTGACCGGCCCGGTCGCGGTTGCTGCCGGTATCGGAATCGGTGAGGCCGGTATAGCCACGACCAGCCGGGTCGGACCCGCTTCCGGAATCCGAATCCGAACGTCCCGTGCCATTGCCGCGGCCATTGCCGGCGCGGTCAACCGGATCGGCATCCGACAGGCCGGAGGCTCCGCCGCCACCGCCACCGCGGCCGCCGCACCTGCGCCCTTGCCCGCCGGGGTCGGCATAGGTGCCACTGTCGCTGTCGCTGCATCCCGAGGAGCCGCCACCGCCGCCGACGCCATAGCCGGCGCGATCATAGGGATCGGAATCCGACAGCCCGGTCCGGCCATATCCGGCCCGGTCGCGATAGGTGCCGGTGTCGCTGTCGGTACGGCCGGTCGGCCGCTGCTGGGCCCTGGCTTCGCCGGTGATGAGGGCACTGGCCCCGCCGGCGACCGCCGCGCCTCCCAGGACGCTGGCCATGAAGGAGCGTCGATTCAGACGCTTTTTCTTCGGCGTACTCTCATCGTCGGACATGGCATCCTCCCGTGCAATTGCGACTGATTATCAGCTAAGTCTATGAAATCAGCGGGAAAGCTATCACGAAACGCGGATACGGCAAGCGACCAGGCTCCGCGCGTCAGGTGCCGTCAGAGGTCGGTCGGTCCTTCGTCGAAGACGGCGACACCGACGTCCCCGGTCGGAGTCACCCAGGCACGCTTCATGCCCTGGCTGTTGTAGGGCATGGCGATGCGGCCCTGACGGTCCACCGAAATCAGACCGCCGTCGCCACCCAGGCGTCCGATTTCGTCGATGACGGCCCGGGCTGCGTCGGCCAGGGTCGCCCCGGCGGCGACCCGCCACGAGGTCTGGGCGCAGGCGGCGGTGCGGATGAAATATTCGCCCTGGCCGGTTCCCGACGCGGCGGCGTGGCTGTCGGCCCAGGTCCCGGCGGCCGGGATGGGTGTGTCGCCAACGCGGCCCGGCATCTTGCCGAAAACGCCCGCCGTCGAGGTGGCGGCGGCCAGCCGGCCCTCCATATCCAGCACGACGCAGCCGACGGTGCCGTGGGCCAGGGTGCCGGGCGGATGATTGTCTTCGCCGGCCCCGGCGCGGGTAAACCAGCTTTCCGGGTCGGGGATCGTCTCCAGGCCCTGGCCCCGGCAGAAGGCCTCGGCCCCCTCGCCGGCGAGCATGACATGCGGCGTCGCCTCCATGACGCGGCGGGCGGCGATGATCGGACTGCGGAAGCCCTTGAGGGCCGCGACGGCCCCGGCGTTCTGGGTCGCGCCGTCCATCAGGCTGGCGTCCAGCTCATAGTCGCCGTCCAGGTTCGGACTGGCCCCGCGACCGGCGACGTAGAGGCCCGAATCCTCCAGCGCCCTGACCGTTTCGACCGCCACATCCAGGGCCGATGCCCCGGAGGCCAGACGATCCCGCGCCGCCTCGGCCAGGGCCAGCATATGCGGCCGTTCGCGGCTGTAATCGCGGCTGCGGCGCGCACCGGCACCACCATGCAGGGCCAGGGCAAATCTGGACATCGAGACCTCCTCGGACGCGGCACCCTTTACCCGTGCCTCGCGGCTGCTTAGCGTTCCACCCGATTAAAGGCGAGTGAGGGAATTGATGCGCGCAGTCCTGTCCAGGGTAGCCGGAGGGCCTGACAGCCTCGTTCTGGAGGAGGTCAGCGACCCCGTTCCGGGCAAGGGCGAGGTTGTGATCGAGGTCAGGGCCGTCGGCATCAACTTCCCCGACACCCTGATCATCGAGGACCGGTATCAGTTCCGCCCGCCGCGTCCGTTTGCGCCCGGCGGTGAAATCGCCGGTGTCGTCGAGGCGGTCGGCGAAGGTGTCACGAGCCTGCGCCGCGGCGATCGGGTTGCGGCCATGACCGGCTGGGGCGGGCTGGCTGAGCGCGTGGCAGTCCATGCGGGGCGCTGTCTGAAGATTCCCAGGGAGATGCCGTTCGACGAGGCTGCCGGCTTCATCATGACCTATGGCACCGTCTATTACGCCCTGAAGGATCGGGCCCGGCTGCGGCCTGGCGAGACGCTGTTCGTGCCGGGTGCGGCCGGGGGCATCGGCTCGGCGGCGGTCGAACTGGGCAAGGCCATGGGCGCGCGCGTCGTGGCGGCCGCCTCCACCAACGAAAAGGTCGAATTTGCCCTGGAGCTCGGCGCCGATAACGGCCTGATCTATCCGGCAGGTCCGCTGGACAAGGCCGGTCAGAAAGAGCTGTCCGGCGAAATCAAGCTGGCCTGTGGCCGTGACGGGGCGGATGTGGTGCTGGATGGGGTCGGCGGTGACTATGCCGAGCCGGCCCTGCGCGCCATGGACTGGAACGGCCGGTTTCTGGTGGTGGGCTTCCCGGCCGGCATCCCGAGCTTCCCTCTGAACCTGACCTTGCTGAAGTCGGTGTCGGTAATCGGCGTCTTCTGGGGCGCGCACGCCGAGCGTGAGCCGACGCTGCACCAGGCCAATATGGCGGATCTTCTGGCTCTTTACGCCGAGGGCAAGATCAAGCCGCGCATCTCGCGACGCTTCCCCTTCGCGCAGGCCGCCCAGGCCATCGCCGCACTCGGCGACCGGGCAGCGCTGGGCAAGATCGTGGTCGTGATGGACTGAGCGCCACAAACCCTGGCGGGCCGCCTGGTTCAGTCGTCGGCATTCAGCCGGTCGAGCGCCGTCTGGGCGGCCTGGCGGTGGCGGTCCTTCAGATTGGCCTGCAACAGGGCCATGATCCCGGCGATGACCGCCGCATCGTCGGTGAAGCCCACCCCGGCCAGGACATCGGGAATGGCGTCTGTCGGCAGGACGAAATAGGCCAGGGCCGCCAGCATCATGCCCTTGGCCGCCGTTGGCGTGGCCGGGTCGCGCGCGCAGTACCAGACCGACACCACCTCGCGTGCGAATGGGATTTTCGCTGCCGTGCGCGCCAGCTTGGGCCAGAATCCACGCGCCACGCGCGTCTCGTTCATCCGCACGACGGCCGGAACCAGAGCCCGGCTCGGATCCAGGGCCTCCTCGACGGTCGTCGTGCCTTCGGTGTTGGCCTTGTCCGCCATGACCGCTACATCCTCGCGCTCATCAATCAGCCCTTGGGGCACATATAGGGACTCTTGGCATGAAACTCGATGGTTCGATCTCGGCAGTCGTCACCGGAGGCGCTTCGGGCCTGGGCGAGGGAACGGCACGGGCCCTGGCGGCCCAGGGCGTCAAGGTCGCCATCTTCGACATGCAGGCCGACAAGGGTGAGGCGGTCGCTGCCGACATCGGCGGCGTCTTCTGCAGCGTCGACGTCACGGACGATGCCTCCGTCGCCGCCGGCTTTGAAAAGGCCCGCGCGGCCCACGGCCAGGAGCGCATCTGCGTCAACTGCGCCGGCATCGCCACCGGCATGAAGACCGTCAGCCGCAAGAAGGACACCGGCGAAATCAAGGCCCACGACATGGCCCAGTTCGAGCGCACGGTGCGGGTCAATCTGTTCGGCACCTACCGCGTGCTTTCGCAGTCGGCGGCGGGCATGGTGACCCTGGACCGGATGGACGATGGAGAACGTGGCGTCATCATCAATACGGCGTCTGTCGCCGCTCAGGACGGCCAGATCGGCCAGGCGGCCTATGCGGCCTCCAAGGGCGGCGTCTATGCCATGACCCTGCCGATCGCGCGCGACCTGGCCCAGGAGGGCGTGCGGATCAACACCATCCTTCCCGGTATCATGTGGACGCCGATGATGGCCGGCATGGATCAGAAGATCCAGGACGCCCTGGCCGCCATGATCCCCTTCCCCAGCCGTCTGGGCACACCGGCCGACTATGCCTCCCTGGCGCTGGAGCTGGTTCGCAACGTCTATATCAACGGCGAGTGCATCCGCCTGGACGGCGCGATCCGGCTGGCGCCGCGCTGACGGCGGTCGGGGGCTCGCCATTGTCCAAGGTGACGATCAGTCCTGAGTATGATGGCGGGTCCATCCGGGCCGCGAAGGAAGTCCTGAGATCACTCGGCGCGAACAGGCTTCGCGGCGGCGACACCTCATGAATCTGCGGCGGGCTTCAAAGAAGAAGCCCGCCCCACCGCCGCGATGCTTCGCGGCGGCGACACCTCATGAATCTGCGGCGGGCTTCAAAGAAGAAGCCCGCCGCGGGGATTAACGCGGCGGGCTCTGCTCTTCATCAGGAGCGGGCGTTTCCTCCCCGAAACGCCGGAGGCGGCGAACCACCTCACACATTGACGAAACGCCAGTTTGATCAGGCTGTCAATCCGAGGCCGACCTCAGGAAAGCGACGATCCATACCTGATCAATGATCAGCTATGCGCCGTCGATAATGCCCTTCACGACCGCGATCATCTGGTCGCGCGGGACGGTCTGCTGGCCGGGCCGTTCGGCCTTCCAGGTGTCGAGATCGGCCCCGGCCGCCAGTTCGCGGCCGAGATCCAGATCCTTGATGGTGACGGTGCCGGTCTTGATTTCGTCCTCGCCCATCAGGATGGCGGCGGGGGCCTGGCGCCGGTCGGCATATTTCATCTGGGCCTTCATGCCGGATCGACCGAGATAGACTTCAGCCGGAATTCCGGCGGCCCGCAACTCGGTCGCGACGGCGAAATAGGCCGGCATCGAGGCTTCGTCGAAGGCGATGACCACGACCGGGCCGCGTACCTGGGCGGCCTCGCCGTGGATGGCCTGAAGCGCCACGGCCAGACGGCTGACCCCGAAGGAGAAGCCCGTCGCGGGCGTCCGCTCGCCGGTAAAGCGGGCCACCAGATCGTCATAACGACCGCCACCGCCGACCGAACCGAGGCGCAGGGATTCGACCGGGCCCTGCAGGACCAGCTCGGCCTCGAAAACGGCGCCCGTATAGTATTCCAGGCCGCGCACGACCGAGGGGTCGAACCGGGCCTGATCTTCCGAAACGCCCAGTCCGGTCAGGGCCGCGTCGATGCGCGCCAGCTCGTCCAGCCCCTGATCGCCCTCGGCCGAGCCGCCGACGACGCCGGCCAGCACATCCAGCGCCGACGCCCGCCCGGCCGTCGCCGCCGTCAGGAAGGTCATCACCGCCCCGATCTGTTCGCCGGTCAGTTCGGATCCGCGGGTGAAGGCACCACTGTCGTCCAGCCGGCCCTTGCCGAGCAGGTCGCGCACGCCGCCCGCACCCAGCCGGTCCAGCTTGTCGATCGCGCGCAGCACCGACAGACGTTGGCCGCCGTCCGAGACGCCGGCCCGGTCCAGAAGGCCGTTCAGCAGCTTGCGGGTATTGATCTTGACGACCGCCCCCCCGTTCGGGACCCCCGCCGCCGTCAGTCCCTCGACGGCCATGGCGATGATCTCGGCATCGGCCTCGGGACGGTCCGAGCCGACGGTGTCGGCGTCGCACTGAAGGAATTCGCGGAACCGGCCCGGCCCCGGCTTTTCGTTGCGCCAGACCGGCCCGAAGGCATAGCGGCGATAGGGCTTGGCCAGGGTCTGCCAGTGCTCGGCGGCGAACCGGGCCAGCGGGGCCGTCAGGTCATAGCGCAGGGCGAGCCACTGATCGTCGTCGTCCTGAAAGGCGAAGACGCCTTCGTTCGGCCGGTCGGCATCCGGCAGAAACTTGCCCAGGGCATCGGCGAACTCGAACGCCGGCGTGTCGAGCGGCTCGAAGCCCCAGCGTTCGTAGAGGCCGGCCACGGCGGTGACGATGCGCCGCTCGGCGACCAGATCGCGACCGCGCCGGTCGATCAGGCCGCGCGCCTTGCGGGCCTCGGGGCGAGTTTCCTGGGGATCAGACATGGGCCGCGCTTAGCGCGCCCGGCCCCGATCCGCAATCAGGCGACGGCCTCCCGCCGCAGGGGCAGCAGCCGTCCGTAGGTCAGCGAGCGCCAGATCCACTCGATTGGCCCCATGCGGAAGAAGGTCAGCCACATCGGCGACCAGAGCAGCTGGAGGATCCAGACCACGATGATGAGGCCCCAGATGTCGGGCCATCCGACCTGGCCGTACCAGCCCAGGCCGCGACCCCCATAGGCCAGGGTGGTCATGATCAGCGTCTGGGTCAGATAGTTGGTGAAGGCCATGCGCCCGACCGCGATGAGGGGCATCAGGACCAGCCGCAGGCCAAATCGGATCATCAGGATCAGTACGCTGGCGTATCCGAGCGACACCAGCGGCACCAGGAAGGTGGCATAGGGCCGTAGCGAGGTCTGGATGAAGTCAAAACCGCCGGCCTCGATGGCCGTGGATTCGCCCCAGATCAGATAGAGGCAGCCGGCGGACACCGCCACAGACACCAGATAGACCCAGGCCGGGGCGCGACCGGTCAGGAAGCCGGCCTTGAACAGGCCCAGGCCGATCATCATCAGACTGGCCGTGACCGGGATCATGGCAATGGCCACGAAGGGCACCACGCCGACCCAATGCCAGAACTGATGGACCGTGACCGACCAGGCGTCCCCGGTCATGGCGCTGACGGCTTCCGCAAGCTCCTGGGGCGTCATCGCAGAGCCCTGCTGGCGCACCGCTTCCTCGAGTTCGGCGGGCGGCATGAAGGTCATGCCGTAGATCGTCCCGAAATAGACCCCGCACAGGACCAGATAGAGCAGGGTGCCGACGATCAGCAGGGTCCGGGCGCGCCATGACCGCACCAGCATCACCAGGAAGCCGGTCAGGGCATAGAGCAGCAGGATGTCCCCGTACCAGAAGGCGATTCCGTGGATCAGCCCGATCAGCCCCAACCAGAACAGGCGAGATCGCAGCAGGCTGCCGCGCGCCTTGTCGCTGCGCTCGCCGCCGACCAGGAAGATCGAAACGCCGAACAGCATGGAGAACAGGGTCCGCATCTTGTCGCGGAAGAAGACGTCATGGATCAACCAGCCGGTGACGGCGTCGGCGTCCCAGCCCGGCTGCAGCGTTGGCAGGGCCAGCACGCCGTGCGGCCAGAAGAAGGTCATGGCATTGACCGCCAGAATGCCCAGGACTGCCAGGCCGCGTACGGCGTCGAGGCTGACGATCCGGTCGGCCCTGGCCACCGGTGACAGCATCGCGGCGGGTGTTCTGGTCTCGCTCATCGTCGCCCCTTCGAGGTGGATCAGGTGCTGTCGCCGACGGCGTCGCCCTGTTGATCTTTCAGAATGTGGTAGGGCGTGCGCATCGGTTCAGGCACGCGGGTAAAGGCGATCAAACTGACCATCAAGCCGGCCCAGCTGGCAAAGGCGGCCCCGACCAGCCCCGTCACCGGCAACAGGCCGATGCCATAGATGAAGAAGGTGGTTTCGGCCACACCCAGACCCTGGGCCGGACCGGTCACGCGCAGCCAGCCGCCGATCATCAGCAGGACGACCATCAGGGTCTGGGCGGCAACCGCCAGCACCGCTCCGAACAGGGTGAAACGCCAGATCACGCCCAGGCGCGTCGTCGGGGTGCGAGCCCTTTGCCACTCACGACGCAGCAGCCACAGGCCGATAGCGGTGCCGACGGCCACGCAGATCAGTCCCAGAAGGCGCCAGTCCATGTTCAGGCCCAGGCTGAACGACTGCGGCGGCCAGGCCAGCAGGGTGATGAGGATCGGCGGCCAGGCCAGGCTGGCCAGCCATGCGACCGGAGCCCACACGATCGGGCTTTCGCGCCACTGGATCAGGGCTGTGCCGGGCAGGCGCTTGTCGCTCTCGGCCAGGTCCCGCAACGGCTTCATGGCGCGCGCCTGGGTCAGTTTGCGCGTCGTCTCATTGATGTCGGGCGGTGTCGGAGCCCTCATCGCGTCGGTTCCGGAACGGGGCCGGAATAGTCATAGAAGCCGCGGCCGGTCTTGCGTCCCAGCCAGCCGGCCTCGACGTATTTCACCAGCAGCGGACAGGGCCGGTATTTGGTGTCGCTCATGCCGTCGTGCAGCACATTCATGATGGCCAGGACCACATCCAGACCCATGAAGTCGCCCAGTTCCAGCGGCCCCATCGGGTGGTTTGCCCCCAGCTTCAGAGAGGTGTCGATGGAGCGCACATCACCCACGCCCTCATAGAGGGCGTAGATCGCCTCATTGATCATCGGCACGAGGATGCGGTTGACGATGAAGGCCGGATAGTCCTCGGCGTCGGTGGTGATCTTGCCGAGGCTCTCGGCAAAGACCTTGACGGTCTCATAGGTGGCCGGGGCCGTGGCGATGCCGCGAATGATCTCGACCAGCTTCATGACCGGGGCCGGATTCATGAAATGCAGGCCGATGAACCGGTCAGGCCGGTCCGTCGCCGCCGCCAGGCGCGTGATGGAGATCGACGAGGTGTTGGAGGCCAGCAGCGTTGACGGCTTCAGATGCGGCGTCAGGGCCTGGAAGATGGCCTTCTTGATCTCTTCATTCTCGGTTGCGGCCTCGATCACCAGATCGACCTGGCCGGCCTCCGCGACATTGGCCGTCGGGGTGATGCGACCAAACGCGGCCCTGGCCTCGGCCTCGGTGATCGTTCCCTTGGCGGCCTGGCGGCTCAGGTTCTTGTCGATCTCGTCCATCGCCGCCTTCAGGCGCTCGGTGTTCTGATCGTGAAGCCGGACCTCGCGACCGCCCAGCGCACAGACATGGGCGATGCCGGACCCCATTTGACCGGCCCCGATGACGCCTACGGAATTGATGTCGCCCATACTCTCTTTCGCGCCCTTTTAGGCGTCTGTCTTCAAGGCGATGCAATCTGGCGAAGCCGGGCCGTGCTGGCAAGCCGGGGATTTGAACCGGGTGCCGCACAGGAGGGGGCGCGGATGACGGGAACGGGTCGGAACGACAGGGTTGCCCGGAGCCATGGGCTGTGCGGCTCCTCTTTCCAAAGTCGGGGAACGGCCTAGGTTGGAACCGGGTGGAGGGACGATTCTGATGTGGGTCTTGCTGGGCGTTGCGGTCTTGGTGCTGGGGTTCGTCCTCAAGCTCAATCCGCTGTTGGTGATCGTGATCTCGGCGCTGGTGACCGGTTTGACCGCCGCCTGGGCTCCGGGGGTCGGGGTGGCTGAACTCTGGGCCGTGGCGATCAGCACCCTGGAAGCCTTCGGTAAGGCCTTCAACGACAGCCGCTATTTCCACATCACCTGGCTGATCCTGCCGCTGATCGGCCTGCTGGAACGCGAGGGCCTGCAGGAGCGCGCCCGCATCGTCATCGCCAAGGCCAGGGCCGCGACCGCCGGGCGTCTGATGCTGGTCTATCTGGTCCTGCGCCAGATCACCTCGGCGCTCGGCCTGACCTCGCTGGGCGGCCACCCCCAGATGGTACGGCCGCTGCTGGCCCCCATGGCCGAAGGGGCAGCCGAGGCAGATGGACCGATCTCCGAGCCGGCCCGGTTCCGCATTCGCGGCATGGCGGCGGCGACCGACAACATCGGCCTGTTCTTCGGCGAGGACATCTTCATCGCCATCGGCTCGATCGTGCTGATGGTCGGCTTCCTGCAGCAGGCCGGGATTATGGTCGAGCCGCTGCAGCTGTCGGTCTGGGCCATCCCGACGGCGATCGCCGCCCTTGTGGTCCACGGTATCCGCCTGCTGATGTTTGATCGCCGGATCGAGCGGCTGGATCGAGAGGCTGACGCCACGCCTGCCCCCTCGTCGGAGGCCGCGCAATGATCACCCTGGATCACGCCTATATCGTCGTCGGCCTGATGTTCCTGGCCTTTGCGGTCCTGACCCTGATGGACCGGGCCCATCCCACCCGGCTGCGTAGCGCCCTGTTCTGGGGCCTGATTGCCGCCTCCATGCTGGTCGGATCCTGGATCGGCGACCTCGGCAACGGCCTTCTGGTGCTGGGCCTGGTGGTTCTGGCGGGAGTGAAGAAGCTGGGGGTCGGCAAGCCGGCCACGACCTCGCCCGCCGAGCGCGAAGACCGTGCCGTGCGCCACGGCAACTGGCTGTTCGTGCCGGCCCTGATCGTGCCGCTGGCGGCGGTCGGCGGCACCCTTGCGGCCAAGTACACGGCCTTCGGTGCCTGGCTGATTTCGGACACCCAGACCACCCTGATCGCCCTGGGCCTGGGCTGTGTGATCGCGCTGGCCGTGGCCTGGGCCTGGCTGAAACCACCGGCGACGGCCCCGTTCCAAGAAGGTCGCCGGCTGGTCGATTCGATCGGCTGGGCGGTGCTGCTGCCGCAGATGCTGGCCTCACTGGGCGCGGTCTTTCTGTTGTCGGATGTCGGCGGCGTGGTCGGCGAGCTGATCTCGTCCACCGTGCCCCTGACGACGCCTTTGGTGGCGGTGATCGCCTATTGTCTGGGCATGGCGGCCTTCACGGTGATCATGGGCAATGCCTTTGCGGCCTTCCCGGTGATGACGGCGGCCATTGGCCTGCCGGTGTTGATCCATCAGTTCGACGGCAATGTCGCGATCGTCTGTGCCATCGGCATGCTGGCGGGCTTCTGCGGAACGCTGATGACGCCGATGGCGGCCAACTTCAATGTGGTTCCGGCCAATCTTCTGGAGCTGCCGGATCGGGATGCGCCGCTGAACGGCGTGATCCGGGCCCAGATTCCGACTGCCCTGATCATGCTGGGGATCAATATGCTGCTGATGTATCTGCTGGCCTTCCGGTTCTGACCATGACCCTGCTTGATCTCAGCACCGCCTCCCGGTTTGCCGCCGCCGCCCTCGGCCATGTCGGGCGCGAATATCCGAACAAGATGGATCACGTTCTGGACGGCCCCGAAGACGCGCGCGGACCGCGCGCGTTTCACCCGGTATTCTTCGGCAGTTTCGACTGGCACAGCTGCGTCCACGGCTGGTGGACCTTGGCAACCCTGACGCGCCTCTATCCCCAGATGCCCGAGGCGGACCTCGTTCTGGAGGCCGCCGCGACGACCTTTACAGCCGACCGCGTCGAGGCCGAGCGCGCCTATCTGGACCGGCCCTCGTCGCGCGGGTTCGAGCGCCCCTATGGCTGGGCCTGGCTGTTGATGCTTCAGGCCGAACTGAACCGGCACGACACCGAGGCCGGTCGGCGCTGGGCCATGTCGTTGGAGCCGCTCAGCCAGGCCTTCGCCGAGAGGTTCAAGGCCTTCCTGCCGATCTCTGCCTATCCGGTCCGGGTCGGCACCCACTATTCGACGGCCTTCGCGCTCAGGCTGGCGCTGGACTATGCGCGGCAGGTCGGGGATGGCGAGCTGGACCGGTTGCTGCAGGACAAGGCCCTGGCCTGGTACGGGTCCGACCGCGACTGTCAGGCCTGGGAGCCGGACCAGGACGCCTTTCTGTCGCCGGCCCTGATGGAGGCCGAGCTGATGCGTGGGGTGCTGGGCGACGATTTCGCCGGGTGGTTCGATGATTTCCTGCCCCGCGCCGGTGACGGTCAACCCGCCGTCCTGTTCGAGCCGGTCACGCCGTCAGACCGCAGCGACGGCAAGATCGCGCACCTGGATGGGCTGAACCTGTCGCGGGCCTGGTGCTGGCGCGGCATCGCCTCGGCCCTGCCGCCCGGCCACGCGGCCAGATCGCGGGCGCTGGACGCGGCCGACCGGCATCTGGCGGCCAGCCTCCCGCATGTGACGGGCGACTATATGGGCGAGCACTGGCTCGCGAGTTTTGCGCTTCTGGCCCAGCTTGCGTCGGACGCCGGTTAGGGCAGGTCGGCCAGGAACGCCAGGATCGCGCCCTCGGCCGCCGGTTCATCGAGCATCGGTGCGTGGCCGACGCCCGGGACCTCGGCATAGACCATGTTGGGGGCCTTGCGGCGCATCTTGCCGGCGATCTCCGCATCCAGCAGATCCGAAATGCCGCCCCGGATCAGCAGCGTCGGGCGATGCTTTGCCAGCTTCTTGAAGAAGGGCCACAGGTTGGGAACCAGGGCCCGCGCCCCGGCCCGGGCGATCGGCACCGAAATGTCGGTGTCATAGTCCAGCACCGGCTGACCGGCCGCGTTCTCGCGGAAGGTCCTGCGGGCAAAGGCGTCCCAGTCCGCGTCCGAATAGTGCGGCATGGCGGCGGCGTTGGTTTCTTTCACATAGGCGGCGGCCCTGGCCCAGGTCGGAGTCTCGACGGGCTTGCCCGCGTACTGGGCGATCCGGGCCAGGCCGGCCTTCGAAACCTCCGGCCCGATGTCGTTGAGAATGGCGGCGGCGACCAGCCGCGACTTGAGGAAGGTCAACGCCATGGTGATCAGGCCGCCCATGGAGGTGCCCAGGAAGATCGCCTCCTTGATCCCCAGCTGGTCGAACATGTCGACCACATCACGGGCATAGATGTGGGGCTGATAGGTCATGGGGTCCGACGCCCGCTCGGAGCGCCCGCGCCCGCGCACATCGACCGCAATGACCCGGCGACCGGTCGCGGCGATGCGTCTGGCGATATGGTCGAAGTCAGCCGAGTTGCGCGTCAGCCCGTGGATACAGATGACCGGCAGCCGCGCCGGGCCGTCGGCCCCCGGATAGTCGCGTGCGTACAGCGACAGGCCGTCCCGTGACGTGAACCAGCGATGGGCAAAGGCGGTGGACGGCGCGTCGGATTTTTTCATGGGTTGATGAATAGCGATCAGGAACGTCTTCGTCACCCCGTTGCCGGGGGCGCGCCTTACAAGACTGTAAGGTGGCCGCGCGGCCAGCGGCGGCTAGGTTGGCCCCGCCTTGTTCTCAGCCAGGACCCGCCTCATGTTCCGAACCTCCGTCGCCCTTGCCGCTCTGTTGGCCGCCACATCCATGATCATGCCGAACACCGCCGCCGCCCAGGAGGCCACGCCCCCCGCCACATCCGAGGCCGAGGACCCCTATCTGTGGCTGGAAGAGGTCCACGGCGAGCGGGCCATGGAGTGGGTCGAGGCTCACAACGCGCATAGCCTGGCCGTGCTCCAGGGCGACCCGCGCTACCAGGCCCTGTACGACGAGGCCCTGGACATTCTGCAGGCGACCGACCGGATTCCGACGCCGGGCTTCACTGCGGGTGGCCACATCGACAATTTCTGGCAGGACGCTGAGCATGTGCGCGGGATCTGGCGGCGCACGACGCTGGACAGCTATCGCTCGGGCGACACCCGGTGGGAGACGATCCTCGACATCGACGCCCTGGCCGAGGCCGAGGGTGAGAACTGGGTTTACAAGGCGACCAGCTGCCTGCCGCCGGACGAGCGCTATTGCCTGGTCAGCCTGTCGGACGGCGGCCGCGATGCCGTGACCGTGCGCGAATATGACACCGTCGCGCGCGCCTTCGTCGAGGGTGGCATCGTCATCCCCGAGAGCAAGTCCAACGTCGCCTGGGTCGATCACGACACCCTGCTGATCGGCACCGATTTCGGCCAGGCTGGCGACATGACCGACAGCGGCTATCCCAATACGGTCAGGGTGCTGCGGCGCGGCCAGCCCCTGGACCAGGCGCAGGAGATTTTCCGGGGCGAGACGACCGATGTGTCGTCGTCGGGCTATACGCTCAGGGATGCCGACGGCGTGGTTCAGGCGACCCTGATCAACCGCTCGATCACCTTCTATGAGTCCGAAACCCATCTGGTGAACGCCGATGGCTCGACCACGGCCCTGCCGATGCCGGGCCGCTCGACGATCAAGGCCCTGGTCGGCGGGCTGCTGGTGTTTACGACCGAGCAGGACTGGACCGCCCCGACCGGCGAGAGCTTCTCGTCCGGCGATCTGATCGCCTGGAACCTGGACGCGCTGAAGGCCGCCCCGACCGGCACCCGGCCCGAGCTGGTGCTGCATCCGGGCGAGCGCGATTCCATCGAAGGCGTCACCGCCACCCGCAACCAGCTGGTCGTGGCCCTGTTCGAGAACGTCCGCGGTTCGGTCTATGTGCTGCGGCCCCAGGACGGGGCGGCGGAATGGGCGCGCACGCGGCTGGACCTGCCGGCGAATGTGACGGTCGGCCTCGGCTCGGCCGACACCGAAAGCGACCAGCTGTTCGTCAGCGTCTCGGGCTATCTGAATCCGAACTCCCTGTGGCTGGCGGATGCCGCGACCGGCACGGTCGAACAGGTCCGCAGCCTGCCGGCCCGCTTCAACGCCGAGGGCTTGACGGTCGAACAGTTTGAGGCCCGCTCGGCCGACGGGACCATGATCCCCTATTTCGTCGTCCATGCCCAAGACATGCCGATGGACGGCTCCAACCCGACCCTGCTCTACGGCTACGGCGGCTTCCAGAACTCGCTGCTGCCCGGCTATTCTGGCACGGTCGGGCGGCTGTGGCTGGAGCGCGGCGGCGTCTATGTCATCGCCAATACGCGCGGCGGCGGCGAGTTCGGGCCGCGCTGGCACCAGGCGGCGCTGCAGGAAAATCGCCAGCGCGCCCACGAAGATTTCCAGGCCGTGGCCCTGGACCTGATTGCGCGCGACATCACCTCCCAGCCGCACCTGGGGATTATGGGCGGCTCCCAGGGGGGGCTGTTCATGGGGGCGATGCTGACCCAGCGCCCGGACCTGATCAATGGCGCGGTCATCCAGGTGCCCCTGTTCGACATGCTGCGCTTCCACCGCCTGCTGGCGGGGGCCAGCTGGATCGCCGAATACGGCAACCCCGACATCCCTGAGGAACGCGCCTGGATCGAGGCCTATTCGCCCTATCAGAACCTGCGCGCCGGCCAGCCTTATCCGGAGGTCTTCATCCATACCTCGACGGCGGATGACCGGGTGCATCCGGGCCATGCCCGCAAGGCGGCGGCGCGGCTGGAGGAGCTGGGCTATCCGGTGCTGTATTTTGAGAACACAGACGGCGGCCACGCGGCGGGCGCCAACCTGCTGCACACCGCCCGCCGGATCGCGCTGGAGTACACCTATCTGTCCCGGCGGCTGATGGATGAGCCGGCGCAGGAATAACAGCAGTCCGCACGGCTCTCCTTCTCCCCTTGGGGGAGAAGGTGGGCGCCGAAGGCGCTCGGACGAGGGGTATGTCCGGGCGTGCTGGAGAGTTCAGGACCAGGCGGAGAGAGCCCCCTCATCCGTCTTGCTCCGCAAGCCACCTTCTTCCCCGAGGGGAGAAGACCGGAGATCGAAATGCGCACCCTCGCCCTGGCTCTGTTGATGAGCACCGTCGCCCCCGCAGCCCTGGCCCAGGAGACGCCCGCCGAGATCATGGATCGGCACGTCCATATGGCGACGCCGGCCTCGACGGCGGGTCTGGCGGATATACAGCCCGTCCAGGTATCGGCCCCGGCCATGCCGGCGGACCTGACGCCCGAGGCGGTGGCGGCGGCGGACAACTACCTTTGGCTGGAAGAGGTCGATGGCGAACGGGCCATGGAGCGCGTGCGCGCATTCAATGCCGACGCGCAGGCCCGGCTGGATGCCGATCCGCGTTTCGAGCCGTTCCGTGAGGCGGCCTATGAGATCCTGTCGGCGACGGACCGCATCGCCTATCCGCATATGCAGGACGGCATGGTCTTCAACTTCTGGCAGGACGACGACCACCCCAAGGGGATCTGGCGCCGGGCCACGCCGGACAGCTATCGCGCCGGTGAGCCGGTGTGGGAGACGGTGCTGGACCTCGATGCCTTAGCGGCGGCCGAGGGCCGCGACTGGGTCTGGAAGGGCGCGACCTGTTACGGGCCGGACGAGCGGCTGTGCCTGATCGCCCTGTCGGACGGCGGCGGAGATGCGGTTCAGGTGCGCGAATACGACACCCACGCCCGGGCCTTCGTCGAGGGCGGCTTCGTCCTGCCCATGGGCAAGCATCGCTATGACTGGCTGGACGCCGACACCCTTCTGGTCGCCACCGACTTCGGTGAGGTCGATGGCCAGCCGTCCCTGACCGAAAGCGGCTATCCCTACATCGTGCGGGCTCTGGATCGGGGACAGACTCTGGCCGAGTCGACCACCGTCTTCGCGGGCCAGCAGGGCGACGGCGGCTATGGCGTCAATCCCAACGTCACGCGCGGGGCGGACGGTCAGGTCGAGGCGGTGCTGATCAACAGGCCGCTGGACACCTTCCGCTCAGAGACCTGGGCGGTGATCGACGGCGAGCCGGTTCGTTTGAACCTGCCCGAGCGGGTCTCGGTCTGGGGCACCCAGGGCCGCTTCCTGATCTTTTCCATCGAAGAGCCCTGGGGCATCTGGTCCACCCTCCAGCACCAGACCGGCGCCCTGCTCGGGATCGAACTGGAGCGGCTGGCGGCGGGACCGGACGACGTCATAATCTCCAACGCGGTGCAGCTCATCTTTCAGCCGAATGAGCGCCAGTCGATCGAACAGGTGGCCATCACCCGCGACCGGATCGCCGTGTCGATGTTCGACAATGTCGTCGGCCAGCTTCGCGTGTTCGCCAATCGCGGCGAGTGGGGTTGGCCCGAAACGGTCATCTCCGTGCCGGACAATTCGACCATCGGCCTGGTCGATGCGGGCCGTTCGTCCAATCAGATCTACTATTCGGTCGAGGGATTCCTGACGCCCACAACCCTGATGACTGCTGATGTGGCTGCGGGCGAAATGCAGCGCCGGGCCGATCAGAGCCGCACTCTGGACGTGGGCCAGGTCGTCGCCTCCATGCCGGCGCGCTTCGACGCCTCGCGCGATGTGGTCGAGCAATTCGAGGTCGCTTCGTCGGACGGGACTATGATCCCCTATTTCGTGGTGCGTCCGCGCGATCTGGCGATGGACGGGTCGGCCGCGACCATCCTGTACGGCTACGGCGGCTTCCAGATTTCCAAGCCCGCCGACTACATCCCCGAGATGGGGGCGCTGTGGCTGGAGAACGGTGGGGTCTTTGTCATCGCCAATATCCGGGGCGGCGGCGAATTCGGCCCGGCCTGGCACCAGGCGGCGCTGCGCGAAAATCGCCAGCGGGCGTTCGACGACTTCTATGCCGTGGCCGAGGATCTGATCGCGCGCGGCATCACCAGCCCCGATCACCTGGGCATCTATGGGCGGTCCAACGGCGGGGTCCTGACCTCGGTGGCGGTGACCCAGCGGCCCGATCTGTTCAATGCGGCGGTGATCGAAAGTCCGCTGATCGACATGCTACGCTATCCGTTCCTGCCCGCCGGGGCCTCATGGATTGGCGAATATGGCGATCCGCGCCTGGCCGGCGACGCCGCCTTCATCGCGGCCTATTCCGGCTATCAGAATGCACGACCGGGCGTGGCGGACTTCCCGCAGGTCTATATCACCACCAACACCCACGATGACCGGGTCCACCCCGGCCATGCCCGCAAGTTCGCGGCGCGGCTGGAGGAATATGGCTATGACCCGATCTACTTCGAGGATACGGCGGGTGGCCATTCCTATGACGCCGACCCGGCCGCCAATGCGCGGCGCTGGGCCCGGCATTATGTCTATCTGGCCCAGCGGTTGATGGACGATTGACGCCAAAACCCTCTCCCGGTGGGAGAGGGCTTGAGCGCCCGGCAAGCGAAGCGGGCGGTCGCGCGAAAGGGTGAGGGGTCACCCTATCCAGAGAGGTTCACCCCTCATCCCCCGCGCAGACCTTCGGGCTTCACCCTCCGGTGCGCGGGGCCCCCTTCTCCCGTAGGAGAAGGGGCCGATAAGGGAATTTAGCTCGGCCGCACCATGGCGGTACGGGCGCGGACGGCGGCGCGCACGGCGGCCAGTTGATCCGCCGGCAGCGGGATCATGCCACGATCGGCCAGATAGCCGTCGGTGCCGGCGGCGGCGTCGGACAGGAACTCCTCGACGAAGCCTTCCAGACCGGGCGTGGTCTGCAGGTGGCTGATCTTCACATAGATGTAGAGCGAGCGGCTGAGCGGATAGGAACCGTCGGCGATGGTCGTGGCATTCGGCTGGACACCCCGGATCGAGGCCGCCTTCACCGAGGTCATGTTTTCTTCGAGGAAGGAATAGCCGAACACACCCAGCGCGCCCGGCGTGCGCGTCAGGGTCTGGACGATGGCGTTGTCGTTCTCGCCGGAATCGATCCAGCGGCCATCTTCGCGCACGGTGTGGGCGATGGTCTCGAAACGGTCCTCGTCGCTCTCGGCCAGGGCGGCGAGGCCCGGAATCGCCTCGGCCCCCGGCGTCATGGCCAGCTCCAGGAAGGCGTCGCGGGTGCCCGAGGTCGGCGGCGGGCCATAGACGGTGATGGCCTGGGCCGGCAGGCCAGCGCGGACCTGGTCCCAGGCGGTGTTCGGATTGGCCTGGAAGGCCGCGCCGTTGGGCGTCTGGGCGGCCAGGGCCAGATAGAGGTCCTCAAGCTGGAAATCGAAGTCGGCCCCGTTCCGCGCCGTGGCGATGACGATGCCGTCCGAGCCGATGCGGATTTCCAGGATCTGATCGACGCCGTTGGCGACACAGGTGTCAAACTCCGAGGCCTTCATCGGGCGCGAAGCATTGGCGATGTCCGGGGTTCCGGCCCCGACGCCGGCGCAGAAGGCGGCGATGCCGCCGCCGGTCCCGGCCGATTCGACGCGAGGCGCCGTGCCGCCCTGGCGCTGGGCGAAGGTTTCGGCCACGCGGGTCGCTAACGGGAAGACGGTCGAGGAGCCTGTTGCCCAGATGCCCTGGGAGGCCGCGCCGCCGGTGCCGCCGGAGGGGCCGCCACAGGCCGCCACCATGATCAGCGCGATAGCGCTCGCCGCGAGTTTCTTCATCGTCAGGTCCTCAGAGCGCCGAATGCACGTCGGAGGCTCGATACGAGGCTTGCGTGACGCGATGCCGAAGGCGGGGCGACAGTCCTCCGACGACCGGGTGACGATTTGGTGACGGCCTTCGTCTCCTCCCCATGAGCGCAGCAACCCGCAGGGCAGCGCGGCACCTGAAATGGGGAGGAGATGACGGACTACAGCAGGCGCTTGCGCATCACCTGGCTGAGCATGTCGATCAGGGTGACGGTGACCACGACGATGATCGCGATGGCCGAGACCTCGCGGTAGTTGTAGCTGTTGAAGGCGTCGATCAGGGTCGAGCCGATACCGCCGGCCCCGATCAGGCCCAGCACCGTCGCGGCGCGCGCGTTGGATTCAAAGCGATAGAGCGCAAACGACGTCCACAACGGGGCGACCTGGGGCAGGATGCCCCAGCGGATTTCGTGCAGCGGCTGGGCACCCGTGGCCCGCACGCCCTCGACCGGACCCTTGTCGATGGATTCGACGGCCTCGGAGAACAGCTTGGCCAGCACCCCGCCTGTATTCAGCGCCAACGCCAGCACGCCCGGCAGCGGGCCCAGGCCGACGATGATGACGAAGATCAGGCCGATGACCAGGTCGGGCACCGAACGCATCAGGTCCATGACTCGGCGCACCGGCCACACCAGCCAGGCCGGGGCGACATTGCGCGCCGCCATGAAGGCCAGGGGAATCGCCAGGAACAGCGCCAGGAACGTGCCCCACAGCGCGATCATCACCGTCTCGAGCATCTTCTTGATGAAGAAATCGACGCGGGTGAAGTCCGGGTTGAACAGCGCCCCGGCCATTTCGCCGGCGGTCGAGGACCCGTTGAACAGACGCGGCAGATTGTCGATGTCCACCTGTTTGAAAGACACGGCCAGGGCGACGATCAGGCCGCCCCACAGCACGATGTCAAAGATCATCGCGCCGAGCGGTCGGCTGGGCGGGGCCGGAACGACCGAAGGATCGACAGTCTGGGCCGTCACGGTTGAACTTCCTGGGCTGCCGTCACGCGGGCGTGGATTTCGTCATAGGTGGCCTGGGCCTCGGCGATGCGCGCCTGATCGCCGGAACGACGAGCCTCCATCAGGGCGACCGAGGCCTCCATTTCGCGCACCGGATCGAGGTAGGAATCGTCGGCGGCCTGGAAGCCGCCGTACTCCAGCCCATCCAGGACGGACCGTTCCTCAGGCGTGTCGCCGTAGGTCAGGAAGAAGCTGCGGATCCGCTCGGTCACGGCCGGATCGACGTCATTGCGCACCACGATGGCGCTTTCGGGGATCGGCGGGCTTTCCCAGATGACGCGGATGTTGGCGAAGGCGCGCGGGTTCTGACGCTGGGTGAACAGCAGGCCGACATCATTGTTGGTGGCGACGTCCACCTGGCCGTTGGCTACGGCCAGGGCATTGGCCTGGTGGTTGGCCGGTCGCACTTCCCGGAAGCACTCGGAAGGCTCGATTTCGGCTGGGCCGAACAGGAAGGCCAGGGGGGCCAGGGTGCCAGACGTCGAGCGGGCATCGCCCATGCCGAACGACAGCCGCTGGCCACAGGCCATGACGTCTTCCAGGGAGATGCCCGAATTGGTCTGGGTGATCAGCACCGAGCGATAGTGGGTCTCGCCCTCGCGGTTCATGATGCGGCCGATGATGTGGGCGTTGGAACGGCGCGTGGCGTCCAGCGCCGGCAGGGCCGACATCCAGGCAACCTGAATCTGGCCCGCCCGCATGGTTTCGACCAGCACGGTGTAGTTCGGAACGAAGCGCAGCTCGATATCCAGGCCGGTTTCGGCCTCGAGGTCTTCGATCAGCGGGGCCCACAGGGGTTCCGACGCCGCCTGGCTTTCAGCCGGCAGCACGGCGAAGACGATCCGATTGGGATCGGCCGCTTCCTCGCCGCCGCACGAGGCGGTCAGCAGGGCCGTCAGGCCAAGGGTCCCCGCGAGCAAGGCCCGGCGAGCGATGGAACCGATCATGTGGGATCTCCTTCCCAGAAGGCGTCTTCGATCTCGGGACCGTAGATCTCAATGAGGGTGGGCCGGTCCAGCCCTGACGAGGGGCCGTCATAGGCGATCTTGCCGGCCTTCAGCGCGATCACGCGCTGGCAATAGCGGATGGCGTAGTCGACCTGGTGCAGAGTGACGATGACGCCCAGGCCGTCGCGCTGGTTCAGCTCGACCAGCTGCTCCATGACCTTACGGGCCGAAACCGGATCGAGCGAGGCGACGGGCTCGTCGGCCAGGATGGCCTGGGCCCCCTGGAGCAGGGCTCGCGCGATGGCCCCGCGCTGTTGCTGGCCCCCTGACAGGGTATTGGCGCGCTGGGCCGCATAGTCGGAGACGCCGACGCGGTGCAGGGCGGCCATGGCGCGCTCGCGGTCGGCCTGCGGCCAGGCCCCGGCCAGGCCGGTCAGGAACGGCAGGCGCCCCAGCGCCCCCAGCATGACGTTGGAAAACAGGCTGAGGCGACCGACCAGATTGAACTGCTGGAAGATCATGCCGAGCTTGGCGCGGGTCTTGCGAACATCGCCGGCGATGCGACCGTTCTTCTGGACGGTGCGACCGAAGACCTCGATCACGCCGGGGCCGGCATCAATCGTCTGAAGCCCGGTGATCGAGCGCAACAGCGTCGACTTGCCTGAACCGGACGGGCCGATCAGGGCCACCATCTCGCGCTGGCCGACCTCGACGGACACGCCGTTGAGGGCCTTGCGCTGGCCGAAGGTCTTGGAAATGTCGCGCACGGAGGCGACGGGAGCGGATGAAGCGGTCATGCGGTCGCTGTCCGACGCCTCTGAAAAGGTTGCCACGAGGGCGCTCCTTAACGGACCGCCTGCGACAGTTTCATGACATGCGAAGGGCCGGCGCGGCAAGCGCCGGCCCTCGCCGTAGGTACGATTGTCCCGCCTATTCGGCGTCCATGCTGCGGACTTCGATGGGCAGGCCCAGCGATTCCAGCTGCGGCCGGACGGTGGCGGCGTCGCCGACCACGATCCAGACGAACTGGCTGGGATCAACGGCTTCACGGACCGCCTGGTTCAGCGCATCCGCCGTCAGGCCCTGGTAGCGGGCCCCGGCCTGCTCCCAGTAATCGTCCGGGCGCTGGAACAGGTTGTTGGACTGAAGCGTGCCCAGGACCGCGGCGGACACCTCGAACATTCCGGCCAGCCGCCGCGTCGACGATTCGCGAATGCGGACCAGTTCGGCGTCGGTGACGCCATTGGCCCCCAGGAAGTCAGCATGGAGCGCCATCAGCGATGCGATGGCGTCACCCGTGCGGTCGGCCTGGACCGGCGCATTGATGACATAGGGGGACCAGCCCTCCAGACCCGAGACATTGCTGCGCGAACCATAGGACCAGCTGCGGGTCTCACGCAGGTCGGTATTGATCCGCGACCAGAAGGCCGAGCCCAGGATCTCGACGCCCGCGCCGATGACCAGACGGTCGTCGGTCCCGGCGATGCTCAGGACCTGACCGCCCAGGATCAGGGATTGGGGCGATTGCGGCCGGTCGATCAGGATGATGCGCGGCTGAACCGGCTGGGCCGTGACCTCGTCCTTGGTGCCGCGCGCCGTCGCCGGTGCCGCCCAGTCGCCGAATCGCGATTCCAGTTGGGGCAGGATTTCCGACAGCGGCCGGTCCGAGACGACATAGATGCGGGCGTTGTCGGGTCGGATCCAGGCCTGCTGGAAGGCGATCAGGTCATCGCGATCCGCCGCCGAGACGACGTCGATTTCGCCCAGACCGCTTGGGCCGCGGCCATAGGCCCCGGCGTAGAGGGTCTCGAACAGGGCATTGTTGCCCAGGCCACCGGGCGACGACTGCTCCGAACGGATGGCCGCCAGCTGCTGGTCGCGGACACGGTCGATGACGGCGGCCTCGAAATCGGGGCGGCGCACCACATCAGCAAGCAGGTCCAGCGACGGGCCCAGATTGGCCGTCACCGTCGACAGGCCATAGGTGGTGCGGTCCATGGAGGCGCTGGCCGACACGCTGGCCCCCAGGCTCTCACGGGCCTGGGCCATTTCATTGGCGTCCATGCCGCCGGCCCCCTCGCTGGCGGCGCGCAGCATCAGGGCCTGAACGCCGAGGGCGTCGGCGGCGTCGGCGGCCCAGCCGGCGTCGAACTCGACCGCGATGCGCGTGGTCGGAACCCGGGCCGACTGAGTGGCGATGACCTCGACGCCGTTCGACAGGGTGGCGCGGCTGACGTCGGGGAAGTCCAGGCCCGGCATGGTCCCGATTTCCGGCATCGGCGGACGGGCCGTCGCCTGATAGTCGCTGGTCGGGGCGCGTTCGGCGGCCCCGGCCGGAGCCGTGGCGGCCTCGTCATAGGCTTCGCGCTCGCCCGGCTCGACCGTCAGATTGTAGGACGGCCGGCCCAGCCAGGTCTGCAGGACCGCGCGCACATCGGCGGGTGTGACGGCGGCCAGGGCCTCCAGCTCGGTCCGGTAATGATTGGAGTCACCGGCGTAGAGCTGGCCCTCGGCCAGGGCCGAGGCCCGACCGTTCAACTGTTCCATGGTCGAGATGCGACGCGCGACGGTCTGGGTGACGACGCGGCGGATTTCCTCGTCGGTCGGACCGGTCGCGATGAAGTCGGCGATGATCTGATCCATGCGGGCGCGCACGGCGCCGGCGTCTTCGCCCGGCTTGACGTTGACCGTCACATCGAACCAGCCGGTGCGGTGAAACGCGGAATAATCCGTCGAGACCGACACCGCCGTCTCGTCGCCACGGACTAGTTCGTTATCCAGCCTCGACGAGGCCAGGCCACCCAGCACGCCGGCGGCGATTTCCAGCTCGGCGGCGTCGCCGTCCAGCATCCCCGGCACCGGCCAGTAGCGCTGGATGGAGGTGTAGGGCACGCGGTCGTGCATGGTCTGTTCGATCGGGGCCGCCAGCACCGGTACCGGTGCCTCGGCGGGCGTGTTGACCGGGCCGCGCGGGATCGGGCCGAAGTAGCGCTCCATCAGGGTGCGGGCGGTCGCGACGTCGATGTCACCGGCCAGCACCACAATGGCGTTGTTGGGGCCGTAGTTCTCGGTGAACCACTGGCGGACGTCGTCCATCGAGGCGGCGTCCAGATCGGCCATCGAGCCGATCGTCGAGTGGCGATAGGGGTGTCCGACCGGGAACAGGTTTTCCAGAATGGCGTATTCGGTCAGGCCGAAGGGCTGGTTGTCACCCTGGCGCTTTTCGTTCTGGACGACGCCGCGCTGCGTATCGAGCGTCTCCTGCGTAATGGCCCCCAGCATGTGACCCATGCGGTCGCTTTCCAGGAACAGGGTCTGCTCCAGCGCCGGGGTCGAGACCGTCTCGAAATAGTTGGTGCGGTCGAACCAGGTCGTGCCGTTCAAGGTCGTGGCCCCCATGCCCTGAAGCCGGGTGATGTAGCTTCCCGGCGCATTCTCCGAGCCACCGAACATCAGATGCTCGAACAGGTGGGCAAAGCCGGTGCGGCCGGTCGGCTCGTCCTTGGAGCCGACATTGTACCAGACCGATACCGTGACGATGGGGTTGGAGCGGTCCTCGTGGACCAGCACGGTCAGGCCGTTGTCGAGGGTAAAGCTCTCATGGGGGATCTGGATCCCGGCCAGCAGATCCGACACCGGAGCCGCCTGGGCGGCCGGATCAGCGGACTGGGCCCACACGAGGGTCGGCGAAGACGCCAGAATGAGGGCCGCGGCGGCACCTCCGACAAGACCACTGAGCCTGGGCATATTTTCGGGTTCCTTGGACAGCCCTTGAAAGAGTGCGCGACCCCAGCGTTCGTCTCTGGACGACACAAGGCGGCCCGGGGGCCTCAGACGTCGCGCGCGCAGACCCTAGCGATGCAAAGAGGCGCGGCAAGTTACGGCTTGGTCACAATCGGCCGGTGCAGACCAAACCCAAGCCCTGCCACGAAATTACCCCTTTACATGAACGACCATTTTCCCCATATGCGACGCCTTCCGGCGGACCCCGTAGGTCTGATCTTGCGCCGCTAACGCCGGGTCTGGGTTAACAACAAGCAGGGGGTTACGTGAATTGCGCACGTACCAGTCTCCCCTGGACCTGGTCCGTGAGCGGTCTCCGGAGCGTCCCGTCGCCCTTGTGCGACGCCGTTCCGTTTCCGTAGCGGCGCGCTGGTTCCAGGACAATCTGAACGCTGACGTCTTCTATGCGGTGAAGGCGAATCCGTCGCGCTGGGTCATCGAGACCCTGGTCGAGGCGGGCGTGACGGCTTTTGACGTCGCCTCCCTGGCGGAGATCGAGCTGGTGCGCTCGGTGCTGCCGGAAGCGCGCCTGGCCTTCATGCATCCAGTCAAGAGCCGCTCGGCCATCTCCAAGGCCTATTTCGAGCACGGGGTGAAGACCTTCTCGCTCGACTGCCAGGATGAGCTGGACAAGATCCTCGACGCCACCGGCCAGGCCTCCGATCTCAATCTGGTGGTCCGCATGGCGGTGTCGGCTGACGGCGCAGCCTATACGCTGTCGGGCAAGTTCGGTGTTTCGCCGGATCACGCCCCGACCCTGCTGATGGCCGTGCGTCGCGCCGTCAAGGACGGCCTGATGGGTGTCAGCTTCCATGTTGGCAGCCAGTGCATGCGTCCGACCGCCTTCCAGGCCGCCATGGCCCAGGTCGGTCGCGCCATCTCGCGCGCCGGTGTGATCGTCGACATCGTCGATGTCGGCGGCGGCTTCCCCTC
>Ga0209573_1001670_pt1 | contig 32473 bp, 12 predicted proteins | sample TNRBio252014_DNA_FD_185870 | JGI IMG/M metagenome (GOLD analysis project Ga0209573, IMG submission 185870) | Wastewater treatment Type I Accumulibacter community from EBPR Bioreactor in Madison, WI, USA - TNR Reactor_6/25/2014_ DNA (SPAdes)... | ecosystem: Engineered > Bioreactor > EBPR >...
AACTCGACATCAAGCCCATCACACTTGAGGAGCGCATCTTTGTGAACCTCATCATTCTGCATCTGACAGCCGTCATGGCTGCCATCAGGGGACGGGTTCACGAGCAACCAGCAGGACAGGATGAGGACTTGCGCGAGTTCTTCAGTTTGCCCATTCCCAACAAGGTTTGGAAGGACTCGAAACGCTTCCGAGAACCCGATGTCATCGCCTACATTGAGTCTCTGCTCAAACCCAAGCCGAAGAAGCGTCGTCGAAAGCTGCGCTGGTGGTTCCGCTAGTAGCTCACTTTGAAAGTTGGCGAGTCTTCCGGTTTTGTTTTGCGGCGATCATAGAGCCGCGTGGTCGCAATGCTCGCATGACCCAGCCACTCCTGCACCTTGGCAATGTCAGCTTCATGATCCAGTGCATTCGTTGCCGCCGTCGCCCTCAATCCATGGACGCACACAGCACTTGGATCGAGGCCAAGCACACGCGCATACTTTCTCACCACGTCCTTGTAAACTCCGTGCCCCGTCAGCGCTTCATCGAGACTGCCGGATGAGTTCTTGATCGGACGAAAGAGAGCATTGTCAGGTTTGTCTCCATGGCCCGCGTGCTCCAGGTATTCGCTGATACGCTGCAAGCTGTGCGGATGCACTGGCAGGAAGCGAATTCTGCCGCCTTTGCCGTGAACACGGAAGTGCATCACACCGCGCCTCGACTGCAAATCATCGACAGCGAGCACAGTTCAGCTCGACGCAAACCATGAAACAGCAGGATGGAGAGAATGGCGCGATCTCGCAGCCCTTTGAGAGTGTCAGGTGCGGGTGCTTCAAGCAGGGCTTTCGCCTCAGCATCCCCCAACGCAGGAGATTTGCCTTCGTTTGTGCCTTGATTGGGACGCTTTACGCCATCAGCAGGGTTGAACGGAACGGCATTGCATTCGCACAGGTAATCAAACAGTGAAGCCACGGCAGAGAGTTTGCGACGAACCGTGGACGCTTCCAAGGTTCGGGTCTCAAGCTGCTTGCGCCATGCAATGAGATGCGACCGTTTCACCAGGCGAAATTCTTCTGCTTGGTGAATGCCTGCGAACCGCATGAACTCGCGGACATCGTTCCGGTAGGCCCGACACGCCTTTCGACCGCTTCATGCGGGGTGCTAAATCCGCCATGACACCCGCCCAGCAGCATGGGATGCAGGTCTTCCAAAAAGCAAAATACACTCTCTGCCACAACGGCCCCATGCTCTCCGACTATAGGCTCCACGCTATCGGCCTGCGCGACAGCGCGACGAATCGGCACGAGTTCCCCACCCCCACGTTGCGCAATCTCAAACACACCGCCCCCTACATGCACCATGGCGGCTCGCTCACGCTCGATGAAGTGCTGCTATTCTATGACCAATTCATGGATCAGGTCGCCGAAACCCTGGAAGGCGGCGACGACTCGACTCTGCCGCCGCTTGATCCATTGCTGCGGCAATGAAAATTCTCCCCGAGGATCACGTGCCGATTGCTGCTTTCCTTGATTCGCTCAATGGTGGCTAATACGATTAAAGCATCCCGGAGAAAGTTCCGAGCGGGCTGCCAGTGGCGTCGAGTCACTGAATGAGTGAGTTCAGCATTTAAATTCAGTTCAAGTGTGCCTGCGGCGGCGCAGAAGGATTCCCAACCCAGTGCAAGCGAGGAGCAATGCTGAAGAGGGCTCCGGCACAGGAGCCGTGTGGGTCTGGAGGACAAAGGCACCCGGTGTGCTGCTAAAGTCACCTGCATATTGCGAGTCATTAAGCCCTCCGAAGGGACTGGCAGTAGCGTCTTCGATACGCCAGTCGAGGGTGGTGGAGACGTGCCCCGAGGGAGCCGGGAAGAGCCAGTCGTCCGAAGGGCTGCCGTCTCCCAGACCGTTGGTGACCAAGGCCCAATTCAGTGCAGCATTGTAGCTGGGCGTGGGGCTGAGATTGCCAAACGTGTCGTTGTAAACCCAGATGTAAGCCTGCTCACCTTGGTTGAAGACGAACGGAGGGAGGGATGCGTTACTTGAAACTGAATCGTACAGCAAATCAGTCGGAGCCGTTATAATTTCCGTAGCTGTCGCGCTGCGGGCGACAACGCCAGCGGCGGAGTTCCAACCACTGCCGGATGGAGCGAGCGCACGGTCAAAAACCTTCCAGTTGGCGAGCCAGGTGGACATGTTGGCTTGGGTGGGAGTGAATGAGCCGAAGGTGCCGAGTTCGAAGACGTAGTCGTCATTGAGGTTGGCACCGGTGGAGTCGAAGAGGTAGCTGCTGGGGCTGATATAGGTGCCCCAGTTGATGGTGGTGGCGCTGGAGGAACCTGGGAGGAAAGCTAGGAGGAGAGCTGCGAGGGAAGCGAGCTTGGCGGCAGCGGAAGAGAGTGTTGAAGCGTGTGTTGTTTTCATTGCAGTTATTATAATTATAACCTTAAGGTCTGGCGTGGTCAAAGAGATTGGAGGGGGTTTTCCGTGTGGGAGCCGTCCCTGTGCCATGGGCTGGAGCTGTGTTTGGAGTCCAGCCAGGGCGGGGGAACGGTTCGGTTACTTTTTAGGGTGTCCAGGGGTTTGGCATGACGTAGTTGGCTTTGCCCAGTCTGCTGGTGAACACGACGCCGCGCATTGCTTTGAACAGTTTGAGGTCGTTCTCGTTGGTGAACGTGGCGTTTCCATCGGTGATCCATTGGGTGAGGCCGCCAAAGTTGTAGAGGAAGTGGGTTTCATACCCCTCGGCATGCAACACGATGTCCCCCTTCCACAACTGGAAGCGGTCGGCATTGGTGGAACTGCGAGCACCGGTGAAGCCGTTCGTTACGCTCATGAGGCGCTCGTTCGGGCTCTGGTCGATGGGCCAGCCACCGCCGATGTAGTTGGTGCCAACCTTAAGCGGCACGGCGAAGTCATTGGCGCGGACGATGCCGACGAAGGACATGGTGATCGGGCTGTTGCGTGGGTGGACGAAGAACGCACCGGCTTCACCAGGGCTGAGGATGCGGGTGCCCGCGTCGGCCCGGGTGGTGTCACCTTCGAGGACCCAGCGGCGCTGTCCGGCGACGGTGGTCATGAAGATAATGTCGTAGTCGTTCTTGGCTGGGTTGAAGAACATCAGTCGATCCCCGGCTGTGCTGGTGGCACCTGCGACGAAGTAGGTCTTGGGTAACAGGCTGTTGAGTGTCCAGTGGCTGCGCACGGTGACCTTGTCGCCGACCAGGCTGGCTGGGAGGGTGGCCTGGGTGTTGCGTGCGCTGCTGGCCTCAATGCTCAGTGTGGTGGCCGTGGTGGCGGCTTCATTCAACTCGAAGCGGTGGCCTTCGTTGTCGCCGTCGGTGACTTCGAGGAACGAGGGTTGGGCTGGGTTGATGACGCCGGTGAGGCTGACGAGGCCAGCGGAGGTGGCGACGTTGATGGTGTTGCCGCTGATGCTGTCCACGACGCCGCTGAACAGTTCTTTCTGCAGGTAAGGCATGGAGAACGTTTCACACTGGAGGGGGAACGCGCGCTTGGTCCAGCCGAACACTTCGGTGGTCCCGCTGTTCGGTGTGCCAGTGAGGCTGACCTTGAGACGGACGAACCCGTGATCGGTTCCGGCGAATGTGGGATCCTGCTCGAGGCTTGGGTAATACACCCTCTCGGTGCCGTCTCCGTTGGCGGTGATGGTCGGAGTGAGCGTGGAAGCTCTCCAGCCGGTCGGTGACTGACTCAACTCGTTCAAAACTTCGAGGGTGTAGGTGATGTCGCTCTGACCACCACCTGCGCGGCGGGTGTAGAACGCTTCCACCTTGCCGTCGGCAGGGTTGGTGCCGGCATTCAACCGTGCGCAGAACGCTGGCGATGGCTGCACGCCGCTGGCGGGGTTTTGGCAAAGGGCGTATTCGACGAGGTTGTTGAACGTGTCGGTGTCGCCGTTTTGGGTCGCGCCGTTCTGACCGTTGAGGCCGTTGATGGCCTGCCAGTAGTTGAACGTGGAGGCTTTGGCGCCGACGAACCCGAAGTCAATGGTGAGGTCGGTGTTGGCGTCGTTGGCGTTGTCCTGATCGGCACGGGTGCCGCTTTCGCTGGTGGCGTCGATCGGTTCGGTGCCCGGTGAAAGGGTGAACACGATGGAGTTGATGCCGCTGACAGCGGTGCTGGCGACGTCGATGCCGTTTTCATCGCTGAGGTCATCGATGCCGTTGTCGATACCTGCTCCAGGGATGGAGTTGCGGCCTGCCAGCGGTGCGCCGGTGGCGAACTGGGTGGCCGGGATGTTGATGAAGTAAGCGCCGGGCTTGAGGTTGCTGAACAGGTAGTTGCCCCCTGCGGTGCTCGTCGTGGTGGCCACCGGTGTGCTGGTGCCTACGGTGTCGCCCTGCTTGTAGAGACGCAGGGTGACGCCTGCCACGCCTTCGCCGTCATCGCCCACGCCGTTGCCGTTGTGGTCGATGAACACGAAGTTACCCACACCGACGGTCGGCACGAAGCCAAAGCCGATGGTCTTGTCGCTCTCACCGTAGCTGAGGGTGATGACGGGGCTCTTGGTCGGTGCGCCTGCACCGTTCTGGTTGCCGTTGTCATCGCCAGGCTGATTGTTGTCAGCAAGGTCGGTGTTCGAGGAGGAAACCGGTGCGCTGGTCGGTGGTGTGTTGATCTTCACACGATAGAGGGCGGAAGGCAGGTTGGTAAATTCGTAGCTGCCATCGACTTCGGTCGTGGTGGTGGCGACGACGGTGCCATTCAACAATGTCAGTGTCACGGTCACTTCATCAAGGCCCGTTTCCGATGGGTCCTGAATACCGTTGTCGTTGCTGTCATTCCACACGGTGCCGCCAAGGGTGGATGGGCGGAAGATTCCTGCATCCCATGAACCATCGCTTTCGGTGGCGTCGAGCGTGGTCTTCGGTGTGCGGCCGGTCGTGGCATCGGCATCGCTGTCGATGTTGTCATTGGTACCTTGCTCGGCTTTGGAGAAGGCGAAGCCCTGCGGCAGGTCAAACTGCACACAGTAGTCGCCAGCCGTGAGTCCGGTGAAGGTGTAGAAGCCGCTGCCGTCGGTGGTGGTGCTCATGCCGGTTGGTGTGCCGCTGCCATTGAGGAGATAGACGATCACGCCGCCGATGCCCTGCTCGTTCGGATCTTGCAGACCATTCGCATTGCGATCTTCCCACACGCGGTCGCCCAGAGTTGGGCCGGAAAGGACTTCCACGATCTGGATGTCCGCGCTGTCATGGTCGCCCAGAGCGCCGTTGAGTTCGTCATCGACGAGGGTGGCTTCATTGGCGGCATTGGCATCGAATGGACCATCGGCATCGGTGGTGACAGCCACGTTGGTGGTGCCATTCCGTGCGGCGAAGATCTCGGCGAAGTTCTGCGCGTTGCCCGTGGTGGTGCCAGCCTTCAGCGTGATGTTCACGATGCTGCTGGTGCCAGGGAGGAGTGGTCCGGCGATGCTGCGCAGGGCCATGTTGTTTGGCATGGAGACCCAGGCGCTGTCTGAAAGCGTAAAGCCCGCAGGGATGATGTCCACGATACCGATCTGCGTGGCGGGGATGCTGCCCTGGTTGAAGACTTCGATGCTGAAGGTCACGAGAGTGCCAGGACGCACGCTGCCGATCTGGTTTGGAGCCAGGCGCTTCTGGAGCGCGAGGTCGAAGCGGTTGGCGGCGCTGACGGTGATGTCCACGCAGTCGTTGTCGTCTTCATCTTCTTCCACGAGGCCGCAGCATGTGCCGTTGTCGCCGTGGTTGTTGTTAAAGGTGCTGTCTGCATCGGTGACGGCCTGGCCTTGCTCGTTCTTGGCAGCAGCGATCTCAGCGCAGTTGTTGAGCGTGGTGCCGGGGAGCACGTTGTCACCGACGACGAAGGTCACCTGCACGGTCTGAGTGGCTCCAGGAGCCAGCGGGCCTGGGATGACCTGACTGATGGTGCCGCCGCCTTCGTTGGTCCATTGGTCGATGCACTCAGGGGCGAGCGTGAGACCAGATGGCACGTAGTCGTTGATCTTGATGTCCTTCACAGGCTCGCCGCAGTCATTGGTGACTTCGATTTCATAGATCACCTTCTGGCCGGGAGCTGGCGTGTTGGTCTGGCCGGGAGCCAGCTTCTTGTGGAGCGAGAGATCGACCTTCTTCGGATCGAGGATGTTCACGGCTTCTCCATCCATGTCATCCTGGTCAAAGGACTCGTTGTTGATGGCGTCGTTGGTCATCTGGCCGTCGTTGCCAAAGATGTTGTCCGGTGTGCTGTCAGCATCGGTGGTGATTTCGACTCCGTTCGGGCCGATGGCCTTGAAGGAGCAGATCTCCGCGTAGTTTGTCACGCTGCTACCCGCTTCCGCATTTTCACCGACGGTGAGTGTGACTTCGAGCGTGGCGCTGGCTCCAGGAGCGAGCGGACCCGTCACGGTGCAGGAGACGATGTTGTTCGGCTCGCTGGTCCAGAAGACATTGTCAGCTGGGACGAAGGTCATGTTCGCAGGGATGTAGTCGCACACCTTGATGTCGGTGGCAGGCAGCACGCCTTGATTGAAGACTTCGAGGCGATACGTGACCTTGTCGCCTGGGCGCACACCACCGGCCTGACCGGGTTTCAAGGACTTGCGCAGGGCGAGATCGACGCGACCTGGATCATTGACGGTGACGAGGGCGAAGTCGCTGTCGTCTTCATCGAAGGCGGCGTTGTTCAACTCGTTGTCGGTCATGAGGCCGTCATTCGTGCCGTTGGTGTCGTTCACGCTGTCGTTGTCCGCGACCACGTTGCCATCGGCATCGCGAGCGGAGATGATTTCAGCGACGTTGCGCAATTGGCCCGCGGTGACGCTGTTACTGACCTTCAGGCGGATCGGAAGCTGCACGCTGGCTCCTGGAGCGAGGGTGAAGATGCTACCAAAGCTGCCTGTGGCGGTGCCGTTGCCATTGTCGATCCAGTTCGCATCCGCCAGCGTCATGCCTGCTGGGATGTAGTCGATGACCTGGATGGATTTGGCGGCAACGGAGCCCTGATTGAAGACTTCGATACTGTAGCTCACGAAGTCGCCTGCATTCACCGAGGTGGCTTGACCAAGGGCCAATGTTTTGCGCAGGGCGAGGTCAAAGATGCCGGGAGGCTGAACGGTGAAGGTGGCGAAGTCGGCGTCGTCTTGGTCGCCATTAGCGTTGTTGATTTCGTCGTTGGTTGGCACGCCGTCGTTGTTCGGATTGTTGTCCATGGTGCTGTCACCATCGATGGCGGTGGCTCCGGTGCCGGTCTGCGCGGCGCTGATCTCGGCGCGGTTGTTGATGGTTGCGTTCGCCGTGGCGTTCGCACTGAGGCGGGCGGTCAAGGTGAGGCGCACGGACTGGCCTGGAGTGATCGGACCAAAGACGGTCGTGGCCACCTGACCTGGCAGGGTGCTGAACCAGTTGTCGTCTTCGAGAGCGAGGCTGTTCGGAAGATAGTCGGTGAGGACCACGTTCTGTGCGGTGATGGAACCTTGGTTGAAGACTTCGAACTCGAAGGTCACAAGACCACTACGTGCCACGGTGCTGCTTTGACCTTCGGCAAGCTTCTTGCGCAGAGCGAGGTCGAACACGAGCGGGGCGTTCACCTTCACGAGAGCACCGTCATGGTCGTCCTGATCGCTGTTCTCATTATTGATGGCGTCATCGGTGGACGGGCCATCGTTCGTTGGTGAGTTGTCGGCGAGGCTGTCTCTGTCAGGGCGCGTATTGCCATTCACATCGAGGAAGGACTGCACTTCAGCGAAGTTCGTGATGTCGAGGGGACCGACGACATTGTTGTTCACCCTGAGGATGATCGGCAGGATCACGCTGGTGCCGGGTTGCAGCGGCTGATTGAGCAAGCTCGTCGCGGTGTTGCCGGTGGCGGCGGTCCAGCGCAGGTCATTGAGCGTCATGTTCGCCGGGATGTAATCGACGACGCGGACGCTGTAGGCTGTTTCAGTGCCTTGGTTGAAGACCTCGACGTTGAACGAGACGTTGTCGCCTGGGTTTACGGACGCAGCCTGAGTGGTGGCCAAGGATTTGCGCAGAGCGATATCCCAGACGCCCGGAGGCAGGATGACGATGTCGGCCTGATCATGGTCGTCTTCGTCGCCGTTGTTGTTGTAGAGTTCGCCGTCATCCACGAGGCCGTCATTGCCTGGGATGCTGTCAGGCGTGCTGTCCACATCGGCGATGAGCGCGCCGTCAGGATCTTTGGCTCCGGTGATTTCAGCGAAGTTGTGCAGAGTGCTGCCTTCAGCCGTCAGTGCGACGGTGTAGGTGATGCTGACCATGGCGGATCTGCCAGGAGCAACAGGATTGATGATGAGACCGGTGGCTGTGCCATTGACCTGTGCGACCCAGTTGGGTGAGAGCGCGGTGTCGAGGACAAGACCAACTGGGGTGTAATCAACGAGCGTGATGTTGTTCACTGCAATGTCGCCTTGATTGAACACTTCAATATTGAAGGTCACCTTGCTGCCTGCCTTGATTGGATTGGCCTGTGCTGGAGCCAGCGTCTTGCGGAGAGCGAGGTCATACTTCGGATAGTAGAAGCCGAAGTCGAGGGTGCGATTCGTGTTGGTATCGACATCGCTGTCGTTCACAGGCTCGCTGTTGTTCAGCAGCGTGATCGGCAGGGACTGCACGAAATCTTCGCCGAGCATCTCCACGCCGTTGCTGTCCTTGTTGTTGTCGTTGTCAGGATCGACGCCGCCGATGGTAGGTTCGAGACCTGCTGGAGCGGTGACACGAACGATGTAGTCACCAGGAGCGAGATTGGTGAAGAAATACTCACCATTGCTGCCGGTGGTCTGGAAGACGACGAGGTTACCCTCATAATCGCGGGCCGGAGTCATGTTCGCGAAGAACAGTTCCACCTTCGCAAGAGCAATGCCAGGTTCACCGAGGTCTTGCAGACCATCGTGATCCTGATCAAGCCAGACGAAGTCGCCGAGGCTGAGTGGAGGATTGATGTAGCCAGCATCCCAAGTCATGTCGTTCTCGCCAGCGACGAGCACTGTGGTGACGGTGCGTCCGGTGGTGGCGTTGACATCGCTGTCCCTGGCGTCGTTTCCCCCCTGATCAATGGTGGTGATCAATGCGCCGTCGATGAGTTCGGTCGGGAAGCCCAAGCCGTAGGTGCCGGGCTGGAGATCATAGAAGCCGTAGTAGCCGAGACCATCTGTGATGTCGGTGCCGATGGCGACGCCTGTGCTGTCATACAAAGTAACTCGGATGCCAGAGATGCCGGGCTCGTTGCTGTCCTGGATGCCATCGCGGTCGGTGTCACGCCAGACGCGATCACCAATGCTGGCGAACGGTGTGTAGTAGCCAACATCCCAAGTCGGATCATTTTCACCCGCAGAAAGCGTGGTCAGAGCGGAGCGGCCCGTGATCTGCGAGACATCGCTATCGAGCGTGTCATCGGTGCCTTGATCCTGCGGGCTGACGGTGAGGCCATCGTTCAGCGTAGTGGTCACGCCGATATAGTATTCACCGGGCTGCAGGTCATAGAATGAGTAGTAGCCATTGCCATCCGTCGAGTCGGTGCCGACGGCTGTGCCTTGGGCGTTGTAGAGAGTGACGACGACGCCCACGATGCCGGGTTCGCCGGGCTGCTGGATGCCATCGCGATTGAGGTCATGCCAGACGAAGTTACCAAGCGATGCGAAGGGCGAGGTGTAGCCTGCATCCCATGTTGGATCGTTTTCGCCAGCGACCAGGGTCGTGGTGATGGTGCGACCGGTGGCTGGGTTGGCATCGCTATCCTTCGCGTCATTGCCGCCCTGATCAGCGCTGGTAAGCACGTATCCGGGCTGCACGCTGGCGGGGAAGCCGACGCTGTAGTCGCCGGGTTGCAAGTCGATGAAGGAGTAATAGCCGTCGCCGTTGGTGACGTCGATGCCGACAGCCACGCCATTGGCGTCATAGAGAGTGACGATGACATTGGCGATGCCGGGTTCACCGGATTGTTGCTGACCGTCGCGATTGAGATCAAGCCAGACGTAGTCACCCAATGAAGCGAGCGGTGAGTAGTAGCCTGCATCGACATCCGAGTTCACTTCGCCCGCAGCGAGCGTGACGGTGGCAGTGCGGCCCGTGGTGATGTTCGCATCACTATCCGTGGCTTCCGTTCCGAGGTCGGCACCGGTGAGCAGATTGACTCCATTGACCACCGTTGGGAAACCGACGCTGTAGGTGCCTGCCTGGAGACCGAGGAACCAGTAGTAGCCTTCGCCATCGGTGACGTCGTGACCGACTGCAGCACCTGCGCTGTTGTAGAGCGTGACGGGGATGCCTGCGATGCCGGGTTCGTTGGCGTCCTGGATGCCGTCCTTGTTGATGTCGAGCCAGACACGATTGCCAAGGGCAGCGAGCGGCGAGTAGTAGCCTGCGTCCCACGTTGGATCGTTTTCACCAGCGACGAGCGTGGTAGCGATGGTGCGGCCCGTGGTCGTGTTTGCATCGCTGTCGAGCGTGTCATCACCTGCGGCCTGATCGGCGACGGTGAGCACGGAGCTGTCGGCGAGCGTCAGCGGGAACTGCACTTTGTAGCTGCCCGGAGTGAGGCCGGCGAAATGGTAGTAGCCGGTGCCATCGGTGACCGTGGTGCCGATCTCGACGTTGCTATTGTCGAGCAACTTCACGGTCACGCCAGCCACGCCGGGTTCGCCAGCGTCCTGCTTGCCATCCTTGTTGAGGTCCATCCAGACGAAGTCACCCAGAGAGGCGAGCGGTGTGATGTAACCTGCGTCGATGGTCGGATCATTCTGACCGGCCACGAGCGTGACATTGGCGGTGATGCCAGTGGTCGCGTTGGCATTGCTGTCGCTGGCACTGGCTCCGGTGGTCGCGGTGGTCAGCGTGTAGCCGCCATTGTTCAGCGAGACTGGGAACTGCACAGCATAGGTGCCAGGCTGGAGATCGACGAAGCTGTAGTAGCCTGTGCCGTCAGTGACGGTGGTGCCAATCGGCGTGCCGGTGCTATTGAGCAAGACGACGGTGACATTGGCAATGCCTGGCTCGGTGGGCTGCTGCTGACCGTCCTTGTTCACGTCTTCCCAGACGAAGTTGCCAAGGGAAGCGAGCGGCGAGTAGTAGCCTGCATCCCAGTTCGGATCATTTTGGCCCTGCACAAGCGTGATGCTCGTGGTACGGCCTGTGGTGAGGCTCGCGTCGCTGTCGCTGGCGTCGTTGCCCACGTTTGCAGGGCTGAGCACATTGCTACCGACCGTCAGCGGGAAGCCGACGCTGTAGGTGCCGGGTTGCAGGCCGTAGAAGCTGTAGTAACCGACGGCGTCCGTGGTGGTGGTGCCGATTGCGACACCGCTGCTGTTGTAGAGCGTGACGATGACGTTCTCGATGCCGGGCTCGCCGCCGTCCTGCTGGCCATTGCGGTCGAGATCCTTCCAAACGAAGTCACCGATGCTGGCGAACGGAGACACGTAGCCTGCGTCGATGGTTGGATTGTGCTCGGTGGCGGCAAGCGTGACGTTGATCGTCTTGCCGGTGGTGATGCTGGCGTCGTTGTCCGTGGCGTCCGCGCCTTGATCGACGCTGGTGATGACGCTGCCGTCCACAAGGGTGATCGGGAACTGCACGGCATAGGTGCCAGGCTGCAAATCACTGAAGAGATAGTAGCCCGTGCTGTCGGTCGTGGTTGTGCCAATCACGGTGCCGGTGCTGCTGAGGAGGTTCACCACGACACTCTTGATGCCGGGCTCGCCACCGTCCTGCTGACCGTTGCGATTGAGATCCATCCAAACGTAGTCACCGAGAGAGGCCAGCGGATTGTAGAAGCCAGCGTCGAGCGTGAGGTTGTTGTCACCAGCGGCGAGAGTGACGTTGATCGTCTTGCCGGTGGTTGCATTGGCATCGCTGTCGAGCGTGTCATTACCACCCTGATCAATGCCTGTGATGACAAGATTGCCGATGGTCGTCGGGAATTGCACGGCGTAGTCGCCGGGTTGCAGTCCAGTGAAGAGATAGAAGCCAGTGGCGTCCGTGGTGGTGGTGCCGATGGATGCGCCCGCGCTGTTGAGCAAGGTCACGACCACGCTCTCAATGCCGGGTTCGCCTGAATCCTGCACGCCATTTTTGTTGAGATCGTTCCAGACGTAATTACCCAACGTCGCGAGTGGCGAGTAATAGCCGACGTCCCAAGTGAGATCGTTTTCACCTGCCACCAGATTGGTGACGATGGTCCTGCCCGTGGTGAGGTTAGCATCGCTGTCGCTGCTATCAGAACCGACATCAACAGGACTGAGCACCTTGCTGCCAACGGTAAGCGGGAAGCCGAGTCTGTAGTCGCCGGGTTGGAGATCCGTGAAGCTGTAGAAGCCAGTGGCGTCCGTGGTGGTGGTGCCAATGGCGACATTGCTGCTGTCGTAGAGCGTGACGGTCACGCCTTCGATGCCGGGTTCGCCACCGTCTTGCTGGCCGTTGCGGTCGGCGTCAAACCAGACGTAATCACCGATCGAAGCGAGCGGTGAGTTGTAACCCGCGTCGAGGGTGAGGTTGTTCTCTCCAGCAGCGAGAGTGACGTTGATCGTCTTGCCGGTGCTGATGTTGGCATCGCTGTCCTTGGCATTATCACCGCCAAGGAGAGGCGTGCTGAGCACGAGGTCGCCACCATTGAGGCTGGCAGGGAACTGCACGGCGTAGGTGCCGGGCTGGAGATCGGTGAAGACGTAGTAGCCGCTGGCATCGGTCAAAGTGGTGCCGATGGCTGTGCCTGTGCTGTTGAGCAAGGTGACGGTCACGCCCTGGATGCCGGGTTCGCCGGAATCCTGCACGCCATCGCGATCTGTGTCGGTCCACACATAGTTACCGAGTGAGGCAAGCGGTGAGACGTAGCCTGCATCAATGGTTGGATTGTGCTCCGCAGCCGCGAGAGTGACGTTGATGGTCCTGCCCGTGGTTGTGCTGGCATCGCTGTCCGATGCGTCTGCACCTTGATCAATCGTGGTGAGGACGAGATCGCCGCCTTCAAGAGAAGCTGGGAACCGCACGGCATACGTGCCGGGCTGAAGCTCGGTGAAGACATAGTAGCCAGTAGCGTCCGTCGTGGTGCTGCCGATGGCGACACCGCTGCTGTTGAGCAACAGGACGGCAACACCCTGGATGCCGGGCTCACCGACATCCTGCTGTCCGTCCTTGTCGAGATCGCGCCAGACATAGTCACCCAGAGAAGCGAGCGGCGAGACGTAGCCTGCATCGAAGTCAGGATAGTTTTGGCCAGCCACAAGTGTGACCGTGGTGGTCTTGCCCGTGGTCAGGTTTGCATCGCTATCGAGACCATCTGCGGCGGCATCCAGCGTGGTCAGCACGTGACCGTTGCCGAGATTGATTGGGAACCCGATGCTGTAGGTGCCGGGCTGGAGATCGCCGAAGTGATAGTAGCCCACGCTGTTCGTGGTGGTGGTTCCAATGAGGACATTGAGGTTGTTGTAAAGATTGACGGTGACGCCCTGGATGCCGGGCTCTCCAGAATCCTGCGCTCCATCACGATCCAGATCACTCCAGACGTAGTCACCGATGGAAGCCAGTGGCGAGATGTATCCCGCGTCGATGGTTGGATTGTGCTCACCCGCAGCAAGCGTGATAGCGGCAGTGCGCCCGGTGGCGACGACAGGATCGCTGTCGGTGGCGGTTGCGCCCTGAAGCGAAGCAGTCAGCACGGCGAGATTGCCGAGTTCGGTCGGGAAGCCGACACTGTAAGTGCCCGGATCGAGATCGCCGAAGTGGTAGTAGCCGACCCCGTTGGTGGTGGTGGTGCCTATCGCGGTGCCTGAGCTGTTGTAGAGAACGACGGTGACGCCTTCAATGCCTGGCTCGTTGGCATCCTGCTGGAAGTTTCGATTCAAATCGAACCACACATAGTCACCGATGGAGGCCTTCGGAGAGATGTAGCCTGCATCCCAGGTTGGGTCGTTTTGACCGGCGACCAGAGTGATCGAGGCAGTCTGGCCCGTGCTGGTGTTTGCATCACTGTCCGTGGTGACTGCACCACTGTTGGCAGCGGTCAGCGTGTAGGCACTGTTGTTCAGAGAGGTTGGGAAGAGCAACGAGTAGCTTCCAGGCTGGAGACCGCTGAAGCTATAATAGCCAGTTGCATCTGTCACCGTGGTGCCGATGGCAGCACCACCATTGTCGAGCAGGGTGACCGTGACTCCAGCGATGCCGGGTTCATTGAGGTCCTGTGCGCCGTTCTTGTTCACGTCCTCCCAAACAAAGTTGCCGAGGCTTGCGAGTGGTGAGTAGTAGCCGGCATCCCAAGTGAGATCGTTGTCACCCGCAGCCAGCGTCAGGCTGATCGTCCTGCCCGTGGTGGTGCTTGCATCGCTGTCACTTCCATCAGAGCCACTATCGCGAGTGGTGAGAATATTCACTCCGCTGGTCAGCGGGAATCCGACGCTGTAGTCGCCAGGTTGCAACTCCGTGAAGCGATAGAAGCCGGTGGCATCGGTGGTGGTCGTGCCGATGGCGTCTCCATTGTCATCAAAGAGGGTGACGATCACGCCCTGGATGCCAGGCTCGCCGCCATCCTGCTGGCCGTCGCGATCCAGATCGAGCCAGACGAAATCACCAAGGGCAGCGAATGGCGAGAAGTAGCCTGCATCCAGCGTGAGGTTGTTTTCACCCGCGAGCAGAGTGACCGCACTGGTGCGACCTGTGGTGAGGCTGGCATCGCTATCCGCAGCATCGTTTCCACCGGCATCCACTGGCGAGAGAACCAGGCTGCCGACGGCAAGAGGGAACTCGACCGAGTAAGTGCCGGGCTGGAGGTCCGAGAAGAGATAGAGGCCGGAAGCGTCCGTGGTGGTGCTACCCAATGTATTGCCGAAGCTGTCGATGAGCTTCACGGTCACGCCTTGGATGCCTGCTTCACCAGCGTCTTGGACACCATCGCGGTCGGTGTCGCGCCACACGTAGTTACCGAGGGAGGCAAGCGGCGACTGATAACCTGCATCAAGCGTGAGGTCATTGGCACCGGCAGCGAGTGTGACATTGTTGGTCTTGCCCGTCGTGATATTGGCATCACTGTCGGTAGCATCATTACCACCCAGATCGGGCGTGCTGAGCACAAGATCACCCCCATTGAGGCTGGCCGGGAACTGGATGGCATAGGTGCCGGGTTGGAGATCGGTGAAGACGTAGTAGCCGCTGGCATCGGTCAAGGTGGAGCCGATGGCGACACCGCTGCTGTTCAGCAAGATGACGCTGACGCCCTGGATACCAGGTTCACCGGAGTCCTGAACGCCATCACGATCCGTGTCGCTCCAAACGTAATTACCAAGCGAGGCAAGCGGTGATACGTAGCCTGCGTCGAGCGTTGGATTGTGCTCAGCGGCAGCGAGTGTGACGTTGATCGTCTTGCCGGTGGTCGTGTTTGCATCGCTATCGGAAGAGTCTGCGCCTTGATCGATGGTAGTCAGCACGAGGTCGCTGCCATTGAGGCTGGCTGGGAACTGCACGGCGTAGGTGCCGGGCTGGAGATCAGTGAAGATGTAATACCCGGTGGCGTCAGTCGTCGTGCTGCCGATGGCCACGCCGCTGCTGTTCAGCAAGGTGACAGGAACACCCTGAATACCAGGCTCACCCATGTCTTGGGCGCCATCCTTATCGAGATCGCGCCAGACGTAATCACCGAGTGAAGCAAACGGCGAGACGTAGCCGGCATCGAAGTCTGGGTAGTTCTGACCGGAGGTGAGCACGACCGTTGTCGTCCGGCCATTGCCGATATTGGCATCACTGTCGGCGATGTCCGCTGCGTTGTCGCGAGTGGTCAGCACATAACCGTTCCCGAGCGTGGTCGGGAATCCAATGCTGTAAGTCGCTGGCTGGAGATCACCGAAGTGGTAGTAACCCACGCTGTTCGTGGTGGTGGTTCCCACGAGGACGTTCAGGTTGTTGTAGAGATTCACAGTGACGCCTTCGATGCCGGGCTCGCCCGCATCCTGGAAGCCATCGCGATCCAGGTCTTTCCAGACGTAATCGCCAATCGAAGCAAGCGGCGAGACATAGCCGGCGTCGATGGTTGGATTGTGCTCACCTGCGATGAGAGTCACCGAAGCCGTGCGACCATTGGAAGTGACCGGATTGCTGTCGGTGGTGGTGGCTCCCTGGAGTGAAGCCGTGAGAACTGCACTGTTTGGCAAAGCCGTGGGGAAACCGACACTGTAAGTTCCAGCGTCGAGGTTGGTGAACTGATACCAGCCGAGGCCGTTGGTAGTGGTCGTGCCCACGGGCGCGCCGCCACTGTCATACAAGGTGATGACAACGCCCTGGATGCCTGGCTCATTGGCGTCCTGTTGGAAGTTGCGGTTCAAGTCCATCCACACGAAGTCACCGAGGCTTGCCTTGTTGCTGATAAAGCCGAAGTCCACGGTGATGTTGTTTTCACCTGCCACGAGAGTGATGTTGGCGGTCCTGCCAGTCGCTGGGTTGCCGTCACTGTCCGTGGCATCCGTGCCCAACTGATCTGCGGCACCGAGAAGTTTGCCATCCGCCAAAGTCGGTGGCACGCCAACGGTGTAGGTGCCGGGATCGAGATCCCAGAAGCTGTAGAAGCCCACGGCATTAGTGGTGGTCGTGCCGATGGCGGTGCCACTGCTGTTGTAAAGCGTGACCACCACATTTTCGATACCTGGCTCACCGGCATCCTGGATGACATCGCGATCCAGATCGAACCAGACGAAGTTACCCAGCGAGGCTTTCGGGCTGAAGTAACCGGTGTCGAGGTCCGGGTAGTTGTCTCCAGCCGCCAGCGTCACGGCGGCAGTGCGGCCCGTGGTGACATTGGCGTCACTGTCCAGGCCTTCAATGCCAATGCCTGGAAGCGTGAGGATCAAATCAGGATTGAGCGATGCAGGGAAACCAACGCTGTAGTCGCCCGGCTGCAAACCGGTGAAGGCATAGTAGCCAAGTGCATTGGTCGTGGTCGTGCCAATCGCAATGTTGCTGCTGTTGTAAAGCGTGACGACCACTCCCTCGATGCCAGGTTCGCCAGTGTCTTGAACGCCATCACGATCAAGGTCACGCCAGACGAAGTTGCCAAGCGAGGCAAGCGGATCGTAGTAGCCCGCGTCCAGCGTCGTGTTGTTGTCGCCTGCGGCGAGCACAACGGTGGCCGTTTGGCCGGTGGTGAGGCTTGCATCGCTGTCGGTGGCGTCATTGCCACTGGCATCCAGCGGCGAGAGCGCAAGGCTGCCGACCGTGACAGGGAAATCGACCGAGTATGTGCCAGGCTGGAGTCCGGTGAAGGTGTAGAAGCCCGTGGCATCCGTCGCGGTGCTGCCGATGGCTGTGCCGCTGCTGTTGAGCAAGGTGACGACGACACCAGCGATGCCGGGTTCGCCGGAGTCCTGGGTTCCGTCTTTGTCGAGATCCTTCCAGACGTAGTTGCCGAGGCTGGCGAGCGGCGAGCTGTAGCCCGCATCGAGCGTGGTGTTGCTGTCGCCAGCGGCGAGCGTGACGTTAATGGTCTTGCCAGTGGTCGCGCTGGCATCGCTATCAAGCGTGTCATTGCCACCGAGATCAATGCCGGTCAGCACGGAGCTGGCACCGGCGGTCAGCGGGAACTGCACGGCATAGGTGCCGGGCTGCAAATTCGTGAAGGCGTAGTAGCCGGTGGCGTCTGTTGTCGTTGTGCCGATGGCGGTGCCGGTGTTGTTAAGCAAGGTCACGATCAGGCCCTGGATGCCGGGTTCGCCAGCGTCTTGCACGCCATCGCGATCAAGATCGCTCCAGACAAAGTTGCCGATGGAGGCGAGCAACGGCGTGACATAACCCGCGTCGAGGTCGGGGTAGTTCTGGCCTGAGCTGAGCGTGACGTTGGCGGTTTTGCCCGTGCCGACGTTTGCATCGCTGCCGGAGGCTTGCGTGCCTTGTCCGGCTTGGGTGAGAGTGGCCGTGGTGCCAAGCGCGGTTGGGAACTGCACGGCATAAGTGCCGGGCTGGAGATCGGTGAAGTTGTAGTAACCGACGCCATTCGTGGTGGTGCTGCCGATGGCGACGCCGCTGCTGTTGAGCAAGGTCACGGTGACGCCCTGGATGCCGGGCTCGCCTGCATCCTGGATGCCGTCCTTGTCGAGATCGTTCCAAACGAAGTCACCCAAGGAGGCGAGCGATGAAACATAGCCCGCGTCCCACGTTGGATCATTTTCACCGGCCGTTAGCACGGTGGTGATGGTGAGTCCGGTGCTGGTGCTGGCATCGCTGTCGAGGGTGTCCGCAGCATTGTCCGCCGTGGTCAGGACCATGCCCTGGCCGATGATGGTCGGGAAACCGACGCCATAAGTTCCAGGAGCCAGCTCGGTGAAGCTGTAGTAACCGAGGCTGTCGGTGGTGGTGCTGCCGATGGCAACCCCGCTGCTGTTGTAAAGCGTGACGGCCACAGCTTCAATGCCGGGTTCGCCTGCATCCTGGCGACCGTTGCGATCAAGGTCCTTCCAAACAAAGTCACCGAGGCTGGCCTTCGTGGACTTGTAGCCGGCATCAATCGTTCCATTATGCTGACCTGCCGTGAGCGTGACATTGGCGGTGAGGCCCGTGCCAGCATTTGGATTGCTGTCGGTGGCAGTTGCCCCTTGCAGTGAGGTGGTCAGCGCGTTGCCATTAGGCAGCGTGGCGGGGAAGCTGACGCTGTAGGTGCCGGCATCAAGACTGGTGAACTGATACCAGCCCGCGCCATTGGTCGTGGTGGTGCCGATGGCAGTGCCGCCGCTGTTGTAAAGGGTGACGATCACACCTTCGATGCCGGGTTCATTCAGATCCTGCTGGCCATTGCCGTCGAGGTCGAGCCAGACGAAGTCGCCGATGCTGGCTTTGTCGCTGATGAAGCCAAAGTCGATAGTGGGGTTGTATTCACCCGCCACGAGTGTGATCAACGGACTGCGCCCGGTGCTGATGTTGCCATCGCTGTCGGTTGCATCCGTGCCGACCTGATCGGCGGCACCGAGGATGAGACCATCGGGCAAGGTTGTTGGGACGCCCACAAAATAGGAGCCTGGGTCGAGGTCCCAGAAGTTGTAGAAGCCGACGGCGTTGGTGGTCGTGGTGCCGATGGCGGTGCCACCGCTGTTGTAGAGAGTGACGATGACGTTCTCGATGCCGGGTTCGCCGGCCTGCTGGATTCCGTCACGATTCAGATCCTTCCAGACGAAGTCGCCGAGTGAAGCCTTTGGTGAGTTATAGCCTGCGTCGAGCGAGGTGTTGTTTTCACCCGAGACGAGCGTCACGGCCGCTGTGCGCCCGGTGCCCACATTCGCATCGGTGTCGGTGAGATCGGAGCCGACATCAGCCGTGCTGAGCACGCCGGTCGGAGTCAGCGATGTCGGGAAACCAACGCTGTAGGTTCCTGGCACGAGACCCGTGAAGCTATAGAAGCCGACCGCGTTTGTGGTGGTGGTGCCAATGGCGGTGCCACCGCTGTTGTACAGAGTAACGACGACGTTCTCGATGCCGGGCTCATTGAAATCCTGCACACCATCGCGGTCGAGATCCTTCCAGACAAAATTGCCGAGCGAAGCCGGCTGCACAAAGCCGCTGTCGAGGGTGAGATCGCTGCCGCCACCCGCAAGCACGGAACTTTGAGCACTGAGGCCATTGCTGTCATTCGCCGTGGTGCTGCCGGAGGCATTCACCAGCGTCGGGTTCCAACTTGCAGGCGCGACGAAGCGCACGGTGTATTGGCCAGGAGGCAGATCTGTGAAGGTATAAAGACCTGTGCTGGAGGTGACCACTGGCGCGATGGCCGAGCCATTGATGTCGGTGGTGATCTGCGTGGTGCCGGCGGCGTTGTAGAGCGTGACTGTTGCACCAGCGAGGCCGAGGTCTCCACCTTCCTGGATGCCGTTGCCGTTCATATCCTGCCAGACAAAGTTGCCGACGGTCACAGGCTGCACAAAGCCGCTGTCGAGCGTGATGTCTGACTGACCGCTGGCGAGCACGCCGCTCTGAGCGCTGAGGCCATTGCTGTCATTCGAGGTGGTGCTGCCCGGAGCATTCACCAGCGTCGGCGCGTAGCCGGAAGGTGCCGTGAACTTCACGGTGTATTGGCCCTGCGGCAGATTCGTGAAGCTGTAGAGCCCCGTCGAAGTCGTGACAAACGGCGTGATGGCTCCACCAAGCAGATTGGTGGTCACCGGCGTGGTGCCTGTCGCGTCGTAAAGAGTGACGGTGACGCCTGCGAGTCCGAGTTCAGCGGGGTCTTTGATGCCATTGTAGGTGCTGTCGATCCAGACCTGATCACCCACGCTGACTGGCTGGGCAAAACCAAAGTCCACCGTGAGGTTTGTCTTCGCATCACCAGAGACATTGTCACTGTTGGCAAGCACACCGATTTCGGTGCCCGCATCAATGGGGGCGGTGCCGACATTGACGGTCACATTTGCGAGGATGCCGTTGGTGCCAGGAGCGGTGTTGTCCACGCCCTTCTCACCCGCGTTGTCATCGACGCCAGCGCCGTTCACACCAGGAACCGAGTAGTAGCCAACCAAAGGACCAACACTAATAAATTGTGATGCGGGGATGCGCACCACGTAAGTTCCAGGTGTCAGATTCTGGAATCCATAGATGCCTTTCACGCTGCTGATCGTCGCCGTTGTGGTGGTGGCGATGGGACGGGTGGCGAGGGACTGACCCTGCTGGAACAACTCGACTGTGACGCCGTCGATGCCTTCGCCCGGCGTGTATTTACCATCTCCGTTCGCGTCGATGAACACGACATTGCCGAGGCCGACGAGCACGGCGTCATTCCAGAAGCCGAAGTCGATGGTGAGATTCACATCCGAGTCATACGGATTGTCGGACGTGTTCAGGAAGCCCACCTCGTAACCTCCATCCTGTGGTTGGCCGCCAAGAGCGAGCACGACATCATCACTGCGGATGCCACTGGTGGTGTAGGTGACACTGTCGAGGCCGTCATCACCGTTGTCGTCATCACGCAGGTAGCCGGGAGTGCCGCCGATGTTGATCAGTCCATCCAGCGGCTGCGCTGCATTGAAATTGGTCGGTGGCAGGAATACGAAATACGTTCCGGGATTGAGATTGCTAAAAAGATAAGTGCCGTCAGGAGCCGTGGTTGTGGTGGCCACTGCGGGGTCCACCAACGGGTTGGCACCTGTTGCGAACAGTTTTACCGTTACGCCGTTGACGCCTTCACCGAGGTCGTGGTTGCCGTCGTTATTGAGGTCGTTGAAGACGACATTGCCCACGGCGATGGGCTTGATGAAGCCGAAGTCCACGGAGAGGTTGCCGTTGTTGTCATCCACGTTGAGTCCGTCTGGAGTGCCAAGGCTATCCTCGCCGGTGGGCTCGGTGTCCGGAGCCAAAGTGAAGCGCTGGCTCGTGGTTGTATTGCTGCGGACGACGATGCCGTTGCTGTCGGTGTTGCTGCTGTCGGCATCGGGATCGAGTCCGCCAGGCGAGGTGATATAGCCCTGGCCTGATGGAACCGTCACCGAGATATTGTAGTCGCGAGGAAGCAGATTGATGAACTCATATTGACCGCTGGCCACGGTGGTTTTCACCGCCACGGTGTCACGGTAGGCATCCAGAGCGACCGTTGAGCCGCCGTCGTAACGAAGCGTCAGAGCTGCACCAGCAATGCCTAGTTCGCCGCCGTCCTGCTGTCCGTCCTTGTCCTCATCAAACCAGACCAGACTGCCCACGGAAACAAGGTCAGGAATGTTCGGCACGAAGCCGATGTCCACGGTCATGTTGCCATCGCTGTCGGTGCCGGCACCAGCGCCGGGAGTCTGGTTGTCACCCGTTGGTTCGAGGCTGGAGTGAAGTGTGACGGGGAGTGTCTTGACCACGCCGGGAGATTCGTAGTAGCCGTTGCTGTCTCCCACGACATCATTATCAGGATCATTGCCAGTCGGCGTCGTGAGGATGTAATACGGAGGGGGAACCACGCCGATGACGTAATCGCCAGGAGGCAGATTGGTGAACTCGTATTTGCCTGTGTTTGGCGTGGTGATCGTGGCCACCTGCGTGCCATTGATGTCGCTGGCGCGGGTTGTGCCGTCTGCGAGGTAGAGAGTGACCACAGCTCCAGGTAGGCCGTTTTCACCGACGTTCTGAATGCCGTTCGGATTGCCTGCGACGTCGCGTTTGTCGATCCAGAGGTAGTTGCCGACGGAAACTGGACGGATCAGGCCGAAGTCCACGGTGGTGTCGTTTTCACCTGCGGCGAGCGTCACGACTGAGCTGCGGATGACGCTGGAAACCAGGGTGCCGTTGTTGTCGGTGTCGCTTGGATTCGTATCAGGATCACCTCCGCTGACGAGGGTGATGTTGTGCCCTGAAGGTGGAGTGACGGTGACGTAGTAATCACCAGGCAGGAGATCCAGGAATGTATAGTTTCCGGACGCTGTCGTCGTGACATTCGGAACCGGATTACGGTGAATGTCGATGGCCGGAGAGCCATCTGGATTTTTGAGGCTTACAACGGCACCCGTGATGGCCGGTTCACCCAGGTCCTGGATGCCGTTTCCATTGCGATCGAGCCAGACATAATTGCCAAGGGATGCGACGTTAGCCGGGATGGGCACGAAGCCGAAATCGTCCGTCATGTTGCCATCAGAATCCACGCCGGAAGTCTGACCATCACTGGTCGTTTCACTGCTGATGGTGAGTGTGATCGGAGCACTCTTGGAGGCTGGGCCTGCGCCATCGATCACGCCGTTGTTATCGTTGGCTATGTTGTTGTCCGGGTCACCACCATTGACGCCAGTGGGCACGTAGTTGGCAGGAGGTGTGACCTTCACGACGTAGTCCGTGCCGGTGACGACGAGCCCGCCTGGGAGCGTGTTGCTCAGATTGCTTGGCATCAGGCCGGTGAATTCGTAGCGGCCAATCGAACTGGTGATTTGTGACGGAACGACGACTCCATAAGCATTCGTGACGGGCGTAACGCCATCAGCTTTGAAAAGCTCGACTGTGGAACCAGGGAGAGGATTTTCGATGCCGTCCTGGATGCCATTTCCAGTTGTCACAGGGGAGCCAAGTGTACTGTCGATCCAGACATAATTCCCCAGACTGGAAGCGCGAATTTCGATACCCGCTTTAATCGGCTCCGAAGGAGAGATGACTTCGCTGTCGTTGGCATTTTTGGCAGCGAACGCAAAGCTGTTCCAGGACACTTCACCGGGATCTGCATCGGCGGCCACACGCACGGGAGTGTGGAATTCCAGATCATCGAGAGGATTCAGCACCAAGGCACCGAAGTCGAAACGAATCGAGCGGATCAGACTCCAGTTGGAGACGGCTCCAGCCGCCATCCAGTTTGGAACATCACTTCCAACAGGAGCCGGGCCGGAAAGTATCTCCGGGAAAAGTTCGGGACGTTGTGGGTTGGATGAAGTGCTGTAAGTGATCGTGATCGGGGCTGTTGTCGGAGCGTCGTAGGATTGGGTCCCTGTGTTCCAGCGGCGCACTGTGGCAGTGGTGGACAGCGGGCCTTCGAGATTCACGGCGTATTGCGAGCCACGACCGTCATCAATGGTCAGCACTCCGGTGTCGCCGATGTAGGGAAGGATGTCATAAACGACCAGCGCATTGGCGGGTTGATTGCCAGGATTGAAGAGGTAGTGACGGTAGTCCGCAGTTCCCAGCGGCAGGGTTTTTCCCAACTGCGGAAACTTGGAGTAAACAGTGTCCAAGTAGCCCAGAACCTGCTTTTCAGAGTCGAGACCCGCCAACTCGGTGACGGTGTAGGTTGCTGTCGAACCGACGAAGACCTCGGTGGTGTTGGAGTCACCATCGAGATCGAGAGTGTCTGTGATCGGAGTGCCGTCGTCAGGATGCATCGGCCCGTTGGAGAAAGTCGATAACACGATGGTATTGATGCCGACCGTGCCCGAGGCCACACCCGGATTGACCTGGGCCTGCAAGGTGACGACGGCAGATCCAGCGACGGGAATCGAACCGGTGAAGTTCAATTTGATCCTGGTTTGCCCAGGAAGGAAATTCGGCGTGATCACCGGTGAAGCCATCGTAAAGCCTCCAGGTGCGCTCGTCAGAGAGATCGAACCAGGAACCAAAGTCACGGTGCTCGGCAGTAGGTCGATGATCTCTGGATCGATCAGGCCTTCGGTGGCTCCCGCCCCGTTGTTGATATTGATCGTGTAAGTCAGAATGTCCGTTGGCTTTGGTGAGGCGCTGCTCACGGTCTTTTGGAGCGATGGGCGTGGGCGGGTTTCACGGATGGTGTTGACGGAGGTGACCGGCGTGCTGGAGGGCGTGCCGTTAAACACATAGCTTACGGTTCCATTGTTGGTGATGGGGTGATTCTGAACACTACCATCAGGTGTCTGATAGGTGACGATCCCGTTGTCCGAGATCGTATAGGCCACTCCATCACGATCTGGCGACCTGAACTGTCCGTAGATGCGGATGGCGGAGTTCGCAAAGCCCACGCCAACCGTGCTGTAGGTCAACCGCACCTTGGTCACCACGTCCAGCGCAGCCACCAGCGGCGGGACCAAGTTCACGACGGCGGAACTTGAGGTCACCGCGAAGGGCGACCCGGTGACTTCGGCATAGGCCGGATTGTTCTTTGTCCAGATTTCCACTTTGACACTCGTTGCTCCGCCAAACGCGGTGTCATAACCCGTTTCAATACTCGATGGGAAGAACTCAGGCGGAAGCACGTCTTCGACCACCACATTGCTCAGCGCAGCCGTGCCGTTATTTGCCACGTTCAGATTGTAGTAAGTAGGGCTGAAATTCAGGGCTGGTGTGCTCGAAAACAGACTTTTGCTCGACGACATGCTCGCAGCGCCGGCATTGAGGGTGAGCGGCACCGAAGCATTCACCGACACGGGTGGCAGCCCCACCGGCGTTCCTGCTGCGGTCACTTGATTGACCACCGTTCCGCCCAGAGGAAAATCTGCGGCCGGGTAGGCCACCCGCAGCAGATAACTCACCGACTGTCCTGCATTCAGCGTTCCCAGGTTCCAAGCCACCGTATTGGCTGGAGGGCCGTTGTAGGTTCCCAAACCCGATGGGATCATTTCCACCAGCACCGCATCGGCCGGAAGGGTGTCGGTCAGGGTGGCACCGTTGATATTTAGGGTGCCGGTGGCCGAGCCATTGGCGGCTGTCACCCGATAGACCACCTCACCGTCGTGCGCACCGCCGGCCACGATGGTTTTTGTGGTTGTCAGATTGGGAGCTGCAACGGAGGTCAGATTGACCGTTTTCGAACTAGGCGGATCACCAGTCGCAGTAAACACCGGAGTAATCGCCACAGTCTGACCGTTGGGGGTCGTCCCGGCAGGAAAACGAACACTGAGGCGCAATGTGCCAGTGGAACCCGCTCCCAAAGGATTGATGAAGGTAAATGTCGCTGTCCGCGTGCCCGGATTATAAAAGGCCGCTGTTGTATGGGCCGATCCTGCAAGCTGCACGTCGGCAGGAACACCACCTGCCAGAGCTAAAGGGATTGGCACGTTGATCTGAGCATTCAGTGCATTCTGGGTGATAGATGCATTCCGATACTTAATATCCACGGAGCCAACCTCGCCGATCAGGAGATTTGTACTGCCCGCCACAACTTTAACATCGGTTATCTCGACAGCAGCCATTAGCGAGCACCCGAATAGAAGGGTCAATAGAAAGCTGATGTGTGCCAGCCAACCACGAGCGCTCCAATGGGTTTTGGAGACACCGCTTGGTATAGGAAGATGGTGAGACGATAAATTCATTTGAGAAAGAAATGATTGCAGGACTATGCCAATAGATTGGTATGAAAGTTATGGCTAACATGATATAAATCAAATAATTTAATTACCATTGGTTAATTATCTTTAATGAGAGAGTATTCACAATTGATATTCATGCATGACTCGGTTACTGCGCCAAACCTTGCTTGCATGCGCCCAGCTTTTAGCCTCTGGTCACAATCAGAACCCATTCATCGTCTAGGACACGGCAAATTCTGGAATCTGGGTGATGCTGAGGACATGCCCGACGACAGCTTTGAAGGCCTCTTTGCCGGACTGCTGCCGCCAAGACGCAAGGAAGTTTAAAGTGCGGTCTGCTACGCCTTCAGGAACCGCTGCAAAGCTCTGTCGCATGGCATTTTTGTTCGCCCTCGGATGGAGGTTTATCATGCTGAAGGGTGCTCATGAGCGATTAACAACAGCGTTCGTGTCAACGCGTTCAGCACTGCGGCAGGCTGCTTGGTCTCAGTCCCCTTTCTTGCTGATGGCGCATTATGTCGGCTGCGGTGGTGGCATGTGCCGAACTCGTCCTGACGTTGTTTAATTTTTATATGCGCGAACTCGTCCTGGAACTCGTCCCCCTATAGGGGAGGGACGAGTTTCCCGAGTTCGCGTTTCAGCGCTGTTTGGGGGGGGGCTTGCGGCGTTTTGCAGTGACCTTCAGCGGCACGTCTTCCATCATCGAGCCCTTCTCTTCACGGCGGGCAGTATAGGCGGCCACGATCTCGGGCAGCCCGCGCAGAATCTGTCCGCCGCGTCCCTCGCCGCTCACACGTCGGATGATCCCGTCCGCCTCGGCTTTGTCAGACATGCCCTTGTAGAGGTCCCGGTGCCAGCCCAGGCTGATGAACGCCGCCTTCACCTGGTCGCCGGAGAGCAGCGCCTCGCGCGGCTCCTTCTTAAAGCTGGTGGGGAAGAGCTTGAGGAACTCCTCCATCGTGGGCTTGTGGCGGCCGAAGCGTGCCTCGGCTGCGTCGGGCTGCTCCCTGGCGGCGGCCAGCTCACTCTGAGGCACCTCGCGCCAGAACTGCCGGGAGGCGCTCAAAGCCGCCGGCATCAAGCCGAAGGCCATGGCTCACATCACCGGCGGTGGTCTGCCGGAAAATCTCGGACGTATGTTCCTGAAGCGCGGCCTCGGCGCGAACCTACGCATCCCATTCTGGAAGAACGACGTCGTACAAAAGGTGCTGCGTCACGCAGACCCGAAGGACGCCATCGACACCTTCAACATGGGCCTCGGCTGGGTGGCTATCGTCTCGCCTGAACAGGCAGACGCCGCGGTGAAATGCAGCCCAGGCGCGAAAGTCATCGGCACGATGGACACGAGCGCCCAAGTGAGCGTAGAGATCGACTAAGCCGCTGTGGTCTCACACATGGCCTAGGCGACGACGACGCCGCATGAAGGCTAGCCCTGCGCTAAAAATCAGCCATGCGCTGCCAGGCTCTGGCACAGGCAGAAAGAAATTGTTGAAGACGTTGTTGGCTACATCGGCTCCGAGTATGGCCCCATCTCGATTGTCAGACTCCCAATGAATGCCGCCGTAAATACGGCTCATGCCAGCTTCCTGGGCCGCCTGACTGAAACTGGTAAAATCGCGAGTGGTCCCACTAGGCAGGAAGGGAGATTCAGAGTCCGTGGTGAAGGCGATGTTGTCCGTGCCGAAGAAATTCGCCAATATTTCTGCGCCCGCCATGCTGAAGGCGCTGTGACCACTGGTGTAGGATCCGAATGAAGGTGTGGGAATCAGCGGCGTCCATGCGGCATCGCCAATGGTATCGATATTGCCATCCGTGTCTGCCGTGTTGATCGCGAGCATGGGGCGCCAGTTGTCGAAGTAACGCTTTGCCTCCCAAGTAGCGATGCCGGTGTCTGCTTCCGCGATATTCAGCAAGGCAAAAAGACGGGCATTGTCCTCCACGCTTAATCCCGCTCCGCTGTTGGCAGCCGTGGACACGGTTTGTGCGATGCGGTTCCAGTGACCAGGCGGTGAGGCCGTTCCTGGGCCATCCACCCAGAAGTAAGCGATGACCGTCTGGTCAGCTGTGCGAGTCGAACCTGTGGCGATACCGAGGCTTTTGACCTGATTAAACTCAGCGGTGTAGGCTGAGCTTTGTACCCAGTTGGCATAATCGGTGGTGGTCAAAGTGCCACCAGGGCCAGTGGCGACGAGACCATCAGGCCCCGCAGGACGAAATTGGCTGCCACTGCTCATGGTGAACGGCGTCACATTACCCCATTGCGACTTGAGGAATGTGCCAGAGGAAGCACCCCATGCACCGGCTGATGCACCCGGTTGCCAGTAACCGACCGTGCCAAATGGCTGTGGACTATAAGTGGTTGCGGCATCCCACCCGTCACCCGCACGTGAGGTCACCATGGCCTGAGCTGCGGCCAATCCGACTTCCATGCCACGTGTTTTGGCCTCACCATCGGCGATGCCAGCCATCTGCGTGTTGTACATGTTGGTAAAACTCGAGATATAGGGATTGCCGCTCCCGTGGTAATCATTGTAGTTCGAAACGAGCACATTGTAGGCGGCGGTGGCAGCCGCTGCATTGACATCGATGCCCGAACCCGCTGTCACAGGGTTAAAATAACCATTGTACCCCGTGTAATTGCGGTTCACTGAGTTCACCGCGTCAAACATCGCCCCGCCCATCATTCCCATGGTCCGCGAATTGCTCGGCGGCGTGGCGGTTGATCCTTCTGCGGCAAAGGTCTGCCTCATGAGCGTGTTCCACTCCATAATCACATCAGCCCTAGCACTGGCCGTGAGGGCCAGCAGGATTATAGAGGAGAGAAGTTTTTTCATGGTGGTGATTCTACACTCAATGTCTTAAATTATGGCAATTATATAAATCAGCAAGGCCTAATGTTAAAATTTCACAAATCCGAAAGAACGGCGCACCCATCCCTGTCTGGGAAAACCACATGAAGACGCTCCTCCCCCTGTTTTTCGGCCTATTTGCCGCCTCAACCCTCTTTCTTCCTCCAACCACCCTCGCGCAACAGCCTGCGATCCCTGCCAAGGCCAAGCGAGCACCCAATCCGGCACCGATGCAGCACAAGGCATCGTGTCACTCTTCAAGGGTAAGGATCTGGCGGGATGGACCACCAAGCAGCTCCATAATCACGATTGGAGCGTCGTGGATGGCGTCATTGACTGCAATCCCCAGGGGGAAGTCAAAGGGGACCGGGAGCTGTGGACGACGAAGGAATACGCCGACTTTGAGCTGTGGGTGGACTGGCGGATCAAGGAAAGTCCGTACGTGAACAAGAAAGCACGGATCATTCTGCCAGATGGCTCCTATCAGAAGGACGAATCAGGTAACGTGATGACGGTAGAAGCCCCCAACACCGATTCAGGAGTCTTCCTGCGTGGCCAGCACAAGTCCCAGGTGAACATCTGGTGCTGGTCGGTCGGATCTGGCGAGGTGTGGGGCTACCGGACTGATGCAGCTTTTGATGCCAAGGTTCATGCCGGGGTGACACCCAAGGTGAAGGCTGACAAGGCGATTGGCGATTGGAACACCTTCCACATCACCTTAAAATGCGACCGCCTGACAGTCACGCTCAACGACAAGCCGATTATTGACGACGCACAGCTACCTGGCATCCCACGCCAGGGACCACTTGCCCTGCAGTTGCATCCCGAACGGAAGGACGGCGAATGGGGTGCCTCGCTGGTGCAGTCTCGGAATATACGTATCAAGCAGCTTGGGGGAGGGAAGTAGCTTTGATGCTGGCGATTCCTTTCAATTCTGCGGGAGAAGACATTTGGCGAAAGTTCTTATAAATCCAAAGTGATTACATCGTGCAAGCAAAAGCGTCCCCGCGCAGCCCCTATCGCATCACAATCGACAGCTTCGAAGGACGATTTGCCGGTCTGCTGCCGCCGAAACCTGTGGATGAAAAGACCCGCCAAATGGGCAAGGTTCTTCTTGAGGCGATGGGCGTGAAGGTGGGCAAACTAAAAGCGTAGTGACACGACGTTTGAAGACGTGGGTGCTTCGATGTTCTGAGCGTAGCGTCTGAAGCCCTTCTTTCGATTGGAAAGGAATGACTCCTGCCGTGATTTTCACGTCCGGCAACGCTGCTTTCGTTATGTTCAGGTGAAGATTTTTCGACATTTAATTTCCTTTTGCGTTTTGCACTTCAGACCTTTGTTTCGGCGTTGCCTCGGGTGTAAAATACCCCCCTACCACGCCCATGTCGGTGCAGCAGCCCACTGTCCACCAGTTCGGTCATCTTGACCTTGAGCGTGTTGCGGTTCGCACCGGTGGCTTTCACCACTTCTGCTAGTGTGATGCGACCCGTGTCATCCAGCAGTCTCAGCACAGCAGCCGCCAACGGTGAACTTGATTCCACGCGTTGCTGCTCGATCTGGATCTTCGCATTGAGATTCTCCTTTTGCCGCACCAGACAGCGCAGGAAAAATAGCAGCCACGGCTCCCATTCCGTGTGCGGCTTGCGCATCGTCGCCTGCGTCTTGCGCAGTGCCTTGTAGTAGAATTCTTTGTTTTCCTCGATCACTGATTCCAGCGAGGCATACGGCACATAGGTGTAACCATAGCGCAGTAAGAGCAGCGTGGTCAGCACCCGCGACAGCCTGCCATTGCCATCCTGAAACGGATGGATGGCAAGGAACCACACAACGAACACTCCGGTGATGAGGAGCGGATGCAGCACACCGTCACGCTCCGCTTCGATCACCCATTCCACCAGCCGCTTCATGGAAAACGGTGTCTCAAAGGGAGTGGCCGTTTCAAACACAATGCCGAGCTGCTTCCCAGTCGCGTCAAAAGCGGCAACATGGTTGTCCAGAGTCTTATAGTCGCCCCGATGGCGCTCGTCCTTCGTCGAGTATTGCAGCAGGGTGCGGTGAAGCTGGCGGATGTGGTTTTCCGTCACCGGAATGTGCTCGAATGACTCGAACACTGTGTCCATGGCAGCGGCGTAGCCCGCCACTTCTTCTTCATCCCGGCTTTTGAACTCCTGAATCTTGAGCCCTGATAAAAGGGTGGCAATCTGTTGGTCCGTGAGCTTGCTGCCCTCAATGCGAGTGGAGGAGCCGATGCTTTCAATAGTGGCGATCTTCTTGAGCTGGGAGAGCTGGTCCCGCGAGAGGCGCTTGAAGACACGCCACTGCCCTTTGAACTCATCGAGCGAGGCGATGAGCTTGAGCATTTCAGGGGTGATTACCGTTTTCGGGGCGAGATTCTGAAGCATGTCCTATCCATTCAATATCCAATTATAGCCATTTCACATCCATTAAACAAGTCCTGTTCTGAACACCTGCTTACGGAGGGGAAAAGCCTTTCCCTCGCCGCTACTTCGTGGACGGCTACCCATTCAAGCGGGACGGTTCCCGCAACGCCCTCTCCGCTCCGCACCATCTCTTGTCTGCCAGGGTTCGGCCTGCCCGATTGTTCAGTCACGTTCACTGTCCCACTTGGCTTCGTGATTCTGCTCCGCTCCCGGTTTTGGTCCCACTGCGGATATGGCTCGGTTATGGCGGAAGCCGTCTGACCGTCAACCCCCGGCCCGCTCCATTCGCTTCGCTCCCGTGTTGGGGGCATGACCGCCAGCCTCATAGCTCCCGCCTTGGCAACGTCGCCCCGCAGTGGGGTGAAACCAAAACAAGGAGCAAAACTATGACGCAGAAATCACTCACGAAAGCAGACCTCAGCCAGTTCACCGGCACCGAACAATGGTATCGTCACGGCCTCGCACGAAACGTGCTCTACACCGAAGGCGCGCAACACGTCGCTGAAAGCGGCGGAGCCTACTGGCTCCTCGATGAAATCGCCTTCGCTCAACCCATTCGCGAAGTCGCAGCCGAAGCCTTTCAGGTCTGGCGGCTGAAGGTCAACCCTGACCACAGCGCCACGCTTGCCTGTGAAGATGGCAATTCAAAGATCGTCTTCACCAAGGAAATCGAGTTCACCGATTTCCCTCTCGATGAGATTGCCTTCTACTTCACAGACAACGTGCTGATGCTGCCCAGCGAATACTAGCCCGGCAGCTTGTCCGCCCAAGGCAACTTGGGCGGACATCTCTTTTCATCATGAATACTTGGAAGGGAGTTTCATCCGGTGGGAAAAGTTTTTCCCTCGCGCCTACTGCGTGGGGCGCTACCCATTCGAGCGGGAGGTGTCCCGCAACGCCCTCGCCAAACTGCTCCGCACTTCCACCACAAGCAATCCCGTCCTTCGTCCGCTCAGTCGGGACAAGCCCTCCGTTCACCGCCAAACGACCAGCTTGCTTCCCCTCCACCTCTTGGACCAAACCTCCGCCAGGCAAGCCGGTGATTTCCTCCGCCCGCCTTCGCCCTCCGGCGGATCACCTTTCATTGCCCCGGCTCGGTTCCGTCCGCTTTCTGAACACTGAGCAGGGAGGCGCGATGCGCCAGACAGGTTCAAAGTGAAGGATGGTTTGCATCCTCGCATGGAAGCTACACACGGCGGTAAAGGTTTTGCGACAAGTCAGTCCATCAGGTTCCTGCCCCCGTTCTTGTGGGCGGTTCTTCATGGTCTCCTTGGGGTTTCTCACTTGGAATTTTGGAAACGTAGCAGCCGCGCAGGGCAGTCAATACCCGGCCCGCTCCATTCGCTGCGCTCCCGTGTTGGGCATGACAACGCCCTGCTTCACCGGCTGCTCAGCACGCTCCCAATCCCTTCGGGGAGAAACCACTAAACAAGGAGAACCTATGAATAACAAACCAGCCCACGAAATCAGAAACGGCGGAGTCAAAGTCACCATCTGGCTAAACGAAGACCAGGGCAAAAC
>Ga0209573_1001671_pt1 | contig 32442 bp, 25 predicted proteins | sample TNRBio252014_DNA_FD_185870 | JGI IMG/M metagenome (GOLD analysis project Ga0209573, IMG submission 185870) | Wastewater treatment Type I Accumulibacter community from EBPR Bioreactor in Madison, WI, USA - TNR Reactor_6/25/2014_ DNA (SPAdes)... | ecosystem: Engineered > Bioreactor > EBPR >...
TCCATGGAGAGCTTCCGCAAAGAAGCTTCCACCCTCGCATCTCTCGATCATCCCGGCATCGTCAAGGTCCTGCGCAGCTTCCAAGCCCATGGCACCGCCTACTTCGTCATGCCTTTTGTCGAGGGCACAGCGCTGGACGACGTGATCCGGCAGCGAACATCGAAAGGCGATCCCTTCACCGAAGCCGAGATCAAAGATCTGCTCACCAAAGTGCTCGATGCCCTTGGCTACCTCCATGAGCGCGGCATTTACCACCGCGACCTCAAGCCGGGGAACATTCTCATGACGAAAGCCGGTCCGGTGCTGATCGACTTCGGGGCCGCGCGGCAGCGTCTCAGCGAACGATCCCTGACCGTGATCGAAAGCGCGGGCTACACGCCCTTCGAGCAACTCCAAAGTCGGGGCAAGATCGGGCCGTGGAGTGATCTGTATGCTCTTGGCGGGACACTCTACAAGGCGCTCATCGGGGAGACACCGGCGAAGGCCAATGATCGAGCCTTCGACGATCCGGTTGTTCCACTGGCCCAACGTGAAGAGTTGCGCGGGCGCTATTCTCCGAAATTACTGGCCTCCATTGACAAGGCGATGGCACCCCAGATCAGCGGGCGTTTTCAGAATGCGGCAGAGTGGCAGGCCGCGTTGACTGCCCGTCCAGAAACGGCATCACCGCAGGTTTCAGTCCCACAGAAAAACGACCCACAGCGCCCAGTTGGCCCGCCGTCGTTGCCTACGTCTGCGCCAATAGGAAGCAACATCACCGATAATCAAAAACAGCGGAAAACCATGGTGGAATATAGTTTCGCCATCTTCATCGCTGGGCTGTTCTTGATTTGTATTCTATTGCTGCTGCAGCCACCACCGTCGCAGACCGAAGCCGCCGGCATTGTGGCAGCCGCACACCCGGCCCAAGAGCAAGCCGCCGCCGAAGAACAACGAAATCAGGCGGCAGCGAATGACTTCAACACAGCTTCTATTGGTGACACGCGTGTGGTGGATCTCGGCAACGGCGTGAAACTGACGCTCTGCTACATCCCACCCGGCAGTTTCACCATGGGCAGCCCGGCGAGTGAGGCAGAGCGAACCGATGATGAAGATCAAGTGCCGGTGAAGATCAGCCGGGGGTTTTGGCTGGCGCAGACGGAATGCACGCAGGCGCAGTGGCATGCGGTGATGCGGACGGAGCCAAGCAAATTTAAGGGAGATGAGCTGCCGGTGGAACAGGTGAGCTGGGAGGATGCGCAAGAGTTTATGGCGAAGCTCAACGGCAAAAGCGTGCTACCAGCAGGCTGGAAGTGGAGCCTACCGAGTGAGGCGCAGTGGGAGTATGCTTGTCGTGCCGGAACGACAACGGCAGCTAGTTTCGGAGACAGCTTGAGCAGCACGCAGGCGAACTTTGACGGTAAATATCCGTATGGCAGCGCAGGCAAGGGGCCTTATTTGCAGAAAACCAGTTGGGTGGGCAGCTATGCGGCGAATGCCTGGGACTTGCAAGACATGCACGGCAATGTGTATGAGTGGTGCAGTGATTGGTATGCGGACAAGCTTACTGGTGGCACCGATCCAATGGGCGCAGCGTTCGGCTCCAACCGAGTTGGTCGCGGCGGCTCATGGAGCAGCCTCGGGCGGGGCTGCCGAAGTGCCTACCGCTACAGACTTGTCCCCAACGATCGCTTCTTCGGTCTCGGCTTCCGGGCGGCAGCAATTTCAGTTCGATGAGTGCAGTTCCGCGCGAATAGGCTGATAGAGATTGAGCGGCAAAGTGGCATGTCTGGAGACGGCTGCCGCCCATGCCTAAGCGGCGGATGTCTCCGATTTGAATCCGTTGTTCTGCTTCGATCTGAACCATTCATCCCTCAATGCTCACGACTTCGTACGAAGCAAAACAGCTTGCCTGAAGGAAGCGTTCCTTGTAGGAAGCATGAACTGTTTGTCCAAAACTGCGGTGGAGAAAATATGAGCCAGACATCCCCTCAGACCAACGCCACACACGGACAAACGCTGCCCGTCGGCACCCAGTTGGAGGAGTTCACCATCGAGCGTGTCCTCGGCAGCGGAGGATTTGGCATCACCTACCTGGCGCGTGACAAGCGTCTCGGGCGGCAGGTCGTCATCAAAGAAAACCTGCCCGCGCAATTCTGCTGGCGGGACACGCACGCACTCACGGTCCGCCCACGGCACACCGAGGGGGAGGATGCGGACAACTACCAATACTCGTTGGACAGTTTTGAGCGGGAGGCCTCGACGCTCGCGTCGCTGGACAACCCCGGCATCGTGCGCGTGTTGCGCAGTTTCGAAGCTTACGGCACGGCGTATTTTGTGATGCCTTTTGTGGAAGGCACCGCGCTCGACGAGCAGATTCGGGCAAGACAGGGGAGAGTTCAGGACTTCACCGAGGATGAGCTCGGCGGCATGCTCTGGCGCGTGCTGGATGCGCTGGCCTACCTGCACGACCGCGGGATCTACCATCGCGACATCAAGCCGGGCAACATCCTTGTGACCGCCACAGGCGAACCCGTGCTCATTGACTTTGGGGCCGCACGGCAGCGTCTGAGCGAACGGTCACTCACGGTCATCGAGAGCGCGGGCTACACACCCTTTGAGCAGTTGCAGACACGGGGGAAAGTCGGGCCGTGGAGTGATATTTACGCACTGGGCGGAACGCTCTACAAAGCCATTACCGGCGACACGCCCGCAAAGGCAGCCGACCGCATCATGGACGATCCCGTCGTGCCACTGGCCGAACGGACAGATTTGCGGGCCCAATACTCAAGCCGGTTCCTGAAGTCGATTGACAAGGCCATGGCCCCGAAGGCCGCCGACCGGTTTCAAGATGCCGGGCAGTGGAGGGACTGGGTGTGGAAGTCCGCCAGTCATGCGCAGCCCGAGCCCTTGCACGAGGAACCCGTGGCCCCCAAGACGGCCGAACGTCTCTCGAAAGCAGCCCCATCGACGCCGCCCGAACTACCAAGTGTGTCCACGGTTTCAACTCTTCCCCGACACACAACTCCGCAGTCATTTGAGAGGCCACCGCGTCCAGAGAGACTGGCTCCCCCCTTGCCGCGACCACAAGCAAAGAAGACATCCGTCGCTTCGATGCTAGGAGTTGCGGTCCTCGTGATCGCCGTTTTCGGATCGATTGCCTACCTGATAATGCCAAGCGCCCGAGCCCCCGATGGCTGGGACCCGAGGGCCGCTCCTCAGGAGGAGGTGGATAGTTTTGCCACGGCGGGTGTGATGGACGCCCAAATTGAGCAGGTGGCCAGAGTCTTGGAAATTCCAGGAAGCCCTCCCTCAAGCTTGAACCCCAGTGCGGAGGACTTGGCACGAGCATTCAATCAGGCAAAGGCCCTCGCAGCGAAAGGCCACCCTCGGAGCATGAATGTTCTCGGGTTGTGCTTCGAATATGGCAAAGGGGTGGTCAAGGACGACGCAGAAGCGGCGAAGTGGTATCTAAACGCTGCGGAAGCGGGCGAGGCAATCGCCATGACGAATGTCGGGATCAACTACGCGACGGGCATCGGAGTCACCCAAGATACAAGTGAATCTGTGCGCTGGTTCCGAAAGGCGGCAGAAGGGGGTGATGCACGCGGCATGTGGCATCTGGGACTTGCGTATAGCAGTGGAGACGGCCTTTCAAAAGATGACAATGAGGCGGCAAAGTGGTATCGGCAGGCAGCCGACTTGGGGAATATTTTTGCCATGAACAGCCTCGGTGTCGCTTTTGAGCACGGTCTCGGGGTAACGAAGGATCCTGCACAGGCTGCGAACTGGTACCAGAAGGCCGCGGCCGAGGGGAACGAAGTTGCCATGAACAACCTCGGCAACTGCTATGCCAACGGCGTGGGCGTTCCGACAGACCAAACAGTGGCGGTGAAATGGTATAAGCAGGCAGCCGACTCGGGGAATCTTAGTGCCATGAACAGCCTCGGGGTGGCCTTTGAATATGGCTCCGGCGCAGCGAAGGATCCAGCGGAGGCTGTAAAGTGGTATCTAAAGGCTGCGGAAGCGGGGAATGAATTCGCCATGACGAATCTTGGGATATGCTATGCAGATGGCGTGGGCGTCCCAAAAGACGAAACCGAGGCGGTACGCTGGTATCGCAAAGCTGCCGAGGGCGGCGGCGGATACGGCATGTTCAAACTTGGTGAGGCACTCATGATCGGAATGGGTGTGACGAAAAACGAAACAGAAGCTGTGGGTTGGTTTCGTAAGGCAGCGGATCTCGGAGATGCCACAGCCATGACGAGTCTCGGCGATTGCCTGGCCAACGGCACAGGGGTCCCAAAAGACGAAACCGAGGCAGTAAGCTGGTATCGCAAAGCTGCCGAGGCGGGCAGCATCGATGGTATGAACAATCTCGGCTTATATCTGGCCAATGGCATAGGCGTGATCAAAAACGAGGCCGAGGCGGTAAACTGGTATCGCAAAGCTGCCGATGGGGGGCACACGGATGGCATGAACAATCTCGGCGTATGTCTGGCCAATGGCACAGGCGTCCCAAAAGACGAAACTGAAGCAGCACGCAGGTTTCACAAAGCTGCCGAGGCGGGCAGCACAAATGGCATGATAAATATCGGCGTATGTTTTGCCTTTGGCACAGGCGTCCCAAAAGACGAAACTGAGGCGGTAAGCTGGTATCGCAAAGCTGCCGAAGCGGGGAGCATCGATGGAATGAATAGGCTCGGTATTGCCTTGCAGAATGGCACAGGCGTCCCAAAAGATGAGAATGAGGCAGTAAGCTTGTATCGCAAAGCTGCCGAAGCAGGCAGTGATTCAGCCATGCAGAGCCTCGGCTGGTGCTACCAATGGGGCAGCGGTGTAACCAAGGATATTGAGACGGCCGTGCGCTGGTACAATCAAGCGGCAGAGGCAGGAAACACGATCTCCATGTACAGCCTAGGTAATTGTTATCGCTTGGGTGCCGGTGTCCCCAAGGACAGCCATCGTGCCATTGAATGGTTTGGCAAGTCCGCCGGAGGAGAGGATCTTCATCTGGCCGCCAAGATGGAAAAACTGATCTTCCCGCAAATCCAATTCCAAGGTGCCTCTTTGGAAGAAGCGGTCGAATATATGATGGTTAAAAGTCGCGACCTGGATGTGACTGAAGAGACAGGTATCAGGTGGGGCGTCATGATCATCGTTGCGGAAATGACGTTCAAGCAATCGAATGCGTCCCTCAGTCTAGACCTCAAGAACGTTCCCATGGTCGAGGCGCTTCGTTACATCGCTGAACTGTCCGGCATGAAACTCAAGATTGAGCCCCAGGTGGTTTTGTTGACACCCTCCTCCTGACGAGGATTGCGGTGAAGCACCGCTAAACATTCGTCGAAAATCACAGCCGCCCCAGAAGAACCACAGCGAACGCCCCCGTTTCATCAACCCCATCATGCAGCACTCCACCCGGCGACTGAAAGCCACCTTTTTTGAAGGAGAACGACCGGTCGCCAGCTCCGAACTGGAACTGACGGCAGGGCAGACGAAAACGATCGGCAACCTGAAGTCTTCGGCCGACATCCGCCTGGGGTCCGATGTGGTATCGCGCAACCATCTCGCGATCGCGCTGGACGGTGGCGGGGAGGTGGCAATTTGTGATTGCGGTTCCAGCAACGGCACCTTTGACGGAGAGGTGGAACTGAAGCCCAACGAGTGGCACCGGATCAACGCAGGCTCCCGGATTTGTCTGGGAGGGGAAGTGCGGATGGTCATAGAGACAATAGCGAGCACCACGCATCCGGCGGGGTCAACGAGCCGGGTAGCCACCAGCACGGCCAAGCTGGCGGATCTGCTCAAGCTGCAGGACCAGGTGGTCATCGGACGCGGACGTGAGTGTGATCTGGCGCTGGATGACGCGATGGTCAGCCGCCAGCATGCCACGATCTACAAGGGCCGGGATGGCAGTCTCATGATCAAGGACATGGGCTCGGCCAACGGCACCTTTGTCAATGGACGCCGCATCCAGCAGCCAACGAAGCTGGCCCCTGACACGCGGATTTTCATGGGCAGGCATGTGCTTGGCCTGGCCTCCGCACCGGTGGATCTCAGCAAGCAGACGGCTGTGCGCACGCGCGGCACCACTCTGGACTATCGTGGTGGCAAGCGCGGCCTGCATCCCACGGACATTGAGATTCAAACCGGCTCAATGACGGCGATCATGGGGCCGTCTGGCTGCGGCAAGTCCACCCTGCTGAAGGTGCTCAACGGCGACGTGCCACTGACGCAGGGAACGGTGGAGATCTTCGGGGTGGATTTGATCGCCGGATATGAATACCTGCGGACGGTCATCGGCTATGTGCCGCAGGACGACATCGTGCATCAGGAACTCACGGTGCAGGAGGCGATCTACTACGCGGCGCGGCTGCGCCTGGAGCACCTCGATTCCGCCGCCATCAACGCGAAGGTGGAGGAGGTGCTGAAGGACCTGCGCATCTCCCACATCCAGCGGCACCTGATCAGCCAGATCAGCGGAGGGCAGCGCAAGCGGGTGTGCATCGCGGTGGAGTTGCTGTCGAGTCCGCTGATTCTCTTTCTGGATGAGCCGACGTCGCCGCTGGACCCGCAGGCCGTGGAGGAGTTCCTTTCCATCCTGGAGGATCTGACGAAGCAGGGCACGACGATCGTCATGGTGACCCACAAGCCGGAAGACCTCGAGTTCATGGAGAAGGTGATCTTCATGGGCGAAGGCGGGCATGTCGTTTATGCGGGTGCCACGGACGGCTATCTGGCCTGGTTTGGTGTCGAGCGCACAACCGAGGTGTATGCGCGTCTGGTCGGCGCGGAATTGAACACATGGGTTGCCAAATACGTGCGCTCCAAGGGGCAACCATCACCTTCGGAGCCTCACGCCGGCATGAAACTGCAATCGACCAAGGCGGCGGCGTGGCGTCAGTTCTACTGGTTGTCCCGGCGTTACATCGCCATCAAGACCAACGACCGCGTGAACACGATGATGATGATTGGCCAGGCCCCGCTGATCGCGGCGCTCATCTGCCTGATCTTTGCCGACATCACGCCGGCCGTCCCCTTCCTAGTGGTCATCAGTGCGATTTGGCTGGGCACCAACAACGCCTCCCGGGCCATTGTGGGAGAGCAGGCCATCTTCAAGCGGGAGCGGATGTTCAATCTGCACTTGCACACCTACCTGGGCTCCAAGGTCTTTGTGCTGGGCATCTTCGCCGTCATTCAGGCCGGGCTCCTCATGGCCGTGATCACGCTCGGCTACCAGCTTCGCGGAGCGGATCCGCATTGGACGAGTCCCGCAGGGGGATTCATCTGGCTGTCCATGGTCTGCATCGCCTCGACGATGATGGGACTGTTTGTCAGCTCCTCCCTGAACAATCTGGAGAAAGTGATGACGCTCGTGCCGCTGGTGTTGATTCCCCAGATCATGCTGGCGGGATCCATCTCCCGAATCTCGAGCTGGATGGTGGAACTCCTCAGCTACTTCACGATTTCCCGCTGGGGCACGGAGGGGATGAACATCCTGCAGAAAACCATCCACATCGATGGACCAGTTTCCGGAGAGGGCAGTGCGACCCAGGTGCTGCAGGAGAACCTCGGCCACTACTACCACGACGTTTTTGGCGGGCTGGCGGGGACTTTCTCCCTGGATGTGTGGTGGCTGGTGAAACTGAGCGTGATTTTTGCCGTGCTTACCCTCTTGAAACTGAAGGCTCGAACTGCCAAATAAATTGGTTTTTTCGGGAATACCCCCATCGTTTCAGGATTTCACTTGCCCACGCATGTCAGATCAATATTGAGCCATGGTTCAGTATGACTAATAGTTCTTCGCAGCACCCACCCTCGCACGGACAGACATTACCAACCGGCACGCAGCTTGAGGAGTTTGTCGTCGAGAGGGTGCTTGGCAGTGGCGGCTTCGGAATCACCTATCTGGCGAAGGACAAGCGTCTGGGACGACTGGTGGTGGTGAAGGAAAACCTGCCGGTGCAGTTTTGCTGGCGAGAGCAAAGCTCGCTCACGGTGCGTCCCCGCCACGAAGGGGGAGATGATGCGGACAACTTTCGCTACACCCTCGACAGCTTCGAGCGGGAGGCCAGCACTCTCGCGTCCCTGGACCATCCCAGCATCGTCAAGGTGCTGCGAAGTTTTGAGGCCAACGGGACAGCTTATTTCGTGATGCCCTTCGTGGAAGGCACCGCATTCGACGAGGTGATCCGGGATCGACGGGATCGAGGGCAGTACTTTGCGGAAGAGGAACTGGGCGGCATGCTCTGGCGGGTGCTGGATGCACTGAGTTACCTGCACGACCGTGGAATCTACCATCGCGACATCAAGCCCGGGAACATCCTCGTGACGGCCACAGGCGAACCGGTGCTCATCGACTTCGGTGCCGCGCGACAGCGCCTCAGCGAGCGCTCGCTGACCGTGATCGAAAGCGCGGGTTACACGCCCTTCGAGCAGTTGCAGACGCGTGGGGAGATCGGCCCCTGGAGCGACATTTATTCCCTTGCCGCCACTTTCTACAAGGCCCTGACGGGCGAAACCCCCGCGAAAGCGGCAGACCGCATCATGGAGGATCCCGTGGTGCCGCTGGCGAGCCGCCCCGAACTGCAGGGCCGGTATTCAAGCCGTCTGTTGGCATCGATTGACCAAGCGATGGCCCCCAATGCCAAGAATCGTTTTCAGACGAGCGAGGCATGGAAAGCCTGCGCATGGGGCGCACCGGCCCAGGCCACTGCGGACCCCATACATCCGCCGGAACAGATTCAGGATGACTCAGTAACGATGGTCAGGCGGCCCCGGCGCACGGGATCGGATAGCCCGAGTACATCGCCTCCAGCCGAGGTCCCTGCTCCGCCTCAAGTTGCCCAAAATTCACCACCGGCTGAGCAGGTGCCGTCTCGACCTGCCAAGCCGACTGGAGCGCCCCCCAAGCCTCGGCAGTTAAAGCCCAAAGAACGCAGCAAGCTCCCTGCGGTTCTTGGGATTGCCGCAGCAATGATCGGCATCGCCTCGCTCGCCTACTTTATACAGCTGTCTTCCAAACCGCCTGCTGGCTGGAATCCCTCGTTGGCCGATCAGGACGAACTCGACCTATATGCCGGGCGCGGAGTCATGGGCGCGGAAGTTGAGCAGGCGTCCAGAATGCTCTCCGACTTGGAAAAGAAGGGATACCCAGCAGGTGATGTGAGCGGCTTTAGTCCATACTTTCAAAGGCTGCTGGCCGCGAGCAAGGAAGACCACTCCAGTGCTGCGCTACCTCTTGGAAAGTGTTACAAAAATGGTGTGGGCGTTGCCAAAGACGAGGCCGAGGCCGTGAAGTGGTTTAGCAATGCCGCAGAAACGGAAAATGTGGAAGCCATGCGCTTGCTCGGGGACTGCTACCGTTCAGGTGCAGGGGGGTCCATGGATTCGAAAAAGGCGATCGAATGGTATGAGAAAGCCGCCAACGCCGATGACTACGATCTGTCCTCGAAGGTGAAGGACTTGACGCTTACGAACTTCGAAATTCACAATGCATCTCTCTCAAATGCCGTCGAAAGCATCATGGCCAAGAGTCGCGACCTTGATGAGCGGGAGGAAGACACTAGCAAAAAGGGAATCGTGATCATCATTGATGACAACAATCGGTCAGATAGAAGCACATTCGACCTCTACCGCGGTGACTTTAAGGTAAGCGATGCGCTTCGACACCTCGGTGATCTCTATGGATTAAAAACAGTCATCGAACCCTATGCAGTTTTGCTGGTGCCCGCCTCCGGCCAGTGAGCTGCCACTCGACATTCAAACCTTCGGATATTAACAACTCATGCATTCTCACCTCTCAAAGCAGCCATTCCTGCGGCGACTTCCAGCACTTGTGTTGATTTTGATCGCAAGCCTGTTGGGAGCCATTGCGGCACCAGACTTGCATGCCCAAGCAAGCCAGGCCGCCGGAATTGTAATTTTCAAATCAGCTTCCGCAGATAAACCGCAGCATTACAATGGATCAGTCTTCAAATCCATGAGAGACGTTGGTGGGTGGCTGAGATTTGAAGTGGGCTTGGACAAGCCCATCGACGTCGAAAAAGGGTTCATCATTGATGTGGTCGAATTTGATACTCAAGGGGGAGGCAATGTGCTGACCATGAACATCCTCAACGATTCCGATGCTCAGCAGATTGCCACGTTTAGAGATCACCTGAAGGCGCAGACAGCATCCATGCCCAAATTGGCGAACCTTGTCAAACACATCACCTCTCTCCTTGAGAACCCGCTCTCATTATACAGAAGCGGCAACGTCCGAAAGGATGGACGGTGGATCGACAAGCTCACATGGGAACGCGAACTGGCAGAGAAGATGAAGTCATCACTCGTCATTGCCGGGGTGACCTACATCAATCCGCGCTTCATTTCATCGAAGGATGAAACGATCGCATTCGCTCACGATGGGGGCATTGCCAAATTCCCATTCAAAAAGCTGGATGAGAAGAGCAGGACTCTCCTCGCCAGCACTTTTAAGATGGACCCGGCAGTGTTTGCATCTTCAAGCGCGGTTTCATCCGGCCCAGCCGATGCGCCGCCCGGCTCGAACCCGGGAGACTTGATGAAAAAGATGAGCCAGATCATCTTCCCAACGTTTCAGTTCCAAGGCGCCACTATTGACGAGGCCATCGAGTACCTGCGCGTCAAGAGCCGGGATTTTGACACATTCCCCGACGCTTCAGGCGTCAAAGGCGTGAAAGTCATCCTGCGCCAAGGTGATGCTCCAAGCAATGCTTCCATCAGTTTGGATCTCAAGAATGTGCCCATGCTCGAAGCGCTTCGTTATATCACTGAACTCGCCCAAATGAAGTTCAGGGTTGAGGCTCACGCTGTATTGGTTTTGCCGCTTTCCGAAAATGGCTCTACCGCGATGACTGGAACTCCAGCGAGCTCCAATTCATCTCAACCAATTGCGTCTGCCTCAAATCGTCCTGCGCCACAGACGGGGCCGCGAATCCCCCTCCTTCCCGCTACCATGGCAGTGGAAGCCATTGGCTCGGGAAACTCGGAGCGAGAGGCTTTGTTTGATGCACAATTCAATGCCGTTGCATCTGCCCTTAAAGATCATGTTTCAAACAGTGCAGGAGACTGGAGCTCAAAAGTCACCATCGGAAACATTGGCAATGACAGTGCGCGCACGACGGATGATTACAGAAAAATTGCAATGAAGAGTGGGGCGGGCAGTGTGCGCGTGGTCATTGAAACCAACATTACTCGCGAGAAGCTCGTCCCCATCCTGTTGAAATTGGGATTCGTTGAATAGCCTCTAAACTAAAGTCGCTGAATTAGGGTGCCTCGCGGAAACGATGCAATAGCTAAAAAAAGGCGCCACCGTTTCCACCACCTTCATTCTGGCATTGCGAACAACGCCAGAATGAAGGATGCGGAGTCAGGATGATCGGTCCCGCCTGAGAGTGGCAGACGGGACCCCTGGCTGCTGATCGCAAGCGCTAACCGATGTGATCGAGCAGTTGCGGGATCAACCAACACCGTGCGGTTAGGTGCAGACCCCTTTGTATCGCGACCGCTGAGCACCAGCACCAGAAGGGGGGGCCTTCCAGTTCATCCCAGTAGATCCCAAGGATCTGACAACCGACGAGCTTTTGGTAGTGCTCGCGTTCGATGCGAATGGGAGCACTCATGATAGGAGTCCCACGTGCGTATCGAGCAGACCATGCAACGCTTCGGTGCGCTTGGGGAGTTCGGCGAGATTGCCATCCTTCAGCGATTCGGTAAAGGCGTTGAACAGGCTCCAGACATTGCGTGACTCAAAGGCGTCATGGCGGGGCTCGCGCCACTCGTGCAGAACGGGAGGAATGAGGCGGTTGGAGCAGACGCCGACATCCGTGGCCCGGATGACAAGGTCATGGGCTTCGATGTCAGTGATCTCGGCTTCTTTGTAGGCAGCGATGCGTTTGTCTTGATCATGCCATTTGGCGAGCAGGAGGCCGATGGATCGGCTCACCAATTGTGGCAGGTCGCGGACGATGAACCGGGTGTGTTTGCGGGCGAACTTGATCTCGCCACTGAAGCTCAAATTGTCGCACACGAACACACTGGCCCCGGCGACGATGCCGGCGGGGAAGGTCTTGTCGTGGGAGTTTCGAAGTCCGAGCACCCAGCAGTAGTCATCGCTGGATTCCTGGGCGTGAATTTCCATCAGGCCGAAGTAGCGCAGGCCCTCATGCGACAACGAATGTGCCTGGGTGCCGATGCGCAGGTTGGTGGTGGCCAGCGTTTGCTGAACCGTGCTGATGAGCTGGTGATGCGGAATAGGGCACCAACTGTCGGTGTGACGTGGTGTGGAGACAGCGCGGACTTCGTCGAGGTCCACATGCGAGGCTCCGCAATGCAAGGTGAGGTTGGGGCTGCGGCGTTGGATGAGCCGGGGTTGAGGTTCGAGGTTGGCAATCATGATGATGGGTTCCTTTCTGGAATGAAAAGGGGCCGGACACACAGCGTGCGTATCCGGCCCCCGGTTGATGTGGGTGTGATTACAGTTTGAGGCCTTGCAGCGAGCGCAGGGTGGAGCGCACGGAGTTGAACTCGCGGCTGCTGGTCTTGTGGTCGCGGTGGACGGCCTTCAGTTTGGTCGAGAGGTCGCGCAGGAGGTTGAACCCGTCCGTGAACTTGTCGCGGATTTGCAGGGTCAGGTCGAGGGCTTCTTCGAGCGGCGACGGCGTGCCGTTGGCCGGCGGTTCTTCGGTGGTGGGATTCGTGATCATTGGTTTGGGTTGCTGGGGTGGTGCGACGGCGGGCGCGGGGATCGCGCGCACCGGTGCGGGTTGCTGGTTTGCGGGTAGTGGCGTGGAAGCGCCTTCGGGACGCAGCGGCATGACGATCATTTGCTTGCCCTGGCTGTGGAAGCGCAGCGGCGCGATTGGATCGATGAGGCTGATCGTGTTGAGGCCGAACTGCAGGGCCTTGGTGAGCAGCTTGCGGTTGACGAAGATGTTGATCTCCGGGCCGTTCGCTTTCACGTCGGGCACCGGCACGCGCAACCAGGGTTCGCTGGCGGTGTCTTTACCGAGCAGCAGGAACTGCCCGGCTTTCCATTCGAGCCCGAGGCTGTGGTAGCGATCATCGTGACAGGGCATGCGCTGAATGAGCTTGATAAGTGGGTCCAGTTGCGCCGGGTCGATGGTGATGATCGTTTTCGCCTCAGCCGGATTGGGAACCGTTTGCCGCCAATTGGGATAGGTGCCGTCGATCTGTTTGCTGATGAACCGCCAGCGTCGTGTGGACAACTGGACATGTTTGTCATCTGCCTTGAGCTGCCATTCGCCATCATGATTAAATTCCTTCCAGCCGAGGAACTTGTGGCTCGGCAGGATGACGGAGTGCTTCAAGGGCAACGCAAAGGAGTTGGCGCTGTACAGATGCTTGCCGTCCGTGCCAACGATGTAGTTGGCCTTAGGATTGCCGGTGTCGATGAACGCGCCGTTGAGCACGTAGCGTGTACTGTCGATGCTGGCGCAGTCCATCGCTTCGAGGATCGACTCGCGCAGACCGGCAGGCAGCGGAATGGCCTCCGCCTGGAGGCGCGGTGTGACGGGGAACTCGTCCGGTGCCACGAAGGCGAGCTTCGATTCACCGAACTCATTGCCCAGGGGGAAGCGGATGATGCTGGCCTCGGAACTTGCCTCGACTTCGATGGTCTCGCCCCGGCCGCAGTTTTTGACGACTTGGGCGAGTTGATCGTAAGGGAGCAGGACGGTGGCAGGCGGGCCTGCGGTGGGGTGTTCAAGACGCATGGTGACAAAGCGGTCGAGGTCGGTGCTGGTGAGAGCGATCCAGCCGTCGGCGGTGCGTTCGACTTTGATGTTGCCGAGAATGGCCAGCGATGGGCGTGGGCCGATGACCTTGCCAAGCCCTGTGATGGCGGCTTTGAGTTCATCGACCGGAAGTGTGATGGGTTTCATATGGGATGCGATGGGTTGTACGCAAACAGCCCATGTACTGGTGAAGGCACATGGGCTGTGACGTGGTTGGTTTTGGTTAGGCGGCTGCCTGCATCACCTCAGCTTTGTATTTGAGCTGGGCGGTGGTGCATTCGGCAGCGCGGATGTCGTCACGCGGTCCGAGGTAAACCGGCTGGTAGATGGAGCCGGATTCTCGAAACGCGTAGAGGTAGCGGCATTCCACGACGGTCCCAGGCGAAGGAACCTCGTGGTTGGGTGGGATGGTGACGTTGCCTGCGGGGCGTACTTTTTCGCCCTCAAACAGGATCAATGCGACGCTGCGCTTCGCGTTCGTCTTGGCGACGATGAACGAGGCAGTCTCGTAGAACTTGTGCTTGAGCTGGCTGCCGCCGCTGTTGGGGCGACCTGGAATGTACGGTGCGTCGGTGTGTTTAAATGCAACACCCTCGGCATGGAGTTTCCTGAGTTGCTGGTAGTGCTGTTGTTTCTGCGGCGTGGTGCAGTGGTTTGGCACCAGCTCGATGTACCGATGCTGGAACGAAGCCAGCAGGTTCATCAGGTGCAGGTAGCGTTCTGCATAGCGCCGACCCCGGATGTCATCGTCGTCGATGAACAGGAGATCGAAGGCATGCAGCGTGTCGCCAATGGCTTCGCCGTCGATGAGGAAATCCCCGGCACAGGCCGCAGCCTCCGCGATGAGCGGTGCTGGCAGTGCGACAGTGAGCCCCAGACGATTGATGCCGGTGATGCTGTCGCCTTGCTTGTGGATGAGCAGCCGTCGCCCATCCTTCTTCTCCTGCATCCAGTAGGCAGGGTCGTGGATGAGCTGTTCCAGTTCGTCTGGCTCCACCGGGTTCAACAACTGCGGCAGTACACCGGAGCTAGTTTTGCCGGTGTGTTGAAGTGGTGTACTGATGCCTCCGGGACGGTAACCCTTGACGGTCTTTTCCTGGATGAGTTTGTCGTAGATGCCTTTGGCGATCTGATATTCGACCGGCGTCTGTGTTTTGCTGCCGGTGCTGAGCGTGGAGCCGCGACGACCATAGGCGAAATGTACCATGAAGCCGGCATCCTTGGGCTGGATGCTGGCCTGATACACTTTGTCGGAGGGGCCAGAGCGAAAGTACAGTGTGGTTGATTCCATGAGTGTGTTTCCTTTCGTGAAATGACAAGAGCCGGACGATCCTGTGATCATCCGGCTCTCGTGGGGTTGAAGTGTGGTGTGAGGGTGCCGCGTCAGTAGTTGTAGGGATCGCGGCGTTGCTGTTGTTGCTGCTGGCGCAGGCGCATCGTGAGGATCGATTTCCCGATGGAGATGAGCCCGCAGATGAGGCCGATGACGAGCATGGCCGAGAGTGGTACGAGCACCATGTTGGAGGTGGTCCGGGTGATGAGGTCGATCCATTCGTTGAACTGTTTCAAGGCCAGCGTGACCAGCGGTGCTACCAGCATGGCAGGCACCGCTAGTCCGAGCGCGAGACGCAGGTTGAACTTGAACCACTCTCTGAGCGTTCCCTGCGGCGAGAGCCAGTATTCAAACCGGCGGCAGGTGTAACTGATCACCTCGGCCGAGCGCTCAATGGCACTCAACTGTGGCAGGTCGTGATCGACCTCCGGTTCCGGCAGCGGTTCAGGCTGCCAGCGACGGATGACGATCTGGCGCATCTGTTTCGCCCAGGTGGTGGTGGGCACCGTTGGTAGCTGGCGGGGTGGTGTTGGTTGGGATGGTTCGTCCCAGTCTTCGTGTGGCATCATAGTTTTGGCGTGTTTTGGCCCCGAGGGCTGTTCCAATGACAAACAACAACACGCAACCCAGTGCGAGAGTGCCAGTGGCAACTTCCCAGCGGGTGGTGGTGGCGTGTTGTTCCGATATTTGCTCTTCAAGAGAGTTGATCTTCGCGCGGTATTCCGGACCGAGGTCAGGTGGTGGCGGAGGAGGATCGTCGAAGAACCAGCCTGCCTGCAGCGGGGCAACCGCGAGCAGCAGGAGAAGGATGGTGATGAGAGATTTCATGCGTGGATAAAGGGGTGGTGCCGCAGGACCGTGCGCGTGGCACGATCCTGCGACGGGTTGTTGGGGTGTCAGTGCCATAGGCGGCACTCGTTGAAGAACTCGCAGCTCGAACAGTGCATCCCGGGGGACGGGATGAAGTCGCGTCGCTGCAGGCCTTCGAGGTAGGCCTCCATCTGCCGGAACAGCCGCGTTTGTTGCGCGGCTGTCATGGCTGGCAGTGGGGTGATGACCACCTTGGGGTTCTTGAGTTTGACCAGGTGATGGAGTTGCACGCCGTTCTCATTGCGGCCCGTGTTGTGACGGTAAAGCACGGCGTAGCTGCTGGTCTGGATCTCGTGGAGATGGGCGACCTTTTCCACATGAGGCGTGGAGGAGGCGGTCTTGTAGTCGATGATCTGACCCTGCTGGACCAGATCGAGGATGCCGATCAGGCGGGGTAAGCCGTGCTCACGCAAGTCGGCTTCGATGGATACTTCCACGGCGTCGGGTTTGATCTCCGCAGGAACATGGTGCTCCCGCAGGTAGGTGTCACACAAACGCCAGCCGGTGGTCTTGTCGGCCTCTTCTTCACCGGGTTCCCATGAGACGGGACCTTCGGTGGTGTCCACCCACGCATTGAGGTAAGTCGCGTGGACTTCCTTGAGCGAGAGCGGCTGCTGCAGCCAGCGTGCCTTGTTCCATGCCTTCAGGACGGCGTGAACCGCGCTGCCAAGATGGAGCGATGGCGTTTTGGGCTTCTGCAGTTTGAGCACATAGCGGAAGTAAAACTTCAGCCGGCATTGCAGGAACAGTGACAGCCGTGAAGCTGAAACGGTTTCCTGCAATGCACGGATGATGTTCTGTTCGCTGTGCTCTAGGGGTGGGGGAGCTTCAGCGAGCGTGTTCATGCGGCCTGACGGTTGGTGGGTTCGGACGGCTGCCAGCGGGTTTGGCGTGTGGCGGGTTTACCGGCCTTGACCAGCAGGTCGTCGATGAGCTGGGAAGCCTGCATCTTGTTGAGCTGCTTCACGCCGGTGCCAAAGAGCTGTTCGGCCAGATCCTCGACTTCCTGTTTCTCCATCTTGTTGTCGCTGATGATGCGCAAGATGAAGCCGCGCTGACCTTCTGTACAGTTCCAGGCATCACCTGTAGTACGGGGCTGCGAGTGACCATTGGAACCATGGTTGGAGCGACCGTTGGGCTGGAGCGGGTAGCCGCGACCGTTGCTGTTGTACTGCGGCTGCGCACGACCGTTGCTGTTGCCGTTGGAGCCAGGGATGAACCCGGGGTGCTGGATCTCTTGATCGACCGAGTGTTGCAGAAGTTGGTAAAGCTTCTGCACTTCCGCTTCGGCCTGGGTGATGTCGCTGAGTTCGACTTCGACCGAGGCGCTGAAGCTGTGGCTGCTGTACTGGGGCAGCCCGAGTTTTTTGCTGTAGTTGGCGCTGAGTTTGATAGCCATGATGATGTGTCTCCTTGGTGGATGTGTGTTTTGGGTGGTGTTGGATTGCGGTGGTGAAGCAGCCGCCACGAAACGCCCGCCAACAAAACACCCGGCCCCTCGTAAGAGAGAACCGGGTGTGATGGGGGCGAGAATGCCGTGGCAGCGTGGTGCGGCTAGCGTGGGGAGCTGGCCTCTTGAGTGCGGCCCTGCGCCGGGACGCTCATCTGTTTGGCAGCGACGCTCCATCCTTCCGTGTCACGCAGACAGGAGGTAAGGAGATCGTTGACCAGCGTAGTCATGGGCCGACGTAACCGCCGGCCTTCATGATACAGGGCGCAGATGATGACCCGGTCGATGCAGGGCGAATAATGCGTTCGCCGTGGCATGGTGGGTGGATGAGACAGCCAAGGATAAGCCCCGGTCGCTCAAGTATCTATAACGCGGAAGAGAGGGGAATTGCAGCACGCCCACGCGGGGGGATGGTTTCGAGACACTATGTTTTGGCCGCAATGCCCGGATTATCGTTGCACCGCAAAAGTGGCCAAGAAGTGGCCAAGGTATATTTTCAGCCCAAATTTTCGGAGGTGCTCGGACCCCTGACTTCTCCTTCGTAAGTGCCTGAGACAGGACTCGAACCTGCACTGATTGCTCAACCAGATCCTAAGTCTGGCGCGTCTACCAATTCCGCCACTCAGGCGAGGGGCTGCTGCGCGGCATGTTCCGTGTCATGGAGCGCGGCGCAAATGAATTATCGGGCTCGCAGCAGGCGGGAGGCGATCCAGCCGGTGAGGAGCACGGTGAACAGGGGGGCGAGGCCGATTTTCAGATTGCCCCCGATCCAGGGCAGCCAGCCGCTGTTGTAAACGGTGATGGCACTGAACCACTTCAAACCAAACACCCAACCTCCGTGGAGGCCGATGCCAGCCCACAGGGCTCCGGTCTGCATGCGCGCCTGCGCGAGCACCCAGCCGACGGCGAAAAGCGTGGCGAATTCGGCCAGGAGGAATTGCACGTCGCCGAAGCCGTCGGCGATCTGTTGGAGCACTAGAAACCCGCTGCTCCAGGTGACGGCGGCGTCCTCAATCTGCCAGCCTTCGGGGGGCTTCAAGAAGTGAACGAGGGCGAAGACGAAAGTGCCGGCGATCAACGCGGAGCGTGTGGACATGCTGCGCAGCAGCAGGCCGAGCAGCAGGCCGCGAAAAAAGAATTCCTCGACGATGCCAGCGCCGAGCGCTGCGGTGATGGGCTCGCCCAATTTGAACCACCGTGGCTGAGGATGGAGCTGATACGCGCCAAGTTTGAAGAAGACGAAGCCAAGCGCGAGCAGCAGTCCGCTGGCGAGCGCGAAGCCGAGCGCCCATTGCTTGATACCGGTGCTGAATGGCCGCCATGCTGGCAGCAGCGAGCGATCCATGCGCACCCAGCGTAAAAACGGCCAGATGAACACGATGGCGGAAATGAGCACGGCACGGTTGAAGTAGCGGGTGAAATGGGCTTTCTCGATCTCACTGAGCAACCATGTGGCGAGGCTGGTTTCGCGCAAGAATGACGTGGAAAGCCAGGCATGGCCCGTTTTGCCGAGATGAAACAGCGGCACGGCCAGCAAGGCACCGCCGAGCATGACGGCGAGGAGATAGAGCAGGAGTTTTGGCAGGGCGGGGGAGTTGCCCGGGCTGGCGGCTTGCATGGAGGCCATACTAGCGCATCCTGTGCGCTCTCAATGACCAAAAACCAAATCCACGAATGGCACGAACGAATTGAGGATGGGCGCAAGCAGTACATCCGCGCGTATTGGAATTCCCGTGAGTGGCTGTTTCGGGTCGCGCACCCGGATGGTGAGACATGGATGCCGTTGGAGAAACCGGGGCCGGAGCGCTGGCTGGAGCTGCGGGACCTGCTCTTCCGCAAGTATCAGCGAAAAAAGCTGCCGTGGAAGTATGTGGAGCAGCTCGATAAAATGCTGGAGAAAATGGGCATCCGGCAGGACGAGGCCACCCAGAACGATGAGTGAGACTCCCTGCGGTGTCACCGCCCGTCGGCGTGGGCTTTGATTTCGGAAGTGACGCCACCACCGTAAGGTGCGCCGAAACGCATGCCGACGTGGACTTCAGGGAAGAGGAAGCGGTGGTCGCTGCTCGCCAAACGCCTGCGTGAGACCAGCCCGAGCAGCGCGATGATGACGGCACCGCTGGCGAACGCGATAACGGTGGCCTGAGCGAGTCGCTTTTCGTCCTGTTGGAGCGGCAGGGTATGCCTGAGCCGCACGCTCTCCATGGTGCGCAGGCGGTCTATCCAGGAACGGGTGGCCAGCAGGAGGCGTTCGTCGAGTGTCAGCGTGTTGTTGCTGAGCATGCGGCGGCTCTCCTGCATGATCTCAATGAGTTCTGCGGATGAATATCGTCCCCATAGCTCTGGTGCGAAGGACATGGCTCCGCCGTTCGTGGCGCGGTCATAGGCCATGAGCACCGCAGGACGTTCACCGCTCCAGTCGCGGCGGTTGATTTGCGCCCGCCGTCGCAGCGTCATGTCCGCCGGGGTGAAACTGGTCGCGGTGATCCAGGCGTCACAATCCAGATTCTCGCGAAATTGCCGTAACTCGTCCGCCAACTGGCGGTGCGTCATCTCGGTCAGCGCCCGAGTTTCGTCGAGAATGCCGTCCGCAGGCGGGGGTACGCTTTGAGCCAGGCCGTTGATCGACAGGACGAGCCACCCCATGGCGGTTGCAGCCGCCAGACGCAGTTGAGGGTGAACAGTGCGGCCCATACAATGGGAAAGAGTTTGTCCCAGACTGACCCTGGGGGCAACCGGCGTGGTTGATTTCATCTACTTCAGGAGGGGTTGGTCGCAGTTTTTTAAGCTGGCGGGATCCGTCATGAGCCGAGCTTGTGAAATTTTTCACAAAATCGCCTTGCCGCTGTTTGGGCAGCGTAGATAGATAGGTTTCACGTCAGAGATCAGCCCCCTGCTTTTTTCATGCCCACCGTTACCCGAGAATATGAGGCTCCGGACACCGCCGCCAAGGTGGCCCGGCACCTCGAAGCCGTGGAAGAAACCACGCAGGACATTGTGGGTGAGAAACTGGTGCTGAACATGGGCCCCAGCCATCCTGCCACTCACGGAGTGCTGCGGCTCATCTTGGAACTGGACGGTGAGATCATCACCAAGGCCGATCCAGATGTAGGGTTCCTGCATCGTGGTGACGAAAAAATCGCCGAGAATATGCACTACAACCAGTTCGTGCCCTACACGGACCGGTTGGACTACCTGGCTCCGCTGGCGAACAATGTGGCCTATGCGCTGGCAGTGGAAAAACTCATGGGCTGGGAAGTGCCTGCGCGTGGCAGGGCGATCCGGGTGATCTGCTGCGAACTGGCCCGCATCTCGGCTCACATGCTCGGAGTCGGGGTGTTCGCCATGGATGTGGGGGCGATGACAGTCTTTCTCTACACCTTCACCGAGCGCGAAAAAATCTACAACCTCTGCGAGCAGCTCACGGGAGCGCGATTCACGACAAGCTATACCCGCGTGGGAGGGCAGATTCGTGATTTGCCGAACGGTTTCGTCGATTCTGTGAAGCATTTTCTCAATGAACTGGAGCCAGTGATTGATGAAATCGACAAGCTCCTCTCGCGGAACCGCATTTTCATTGAGCGTACTCAGGATATTGGAGTGATCTCCAAAGAAGACGCCATCGCCTATGGCCTCACAGGGCCCAATCTGCGCGGATCCGGCGTGGAGCACGACATCCGCAAGGCGAAACCCTACCTCGACTACGACAAGTATGAGTTTGACGTGCCGGTGGGGGAGAAGGGCGACTGCTATGACCGTTACCTCGTTCGCATGGAGGAGATGCGCCAAAGCGTGCGCATCCTGCGCCAGGTGTTCTCGAACCTGCCTGAAGGACCGATCAACGTGGCTGATGCCAAGGGCCTGCTGCCGAAGAAAGAAAAAGTCCTGATGAAGATGGAGGAGTTGATCCATCATTTCATCATCGCCACCCAAGGCATTGATGCTCCTGCTGGGGAGGTCTATTTCTCCGCCGAGAATCCGAAGGGAGAGCTGGGCTTTTACATCAACAGCACTGGAGGCGGTGTGCCGCATCGGCTGAAAATCCGCAGTCCCTCCTTCCTGAATCTCAGCATCATTTCCAAACTGATCCCCGGCCATATGCTCAGCGACATCCCCGCCGTGCTTGGCAGCCTTGACTTCGTCATGGGCGAGTGTGACCGCTGATCTCCACCTCAAACCTTTTTTACGAGACACGCACGCATGGCCTTTGAAGTTCCAGCCGAGTTGGAAAAACGCATGGATGAGGCGATCTCGCATTACCCGGTGTCGAAGCGCAGCGCCGTGTTGCCTCTCCTGCATCTCATGCAGCATCATTTCCGCTTTATTAGCGATGAGGCGGTGGCCTGGGTGGCTGCCAAGCTGGGGTTAGAACCCATTCAGGTGCTTGAAGTGGTGACTTTTTATCCCGGCTTCCGCCAGACCGCCCCTGGCAAGTTTCACATCCGTGTCTGCCGCACGCTATCCTGCGCGATGGCTGGCAGCCACGAGCTGATGGAGTCGCTTTGCAAAACAGCCAACATCGATCGGTCGCATGCGGACCACCATCATCCCATCGCGGTAAGCCCGGACGGGAAATACAGCATCGAGTTCGCCGAGTGTCTGGCCAGCTGCGGCTTCGGACCAGTCTGCATGGTGGAAGATGATTTTTACGAGAAGGTAGAGCTCACGAAGACGGGCGAGTTGCTGGCCAAATACGTTTGAGCCGATCACAAAAAACGCGGCATGAGGACATGCCGCGTTTTGTTAAATTTCGCCTGAAGCGGGCTTTATTTCTGCCGCCACGAAACCACATCGTCTTTTGTGCTCGCTGTTTTATCTGCGCCGACACTATAAATAGCGATTTCGGTGGGAAGCTTGTCTGGAGGTGGGCTTGTGGGATTTTGCGCGATTTTAGGGTCGGCGTTTTTCAGGTCAGGATTCTGAACCTGCTTATCTCCGTTAGTGTCCAACAGCACGCGATAGGTCTGGCCCCACAGGTCCACAAGTTTGTAGGGAGCTTGTGCTCCCACGAGGCCAAACATCCCATTCTTCGCCAAGGGAAGGTCGATAAACTTGATGTCTCTGGGGTTAAGGTTAACCCCGCCCCCCGAGCTGCTGTCAGAAGAGGATGAGCTCATCAGCGCGGTCACAATGCCGGAGTTTTCGTCCGTCTGAATTTCAGGAGCGTCTTCACCGCTGGAACCGCTTAGCTTGCTGGAATCAACCGGAAAACGATTGTACTCGACCTGATAGCTTCCAATTGCGATACGCAGATCCTTGATGACTGTTTGCACCTGAAGTTTTCGAGCGTCTTCCATCATTTTGGTGGCTTGTGACATCACCAAGCTGGCCAGGATTCCGATGATGACGACGACCACCAGCAGCTCAATGAGCGTGAAGCCCTGGTGGATGGATGAATTGACTGGGCGGTTGGTTTTCATGATCTTCTTTGGAGGATGAGTTTTTCGCATGCGGTCTGAAATGCCACACGCTTTGATTTAATCGTTTTTAAAACTCCGCGTCAATACCTCTCATCAGTGTGCACGATCTTCGCCTCTCTCGGGCTCTGTCCTGCATGCGAGTTCACATGCCCGTCTCACTCGGTTTGTTTTGCCATGTGAGTGTGTTCCGAACTTTTGATTGTCAACAAATGCTTGCATCATATAATCCAACGCTATAAATCCGCTTTCCATCCCTCACTGAACAAACAACAACCACGGCTCGAAACAATCGACCGGCAAAAAATCTATGGCAAAGAAAGCAATCAAGAGCGGCGCAGATAAAAAGAAATATGTCTATTCCTTCGGGGCAGGGAAAGCGGACGGAGACGGTTCCATGAAAGCATTGTTGGGCGGCAAGGGTGCCAACCTAGCGGAGATGAGCCGCATCGGTCTTCCCGTTCCTCCCGGGTTCACCATCAGCACCGAGGTCTGCACCTACTTTTACCAAAACAAGAAGACCTATCCCTCCGCCCTGCAGTCCCAGATGGAAGCAGGCGTGCGCAACATGGAGAAGATCATGGGCTACAAGTTCGGTGATGCCAAAGGCTTCCCGCTGCTTGTCGCCGTGCGTTCCGGCGCGCGTGATTCCATGCCCGGCATGATGGACACGATTCTGAACCTCGGCCTCAACGACCAGACAGTTCTCTCTCTCGTGGCTGCGACGAACAACGAACGTTTCGCCTGGGACTGCTACCGCCGTTTCGTTCAGATGTACGGTGACGTCGTCATGGGCGTGCAGAAGCGGGAAGGTGAAGACCATGAGCCCTTCGAGACCATCATCGAAGAGTTCAAACACGAGAAGTACCACAAGGACATTCTCGACAGCGATCTCACGGCCGAAGACCAGCAGGAGCTTGTGAAGCGCTTCAAGCAGCTCGTCAAAGAGCGCAGCGGCAAAAATTTCCCAAGCGACCCATGGGATCAGCTTCGTGGCGCCGCGGGCGCTGTGTTCGGTTCATGGATGAATGATCGCGCGATCGTTTACCGCCGCAAATATGGCATCCCCGCCGAATGGGGCACCGCAGTGAACGTGCAGGCCATGGTGTTTGGCAACACCGGCAACACCTCCGGTTCCGGTGTGGCCTTCACACGCAATCCCGCCAACGGCGTCAATGAATTCTACGGTGAGTTCCTCATCAACGCCCAAGGCGAGGACGTCGTCGCAGGCGTGCGCACGCCTGAGCCTGTGGCTCAACTTCAGAAGGAAATGCCGAAGTCCTACGCCGAGCTGCTGCTCGTCCGTAAAAAGCTCGAGAAGCACTTCAAGGATGTGCAGGACGTCGAGTTCACCATCCAGGAAGGCAAGCTCTTCATGCTTCAGACGCGCAACGGCAAGCGCACCGCAGCTGCCGCGCTGAAGTTCTCCATGGACATGGTGAAGGAAAAACTCATCGACTGGGAAACCGCCATCATGCGCAATCCTGCCGACCAGCTCGACCAGTTGCTCGCGCCGATCTTTGATGTCGCCGATGTCAAAAAAGCCAAAGCCATCGCCTCCGGCCTCCCTGCCGGTCCTGGTGCCGCTTCAGGCAAAATCTACCTCAACGCGGACCGTGCCGTCATCGCCGAGCAAAACGGTGAGAAGGTGCTTCTCGTCCGCAACGAGACCAGCCCCGAAGATCTTCGCGGCATGATCGCTGCCGAAGGGATTCTGACGGCTCGCGGCGGTGTTTCATCGCATGCGGCGCTCGTGGCCCGTCAGATGGGCAAAGTTTGCATCTGCGGTGCTGCTGCTCTTGAGATCGACTATGACAAGAAAACCGTCACAGTTGACGGTCAAACCTTCAAGGAAGGCGATTTCCTCTCCATTGATGGCACCAGCGGCATCGTCTATGGCGGCCAGCTCAAGACCGCGCCGTCTGAAATCATCACGGGCATGATTCATGGTGATAAGGCGGCCCAGGCCACCGAGAAGTTCAAGAGCTTCCAGCAGCTCATGATCTGGTGCGGCAAAGCCACGCGCCTCCAGGTGCGCACCAATGCCGACAATCCAGAACAGACTCAGAACGCCATCGCGTTCGGCGCCCAAGGCATCGGCCTTACCCGCACCGAGCACATGTTCTTCGAAGGAAATCGCATCGACGCTGTGCGTGAGATGATTCTCGCTGACAACGTCACCGACCGCAAAAAGGCGCTCGCCAAGCTGCTGCCTTACCAGCGTGAGGACTTCACCGGCATCTTCAAGGCGCTCAAGGGGCTTCCTGCCACCATTCGTCTGCTCGACCCGCCGCTTCACGAGTTCGTGCCTCACGAAGAAAAAGCGCAGGCTGAGCTTGCGAAGAAGATGGGCGTCTCCGTTGAGAAAGTCGCCGCTCGTGTGCAGGCTTTGCATGAGTTCAATCCGATGCTCGGTCATCGCGGCTGCCGTCTTGGCATCGCGTATCCTGAGATCACCGAAATGCAGGCGCGTGCCATCTTTGAGGCCGCCGCCGATGTGGCGAAGCAGAAGATCAAGGTGAAACCTGAGGTGATGATTCCGCTCGTCGGCTTCAAGAAAGAACTCGACCTTCAGGTCGAAATCGTGCATAAAGTGGCGAAAGAAGTGATGAGCGAGAAAAAAGTGAAGCTCAATTATCTCGTCGGCACCATGATTGAGGTGCCGCGTGGAGCACTGACGGCTGATGAGATCGCCGAGACGGCGGAGTTCTTCAGCTTCGGCACCAACGACCTCACCCAGACCGCGCTCGGCATCAGCCGTGACGACATGGGCAGCTTCCTGATGCCCTACACCGAGAACGAAATCTTCAAGAAGAACCCCTTCGCCACTCTTGATCAGACTGGTGTCGGTCAGCTCATCAAGATCGCCATCGAAAAAGGCCGCAAGACCAAGCCGGACATCAAGCTCGGCATCTGCGGCGAGCACGGCGGTGATCCTGACAGCGTCAAATTCTGCCACCGTGTGGGCCTCACTTATGTGAGCTGTAGTCCTTTCCGAGTTCCCGTCGCCCGCCTTGCCGCCGCGCAGGCCGCGATCGAAGAAAAGCGCGCGACCGCAGCGGTCGCCGCAGGAAAAAATGTCCGTGGAGGCGTCGTCAAAAGCGCGTCTGCGGCAAAACAAAACAACAAAGCAACCAACAACAAACAGAGGACAAACACTATGGCTAAGAAAGCTGCAAAAAAGGCCGTCAAGAAAGCCGCCAAAAAGGCTCCTGCTAAGAAAGCTGCCAAAAAGGCCGTCAAGAAGGCTGCCAAGAAGAAGTAACTCGTTGGCCTCCTTGTGAGGTCAATGTGGCGGGGCAACCTGCCAACAAAAGCCCTGTGGGGTTCATCCTCACAGGGCTTTTCGCGTTTCAGGCTCGTAAAAATCCAGGTTCCCCGCGCTGGAGGCAGGCTCAGTGGATCAAATCACCGCACAGCGTTATCGTAAATAGAGCCTGGCGGCGGCTTGGACAAAAAGGTGCCCCCCGAAGACATGGCGTCCTGGCGTACGGTTTGCACATTGCCGATCTGCTCGTTCGCCGCTCGCATGCTGCCCATCCCCCCGACACCGCTCATGCCTGTGACCTGCCCGTAATTTTGATTGGAGGGACGGTAAAATGACTCGCCGGCCGCGCCTGGATTCAGCGCCACCGGCGCATCCGGTGTGGGCACACCATCGGCCTTGCGCTCGGACTCCGCCAGGAAATGCTTGTTCCAAGCCGCGTCATTCACCTTTTCCGCCACCTCAGAGTCCAGTCTGCGCTTCTGCTCCTCATAATCGGCCTGGCTGATCGCGCCACGCGAGCGCTGATGTGCCAGTTCGTCGTATCGACCTTGCATCCGGGCCTTGATCACACGCTCATAGGCTTCCAGTTCCTGCGCGGTGGGCACGCTGTCCATGGTGCGCGATGCGCAAGACGCCAGCAGCGCTGAAAACAAAGCGGCAGTCAGCAGTTGGGAGACGTTCTTCATTTCTCACTGTAAGCCCAGGATGCCGCTTTTCAAATCAAAGCACCATCTTGATCCTGCGCCCCTCCCGCACATCCTATGACCCACATCACCCCTGTTTTGGACCCCATCGACGCAGCCCTGCAAGCCCCCGAGCCACGCGGCAACTACCTGCCGTATCCCGTTTCGCGTCTCGCCGCCAAAATCATCCCGCAGGATCTCACCAATTTCAAATCTCGCGGCGTCTCCCGAGTCGAGCGTGAGTTGCAGCAGGAGATGGTCGAAATTCAGGAGCGCTACATGGAGGTCATCGACGCCTTCAACTGGAACAAGCTCATCTACGAGAGCCACTTCGGCTTCGAGCCGGTTTGTGGCGAGGTCTATCACCTCTACGAGGTCGAGGGCAAGCGTCAGCTCAGCATGATCGCGCCCGAGGAATGGCATCAGCGCTGGGTTGGCAGTTTCAGGCTCAATGCCGATGGCCGTTGGCAGATTGAAAAAGCCGCGCCAAGTTTCAGCATTCGCGACTGGGTGCAAACCTCCGTCGCCTCTTGATGCAAACCACCTTCTCAGACATCGGCATGCGTCTTGCCGGGCCCAGCGGCATCCAGGAACTCATGGATGACTGCGGAGCCGCGCTCACCACGCATCCTGACATGCGCATGCTCGGCGGCGGCCAGCCTGCGGCCATTCCGCAGGTGCAGCAGCTCTGGCGCGAGCGCATGCGCGCCATGCTCGATGACGGCAGCATCGACCGCACGCTGCTCAATTACGATCCCCCCGGCGGCAATCCGCTCTTCCGTGAAGCCTTCGCCGCGTTTCTCCAGCGTGAGTGCGGCTGGAATGTCACCAGCGAGAACATCGCCGTGATGCCCAGCAGTCAAAGCGCCTGCTTTCTGCTCTTCAATCTCCTCGCAGGCCAGACCGGCTCGTCCAAACGTCGCATTCTCTTCCCGCTGCTGCCCGAATACATCGGCTACGCCAATCAGTCGCTCACTGAGGGCCAGTTCACCGCCTGCCTGCCGCGCATCGTCGAAACCGCGCCGCATGAGATCAAATATCACGTCGATTTCGACCGCCTGCGCATCACGCCAGACGTCGCAGCCATGTGCGTTTCGTGCCCCACGAATCCCACCGGCAACGTCCTCACGCAAAACGAGTTCGACACCCTCCACGCGCTCGCCGACGCGCACGGCATCCCGCTCATCATCGACAACGCCTACGGCCACCCCTTCCCCGGCGTCATTCACAACGGCTTCCAGCCGAAATGGCAGCCGGGCATGATCTTCAGTATCAGCATGAGCAAGGTCGGCCTCCCCGGCGTTCGCACCGCCATGATCGTCGCCGATCCGCACATCGTGAAAGCGCTGTCGAACATGAACGCCATCGTCTCCCTCGCGAATGGCAACCTCGGCCAAGCGCTGCTCATGCCGCTGCTCAAGGACGACACGCTCATCAAGCTCGGCCCCGAGGTCATCCGCCCGTTTTATCGCGAACGCTCCGACTTCGCCAAATCCGTGCTCGCTTCCGCCCTTGGCGACCGCGTTCCATGGGCGCTGCACGCGCAGGAAGGCGCGTTCTTCCTCTGGCTCTGGATCAACGGCCTGCCCATTCCTGCCAAGGAACTCTATCGGCGACTCAAAGAACGCAAAGTCCTCGTCATCCCCGGCCACTACTTCGCTTACGGCATCGATCAGGAGTGGCGGCATCCGCACGAATGCCTGCGCCTGACGTATTCGCAGCCGCAGCACATCGTGCGCGAGGGCCTCGAAATCATCGCCGATGAAATCATCCGCAGCTTCGGAGCGCGGACCTCCGAGTCCGCAGCACGCCGCTGAAACGATTCGCTTCAAATGGCCGAGCCATTCTCAAAATTCATGGCCCGCGCCCTGTTCGACCCCGAACGCGGCTACTACACCCGCCATATCCGCACCGTCGGCGCGCGCGGAGATTTTGCCACCTCCGCCACGCTTTCTCCCACTCTTGGTCGCGCCATTGCCGCCTGGCTCAAATCTGAATCAAAAGCACAGCCGAGCATCCGCCACATCATCGAAGTTGGCGCGGGCGATGGCTCTCTCATGGTCGCCGTCCGCCAATCTCTCGGCTGGTGGCAGCGCTGCCAGTTCAGCTTTCACATCGTCGAAACCTCCCCCGTTCTCCGCGTAGAGCAGCAAAAGAGGCTCGGCAGCAAAGTTCACTGGCACCACGACCTCGAATCCGCGCTCGCCCACGCTCAAGGCCAGGCATTCATCTATCACAACGAGTTGCTCGATGCCTTCCCCGCCACACTCGTGCAGTGGCAAAATGGTCTGTGGCATGAAGTATGGGTGCCAGAGCAGCTTCACCCGCATCAGCTCGATTCCGCACACTTCAGCGCTTTGCGTCACACCACCTTCAAAGAAGGGCAGCGCTGCGAGCTGCATCCCAGCATCCGCGACTGGCTGCAAAACTGGACGCCGCACTGGAAAGGCGGCTCCATGCTCAGCATCGACTACGGCGATGACTTTCCGCAGCTCTACCACCGCTGTCCGCACGGCACGCTGCGCGCCTACCTGCTGCATCAAAGGCTCACCGGCACTGACATCTACGCCAACCCAGGCCGCCAGGACATCACCGCTGACATCAACTTCACCGACTACGCCGCCTGGTTGCGCGAGCTCGGCCTGGAGCAGACCGCGCATCAAACGCTCGCCGAATTTCTTCGGCCACACGACGCGTCATCACAGCTTCTCGATCCTGAAGGCGCTGGCACCGCCTTCAAGTGCCTCATGCACCGTCGCGGTTAAGCCTGCTTGGGTCCAAAGTCCTCGATGTACTGCTGCACGATCACTTTCAGCTCTGGCGGACGCGGCAGGCCGATCTCCACGGCGCGTGAGCCATCCACCTGTTGCGGCCAGTTATCGACGATGCCTTGAATCCGCGCATCAAACGCATCCACAATCGGCCCCAGTTGGATTCCACGCCCCGCCGCGACTTCTTGGATCACCTTCTCCGCGATCTGTGGCGTCACGCGATGCGCGGGCAGCACATAGGCACGATCTTTGCCGAGTTTGGACTCCTCCACCTCGCTCAAAGCGATGAACGACTCGATCACCGTGCGATAGCTCGTCATCGGATGCGGCTGATCACGGCGAATCGGCAGCATGCAGGCTTCGCCATTGAGCGGTTCGCGAAACATGCCGCTGGCCCAGCTCGAAGCAGCCGCGTTGGGCTTGCCCGGACGCACGATTACCGTCGGCAAACGCACGCTGCGGCCGTCGAAGTGGCCTTTGCGTGTGTGATCGTTCACCATCATCTCACACATCGCCTTCGTCATGCCATAGGTCGTCTGCGGGAGTTGTTTGGTGGTGTCGGACATCATCTGCGCCATGTCCAGGCCGCCGTAGCAGGCCACGCTGCTCGCAAACACCACACGCGGCCGGCCTTCCGCCGCTCTGGCCGCTTCAAACACGTTTCTGCCGCCATCCAGGTTCACGCGCATCGCGTCATCGAAGCGTTCCTCGCACTCGCCGCTGACCATCGAGGCCAGATGAAAAATCACATCGAACTTGGAGCCTGTGGCTGCAAAAACCGTGGCCCGGTCGCCAATGTCGCCCTTCACCTGCTTCACACGCGCATCGGTGGGTTCTCCACGAAAAAACGCATCCAGCAGCACCATCTCCGTGACCGGTTGGCCGTTCCAAGTGCCACGTTCGAGGAGCTTCTGTGCGAGTTGCGAGCCGAGAAAGCCGCCGCCGCCGGTGATGATGATTTTCATGAGTGAGTGGGGAAGATGTTTGCCATCAGTGGTTGCCTGATGTGAGTTCGCCGACATGAGCAAGCCACTCGCAGGACACAAGATCGGATTCGTCGGACTCGGCAACATGGGCCGGGCCAATGCGCGTCATTTGCACGAGGCGGGGGCTGATGTCGTCGTCTGGAACCGTAGCGACTCACCTGCCGAGGCCGCCGTGAAGCTCGGCATGCGTCGTGCGGCCACCTTGCCCGATCTCGCCCGCGAAATCGGCCCCGGCGTCATCTGCATCAACCTCACCATGACCGATGTCGTTGAAAACGTCGTCTTTGGCCCCGGTGGTTTGATCGAAGGCCTGCACCCAGACGCGCTCATCATCGACTTCGGCACCACCGGCGTGCCTGAGACCAAAAAATGGGCCGAACGGGTGAACTGGGTCGATGCACCCGTCTCCGGCGGCCAGGTCGGTGCCGAAGCGGCCACGCTCACCATCATGGCTGGCGGCAGTGAGGCGAATTTCCAGCGTGCTTTGCCGATCTTCCAAGTCGTCGGCAAAAACGTCACCCATCTCGGCCCCAGCGGCTCAGGGCAGGTCACCAAGCTCGCCAATCAACTCATCGTCGCTCAAACCATCGACGCCGTCGCCCAGGCTCTGCGCATGGCCGAACTCTCCGGCGTCGATCCCGCGCTCGTCCGCAAAGCCCTGCTTGGCGGCTTCGCCGAGAGCCGCATCCTTGATCTCCACGGAGACCGCATGGTCCACCGCAACTTCGTTCCCGGCGGCCGCGCCACGCTCCAGCTCAAGGATGTGCGCCTCATGTCCCAGCTCGCCGATTCCGTCGGCCTCGACTCACCCACGCTGAAAAACTCCCTCGCCCAGTGGGAGAAGTTTGTTCACGAGAAAGGCTTCGGCGACCTCGACCACAGCGGCTTGTTCCGGCTGTATGAGTGACGCCCGACGCACGTCAACGAGGTTTCATGACGCATGAAAACAAAAAAGCGGCGTTTCAGACGACTCGTCTGAAACGCCGCTCATGATTCTGTCGCCTACTTGCTGTAGGTCATCGGAGTCGCCTGAGGGACCGGCTGGCTGGCGACGGTCTGATTGTAGTTTTTGAACACGGTAGTGTAGCGTTCCCAACTGTTGCCGACGAGACTATGGTCGTTCTCAGGGTTGAAGTAGTCACCGTACCTTTCGGTCGGCATGGGGTAGAAGGCATAGCCGCCGTTAAAGCCACCACCGTAGCCGCCGTAGCTGTCGGGCGCGTTAGGATCGACAAGACCAATCCGGTGGGCGTAGATCGGCCTGTTGCCGATCGCCAGGTTGGTGGTGGTGCCCCCTTCGGAGTTCTTGCAGGAAGTGAGGGACAGGGCGGCGAGAACCGAGAGGCAGAGCAGGGAACGAGTGAGTTTCATGGGGCTGACGAGGGTGAGATCCAAGAATGGAATTGTCTGAGAATTGGCCGAAGCCGCAAAAAAAGCAATCCTATAAAATCCTGCCAGCGCTTCCGGCGGGTTTTCGCGCACATTTTCGCCCAAGTCCCGCTAAAAAATCAGGGTTGGTGCCGAAGCCCGGGCCTTGGAATTCACGAGTGCATCACCTGCCCGCCGTCGATGTTGATCGTCTGGCCGGTGATGTTCTTCGCGTGATCCGAGGCCAGAAACGTCGCCATGGCGGCATATTCCTCCGGCATCTGCCAGCGGCCCAGGTGGGAGACCTTCTTGATCTTCTCCGTCGCCCAGTCATCAAAGCTCACACGCTGGTCTTCCGGCAGTTTCCTCTGCCCGGCGGCCCAGATGGACTGGTTCAGCTCCGTTTTCACCATGCCGGGGGCGAGCGCGTTCACGCGGATGTTGTGCGGGCCGAGGTCCTTGGCGGCGCATTGCGTGAAATTGATCAACGCCGCCTTCGAGGCGCTGTACGGCGGATCGGTCTGCGATCCCATCTG
>Ga0209573_1001672_pt1 | contig 32422 bp, 23 predicted proteins | sample TNRBio252014_DNA_FD_185870 | JGI IMG/M metagenome (GOLD analysis project Ga0209573, IMG submission 185870) | Wastewater treatment Type I Accumulibacter community from EBPR Bioreactor in Madison, WI, USA - TNR Reactor_6/25/2014_ DNA (SPAdes)... | ecosystem: Engineered > Bioreactor > EBPR >...
CTTTTCCCTCGCGGACGGTGCCACGATGTCGGCCAAGAAGGACGGTCTGGCCAATATCGGCGGCTTCCTGGCGATGAACGACGACGCCCTCGCCGCCTCGTGCCGGAACCTCCTGATCCTCACCGAGGGCTTCCCGACCTACGGCGGCCTCGCCGGGTACGACCTCGAAGCGATCGCCCGCGGGCTGGAGGAAGTCGTCGAGGAGCCGTACCTGCGCTACCGGATCCGCTCGACGGCCTACCTCGCCGACAAGCTGACCGCAGCGGGTGTCCCGATCATCCAGCCGCCGGGCGGCCACGCCGTCTACATCGACGCGCGGGCCATGCTCCCTCACGTTCCGCCGCTGCAGTACCCCGGCATCGCCGTTGCGAACTCGCTCTACGTCGAGGCAGGCATCCGGGGCGTGGAGATCGGGACCGTGATGTTCGGGATGCAGCCGGACGGGACCGAAAGGCCGGGGGCCATGGACCTCGTCCGCCTCGCCATCCCGAGGCGCGTTTACACGCAGTCGCACATCGACTACGCGGCGGAGGGTGTCCTCGAGGTATTCCGCAAACGCGAGGATCTCCGGGGCCTCAGGATCACCGAGGCCCCGAGCGTCCTGCGGCACTTCACGGCGCGGTTCGCGCCGCTCTGACCCGCGTCAGGTCCGGGGCGTCGGGCCCGGCGGCATGTCGAACGCCCCGGAGCGGGGCGGGGCGGAGCCGTCGGGGATGCGGATCGTGAACGCGCTCCCGAGTCCCGGGGTGCTCCTCACGGAGATCTCCCCGCCCAGGAGGGAGACGAGCCGCCGGGTCAGCGCGAGGCCGAGGCCGGTTCCGCCGAACCGGCGCGAGGTGGAGGAGTCGGCCTGGGTAAAGGGCTGGAAGAGCCTCTCGAGCTGATCGGCGGGGATGCCGGGGCCGTCGTCCTCGACGACGAAGACCGCCTCGGCCCGTCCGGCCCGGTTTTCCCGGACGATCGAGATCGTGACGTTCCCGTTCTCGGTGAACTTGCAGGCGTTCCCGGCGACGTTCACGAGCGCCTGGCGGACCTTCGTCCGGTCGCTGGTCAGGGCGCCGGCGGCCTCGGCGCCGCGGAACATGAACTGGTTGCGGTTCTTGAGGGCGAGGGGCTTCACGAGCGCCTCGACCTCGGCGCAGAGGTCGAGGACCGGGAACGTCTCGAGCTCGATCTCCATCTTTCCGGCCTCGACCTTCGAGAGGTCGAGGATCGTGTCGATGAGCTGAAGCAGGTGGCGCCCGGCGGCGCGCACCTTGCGGATGTCGCCCGTCAGCTCGGGCCGTCGCGCGAGGTGGACCTCCTCCTCGAGGATCTCGCTGTAGCCGATGATCGCGTTCAGCGGCGTCCGGAGCTCGTGACTGACGTTCGCGAGGAACGTGCTCTTGGCGATGCTCGCCTGGCGCGCCCGCTCTTCCGAATCGGAGAGGCGCTCGACGGCCTCCTGCAGCTCGGCGGTCCGCTCCGCCACCTTGTGCTCGAGCGTCGATGCTCTCGCGCGCAGCTGCCGCAACCTCCACTGGACCGCCGCCCCGACGAGTAGCGCGGCGGCCAGCACGTAGAGGGCCCAGGCCCACGGCGCCCGCCAGGGCGCGGTCGAGACGGAGAACGGGAAGGAGACCGGCCCGGAGACGTTGCCCGAGCCATCCCGTCCGCTCACGTGGAAGACGTATTCCCCCGGCGGCAGCGACGCGTATTCCTTCTTCCAGTCGGGAAGCCAGTCGGATTCCGTTTCGTCGAGCCCCTCGAGCCGTGTCTTGTAGCGCGTTCCCGATTCCCGGTAGTCCGAGAGGAGCGCGAACTCCATCACGACGTGGTTCTCGTCGTGGCGGAGCCGCTCGCTCTTCCCGAGGGCGCGGTGGACGCGCGCGGACTCGAGGATCAGGGGCTTGGGCGTGGCGTCCGCCTCCTCGCGGGAGACGTCGAGGACGGCGAGCCCCCCGACCGTGCCGGCCCAGAGGCGGCCCAGACGGTCGAGGTACACGGCGAAGCACTCGTTTCCCGGGAGGCCGTCGTCGACGTCGTAGGTCGAGACGTCGTAGGCCGCCGGATCCGCGTCGCCGGGGGTGCGAGGGGTGAGGCGTGCGACACCCCGGTTCGTGAGGACGTAGACGCGGCCGCGGCCGTCGCTCTCGACCTGGTTCACGGAACGCCCGGGGAGGGCGGGGATGGTCGCATCGGAGATGTGGACGAAGCGGGGTGGGCGGGACGTTGGGTCGATGCGGACCGCGCCGCCCCGCGTCGCCGCCCAGAGCCAGGCACCGCCCGCAGGGCGCTTCTGGAGGTGCAGGGAGACGACGACGTTGTCGGGGAAGCCGCCGCGACTGTCGAGGAAGTGGATCTCACCGTTCTCGAGCCACGCGAGCCCTCCCCCGAAGGTCCCCATCCAGAGGACCTTCTGTCCGTCCGCGTCGAAGGTCTCGGCCAGCGACGTCACGGGGTTCGTGGGGAGACCATTGGCCATGGTCCAGGTCTCGAAACGTCCGTCCGAGAGGCGCGCGAGGCCGCCGTGAGTTCCGACCCAGAGGTCGTCGCCCGAGGGAAGGAGCGCCCAGATCCGGTTGCTCGGGAGCCCGTCCGCGGTCGTCCAGCTCCTGAGGCGCCTGTCGGCGAGGCGGGCGAGTCCCCCTTCGGTCCCTATCCAGAGAGCGTCTCCCGCAGTGCGGGGTACGGTCGCAAGGGCGTTCACGGACGCGTCCGGAAGACCCGAGGCGCGGTCCAGCACGGTGAACCGGCCGTCGGCAAAGCGGGCCAGGCCGGCGTCGGTGGCGATCCAGAAGGCGTGCCGGTCGTTCGGCTCGTGCGTCTCGCGGATGGCGTAGACGGTGTTGTTCGGCAGTCCTGCGAGCTTGTCGAGCGTCCGGAACGCTCCGAGCCGGAGGCGCACCACGCCGCCCCCCTCCGTGCCGACCCAGACCGTGTCCCCCGCGCCGCGGCCACGAAGGAGGGCGAGCGCGCCGTTGGTCGGCAGGCCTGCGGCCGTTCCGTACGAAACGACATCCGTCGGGCCGATGAGGTGGATTCCGCCGCCGAGCGTGGCGACCCAGAGCTTCGCGCCGTCCGGACCGGAGGTCTCGAGAAGCGCGTTCACGGTGGAACGCGGGAGGCGAGGGTCTCTCTCCGGCGTCGTCCATCCGCTCGTGGAAAGCACGTAGAGGCCCCTCCGGGTGCCGACGAATAGCCGCGTCCCACCTTCCTTCGCCGGTGTCTCGAGGAGCGCCTTGACGGCGGGGCGCGGGTCTTCGGGAGGGGGCGGAACCGCAGTGATCCTTCCCCCTTCGAGGAGTACGAGGCCCGACGTCGTCCCGATCCAGAGGGCCTCGGGATCGTTCGCCGACCGGGCTGGCGTGAGCGCCTGGACGGCGTTCGCCGGGAGCCCGTCCTTCGTCTCCCAGCGCATCCAGGATCCGGCACGCAGCCTGTAGAGCCCCCACCCCGCGGTGCCGGCCCAGATCGAGCTCTCCCCGTTTGCCCCGCGGGTCTCCGCCAGAGACCAGACGACTTCGGCCGGTCCGGGCAGCGGCGGGAAGGTCGCGTCGAATCCGCCGTCCCTGTAGTGCAGGAGTCCGCTTCCCTCCGTTCCGATCCAGAGGCTTCCGTCGGATGCGGCCAGGAGCGCCCGCACCGACTGGGACTTCGCTTCCCGGGGAAGCCGAACGCTCCGGAAGACGCGACCGTTCCACACACCGAGCCCGTCCTGGGTACCGACCCAGACGTACCCGCGGGTGTCGAGGGCGAGCGCCTGGCCTGTGTTCTGGGGAAGGCCCTCCCGGTCCGTGAAGACCCGGAACGAGGGCCGCGCCAGGGCCGCCGGGTCGTCGCGATCCGCGGCTCCCGCCACGCTGGCACCCAGGAGAAGCGCGACGAGGAGGCGCCTCACAGCGAGATGGAACCCTTTCGGAAGGCCGTCTTTCCGAGAAGCGCGTTCACGACGACGGGGCGGCCCGTCCGGGCGCGACGGAAGGCCTCGGCGAGCACCGCAGGGGCGCGGCCCGGGTCGTCGAGGAGGAGCCCCTCGCCGCCGAGCCCGCGGGCGGCTTCGTGGTAGTCGGTTGCGCGAAGAACGGTGCCGACGTCGTCCTTCAGCACCTCCACCTGCTCACGCGCGATCTGCGTCCAGCCGGCGTCGTTCCCGATGACGGCCACGACGCCGAGGCCGTGCCTCACGAAGGTGTCGAGCTCCACCAGGCCGTAGCCTGCCGAGCCGTCGCCCCAGAGGAGGAGGACGTCCTCGTCCGGCCGGCAGAGGGCCGCGCCGAGCGCGAATCCCGCTCCGACGCCGAGCGTTCCGAACGCTCCGGGGTCGAGCCAAGAGAGCGGACCGCGCGGGCGGAGGACGTAGGAGGCCGTGGCGACGAAATCGCCGCCGTCCGCAACGACGACGCTCCTGGGCGGGAGGGCCTCCTCGATCCGCCGGCAGAGGGTGACCGGGTCGAGCGATCCCTTCTCGCCCTCGGGCGAGGCGGCAATCTCTGCGTTGCGGGTCGTATCGCGCTCGCGGAGCCGCTCGATCCAGGGAGCATGGGGGAAGCCGGCCGGGACGTCGGCGGCAAGCGCGCGGAGGAAGAGCGCCGGGTCGCCGTGAACGCCCAGCGTGGGGCGCCGGTTCAGCGTCAGGGCGCCCCGGTCGCGGTTCACGGAGACGAGCGTGGTCGAGCGGCCGATCTGACGCCCGTAGTCGAGGCGGAAGTCGCAGGGGACGCCCGCGAGGAGGACGAGGTCGGCCTCGCGCAGCGCCTCCTTCCTCCGGTGGCGGATCTGGAGGGGCGAAGCCGGTCCGAGAAGACCTCGAGCCGTTCCCGAAAGGAACACCGGGAGCCTCAGCGTCTCGACGGCCCGCGCGAGGCTCGCCGCGTCGGCGGGCGACATCATCGCGCCGCTCCCGAGGACGAGAACGGTGCGCTCGCTGCGAGCGAGGAGGAGCGCCGCTGTCCCGACGCTCCCGGCCTCCGGCGCCGGGGGAGCCGGCGCCTCGGGCTCACCCGGGGCGGCGTCGCCCGACCCCGCGAAGATCGAGTCGAGGTGACGGCCGAGGTACCACTTCGTCGCCGCCTCGACGAGCCCTTTCGGCTCACCGGACTTCCCGCCGTACCAGCTGCGGACGAGCGCCTCGTCGTAGAGGAGATCCACCGGGCACTCGACGAAGACCGGACCCGGGACCCCTTCGCGACAGACCGAGAACGCGCGCTCGAGCGCCGGAACGAGGTCCCGCACCTTCGTCACCGCCGTCGCCCACTTGACGATCGGCCGGATGAATCCGAGCTGGTCGATGTCCTGGAGCGCGCCGCGACCCCTGAGGACGGTCGCGGTTGCGCCGCCGAGAAGGACGAGGGGCGACTGCGCGAGGCGGGCGTTCTGAAGGGCCGTGACCGCGTTCGTCACTCCCGGTCCGGCCGTCACGGCGGCCACGCCCGGCACTCCCGTGAGCCGGGCGACGGCATCGGCCGCGAAAACGGCGGTCGCCTCGTGCCGCGTGTCGACGACGCGGACGCCGCGCGCCTTCGCCGCGGCCAGGATCGGCGAGATGTGCCCTCCGCAGAGCGTGAACAGGAACCGCACGCCCTGCCGAACGAGGACTTCGGCGACGAGATCGCCCCCGGACGTCACAGACACTCCCCTCGGGGAGGAACTCCGGCGGACCGCATCATCTGAACTCCCGTGAAGAGGTTAGCAGCGGTTTTCGCACACGTCTCTCCTTGCAGCGCTCAGGCCAGAGAGCTGCCCCCGCCCCCCGTGGCGAGCCGGGCGAGGGGCAGCGCGGCCGAGAGGAACGCCGAGCGGAGCGGCGCGATGGCGAGGGCCGCCTTGACCGGCGGCGCGGACTCGAGGAGCTTCACGACCCTCCCGATGGCCTGCATCGGGAGGCTCTCGACGTCCTCGAGGAGGAGGTCGGCGAGCTTGCCGCGCTCGATCGCCATCGCCACGTAGCGTTCGAACGTGTCCTCAGGGGTGAAGACCTTCTGCTCGCGGCGCCGCATCGAGATCGCGCCGGGCCGGCAGGTCGAGTGGCAGACGCCGCAGCCGAGGCAGAGCTCGGGGTCGACGATCGCCTTCCGGCGCCGGCGGCCGCGCTCCTCGACCTCCACGAGGCCGATCGCGTCGACGGGGCACGCCGTCACGCACTTCCCGCAGCCGCCGCACGTCTCGCGGTCGACCTCCATGAGGAAGCTCGAGCTGACGATCGCCTTCGTCATCCCGTGGGTCTTGAAGGCCCGCATCATCCCGCAGCAGCAGCCGCAGCAGTTGCAGATGTAGCCGACTTCGCGCTTCACGTTGTCGCCCGTCTGGGCGAGCCCCGCCACCTGCGCCTCGTGGAGGATGCGGAGCGCTTCGGCCCGGTCGATCCGCTCGGCGTGGCCGGTCCTCACGAGGGCGTCGGCCCCGGGGCCGAAGGAGAGGCAGACGCGCCGGGGGGCGTCGCAGGCCGTCCCGAGGTGCTCGGAATGGTGGCGGCAGGCGCAGAGGGAGACCGCGGCGCTTCGGGCCGTCTCGACGATCCGCGTGGCCTGCTCGTGATCGAGGATCTCCGTCGCGTCCTCCGGAATCGCCGTCTCGCGGACGAGCGAGCGCCCGATCTGCGTGTCGCCGCCGAAGACGGCCTTGGCGAAGGCGGCGTCGCCCTCGAAGAAGTACTCCTCGAAGAGGCGCGCCAGCTCGGTGCGCGGCAGGTCGTCGCCCGCCCGCATGAACGTCAGCTCGAAGAAGCCGATGACGACGGGGGCGAGCGAGACGTACCGCGTGCCGTTCTTCGTCAGGTCGAAGACGAGGCCGCGCCGGGCCATGTCGGCGAGGCGCTCGTCGAGGCGGGCCGTCTCGAGGCCGAGTCGCGCGGCGAGGCGGTCGACCCGGATCGGCTTCGTCGGCACCCGGGCAGCGAGGTCGGCGTCCTCGGGGCTGAAGAGGATCTCGAGCGCGCGGCGGAAAGCGGGGGAGTCGGGCGCCCCGGTGACGTTCCGGTCGAGCCGCTCCTGGAGCCTGTCGAATCGGCGATCGGGGTTGACGAGGTGGTGGCCCATGATCGCCTCACTCTTGTCTCTCGTGCGCGCCCCCGACGCCGGGGCCCGGACGGCGGGCCTTCTCGGGCCTCGTTTCGCGCCAGTTTACCGCGGGGCTGGAGCGCTGGCGGAACGCAGGAGGCCCTCGAGGCGGGTGACCCGCCGCCCGGCCGACGACCTCTTCGCAGCGATGGCCACCGCCCGCCGGTCGCCGACGAGGACGACGAGCTTCTTCCCCCGCGTCACCGCGGTGTAGAGGAGGTTCCGCTCCAGCATCGCGTAGTGGGTCATGCCGAGAGGGATGACGACCGCCGGATACTCGGATCCCTGGGACTTGTGGATCGTCGTCGCCCAGGCGAGCTGGAGGACGTCGAGCTCGTCGAAGGCGTACGTCACCTCGCGCCCGTCGAAGGAAACGCGGAGCTCTCCCTCGTCGAGGTCCACCGCCGTCACGACGCCGAGGTCGCCGTTGCTGACCTCCTTGTCGTAGTCGTTCTCGACCTGCATCACGCGGTCCCCCGGGGCCAGCTCCTGTCCGAAGCGCGACACGCGGGGAGACCCGCCCGGGTTCAGCGCCTTCCCGAGCGCCTCGTTCAGAGCGCGCGCGCCGAGCGGTCCCCGGTGGACCGGGACGAGGACCTGCACGTCGCGCGTCGGGTCGAGCCCGAAACGGCGCGGGATTCGCTCCGAGACGACCTCGACCACGCGGCGCGCGGCATCCTCCGGCTCCTTCGCGTCGAAGAAGAAGAGGTCCGTGCCGGGCGGGTTCGTCAGGTCGGGGAGGTGCCCGTCGCGGATCCGGTGCGCCCCGACGACGATCCGGCTCTCCGCCGCCTGCCGGAAGATCTCCGTCAGCCGCACCGACGGGACGGCCCCCGACTCGAGGAGATCCCGCAGGACCTGGCCCGGGCCGACGCTCGGCAGCTGGTCCGCGTCGCCCACCAGGAGCAGCGCCGCCCCGGGAGGCATCGCCTCGAGGAGAGAGCGGGCGAGGAGGACGTCGATCATCGAGACCTCGTCGACGACGACGAGGTCGGCCTCGAGCGGGTTGCCCTGGCCGCGGCGAAACCGGCCGGTGGACGGGTCGACCTCGAGGAGGCGGTGGATGGTCTTCGCCTCCATCCGCGTGCTCTCCGAGAGGCGCCGGGCCGCGCGCCCGGTCGGGGCGGCGAGGGCGATGCGGAGCGACTCGGCGAAGACGATGCGCAGGAGGGCATCGACGAGCGTCGTCTTCCCGACGCCCGGTCCGCCGGTGAGAACGAGGACCTTGGACTTCAGGAAAGCGGCCACCGCGTCGCGCTGGCTCGGCGAGAGGGTGATTCCGGTCCGCGCCTCGACCCACGGGATCGCCGTGGCGGGATCCGAGCGGCGCCACGGCGGGGCGCCCGCCGCGAGGGAGGCGATCCGTTCGGCGATCACCCGTTCGGCGGCGTGGAGCGCCGGGAGGAAGACGCAGGGCTTTCCGCCGGCTTCGTCGGCGACGACGTGGCGGTCGGCGAGCTCCAGCTCGAGGGCCTCTGCGACCTGGTCCTCGGGCCGCTCCAGCAGCTCGGCCGCACGCGGGACGAGGGTCTCTCGCGGGAGGCCGCAGTGCCCCTCGTCGAGCGCCTCGGCGAGGACGTGCGAGACGCCGGCGCGGACGCGGATCATGGCGTCGTCGGGGATGCCGAGCCGCCGGGCCAGCGCGTCCGCCGTCACGAAGCCGATGCCACGAACGTCGCGGGCGAGGCGGTAGGGGTCCTTCGAGACGACCGAGATGGCGTCGGCGCCGTAGGTCCGGTAGATCCGGACCGCGCGCGACGTGCCGACCCCGTGGGAGTGGAGGAAGACCATAATCTCCCTCACCCCCTTCTGCTCCGCCCAGCTCGCGACGATCCGCTCGGCCCGGAGCGGGCCCACGCCTGGCACCTCGCGGAGACGGCCCGGCTCCGCCTCGATCACCTCGAAGACGGCGGTGCCGAACGCCTCCACGAGCCGCCGCGCGAAATGCGGGCCGACCCCTTTCACCAGGCCGGAGGCGAGGAATCGCTCGATCCCCTCGGGCGAGGTCGGCGTCACGGTCGTCACCGTCTCCGCCCTGAACTGCGGGCCGTGCTTCGGGTCGCTGGTCCAGGACCCCGAGGCTCGCAGCTCCTCTCCGGGCGAGATCGCGGCCGCGTGCCCGACGACCGTCACCGCGTCGTGCTTCCCGCGCACCCTCACCCGGAGAACGGCAAAGCCCGACTCCTCCGAGTGGAACGTCACCCGTTCCACCTGTCCGGCGAGGAGCTCGCGTTCCGGTGCCTCCCGTTCGGGCTTCATCGGGAGGCATCGTAGCCGCAGAATGGATGCCGTGAGACGCGCCGTCCTCGCAGGGTTCCTGCTCCTCCTCGGGAGTGCCTTCGCGGTACTCGCCGGCCCGCAGGAGCCGTCGCGGAAGGGGGGCATATCGGCGAAGGCCGCCGTCGAGAAGGTCCTCGTCGACGCCTACGTCCTCGGTCCGCGGGGGGGCGCGCTTCCCGACCTGACACCTGCCGACCTGCGCCTGCTCGTCGGTGGCGAGGAGGTGCCGATCGAGGAGGTCGAGTTCATTCCGGCGGCGCGTTCCGAGCTGCCGCCGAGGGCGCCAACCGCCGTCGAGGAGCCTGGGACGCCGGAGTTCCCGGACGGGCGGCTCATCGTCCTGTTCTTCCAGGCCGACTTCGGCCGCTACCGGACGAAGGGGCTCATGCGGATGGCGAACGAGATGGTCGCCTTCCTCGACCGGCTGCTCCCGACGGATCGCGTGGCCGTCGTCTCGTACGACTCCCACCTCAAGCTGCGCCTCGACTTCACGGACAACCGGGCGGCCATTCACCGTGCGCTCTTCGACACGCTGAAGATCGGCGGAGCCCCCGATCCGCCTCCCGCGAGCCCGTTTCCCTCGCTCGCGGCCCATTTCGACGTGGACGCCGCGCGGAAATCGGCCACCGTCGAGAAGGGCCTGTTCGTGCTGGCCCAGGCGCTGCAGAAGATCCCCGGCGGCAAGGTGATGCTCTTCCTCGGCTGGGGGCTCCACGTGAACCGGCAGCCGACGGAGTGGAAGTGGCACGCCCGCGCCGTCGACGCCCTCCAGCTGGCGCGCGTCAACGTCTTCACCCTCGACGTCTCCGACGCGGACTGGCACACCCTGGAAGGGACGCTCATGCAGCTCGCCGACCTGACCGGCGGCACTTACGCGAAGACCCACGTCTTCTCGGCCCAGGCCCTCGACCTCGCCTTCCGCGCCATCGAGGGGCGGTACGTAATCGTCTTCGCCCGCCCCGAACGTCCTCCGGGCCGTCACCACATCGAGCTCACCCTGCGGACGAAGAGGGGGAGGGTGCTCGCCCGGGCGTTCTACGACGATCCCTAGGTCTTGATGCTGAAGAGACGCCATCTCTCGGAGGAGTGCCGCATGCTTAGCGGCCCCCAAGCTGCGCTTTTCAGCGCAGCTCATGGAGCGTGACCGCCGCGAGAATCTGCAGCTCCCTCGCGAGAGACACCTCGTCGGTCCTCTCGGATCCGGCGGGAACCCGGGCCGGTATCAGGGTTTCGGAGGGTCCGCGAACTTCCGCTGCATCGACGCGAGATAGGCGTCGAGCTCCTTTTCGCTCTTGAAGATCGCCACGCCCGGCAGCGCGCCGATGATCTCGAAGACCTTCTGGATCTGCGGCTGGAGGTTCTTCATGGCGAAGGAGCCGTCGGCGGCCTTCATATCCTTGCGCGCCTTGAGGAGAATCCGGATACCGGCGCTGGAGATGAACTTCAGGTCGGCCAGGTCGAAGACCACGTGGTGGACGGAGTCGAGGAGCGGCGAGAGGGCATCCTCGAGGAGGGGTGCCGTGACGCCGTCGAGCGTCCCCGCAAGGGTCACTCGCGCCGCCCATCGGCTGGCTTCGGATCTCTGGATGTCGATACTCAACGCCATATCCGCTCTCCTCATTGAATCGTCGGTCGAATCGTACACGTACCGTCCGGGTCAGCTTCCCGCGAACCGCCGGGCGAGGACGAGCCGGTTCTCTCCCTCACGGCGCTCGTATCGCAGCGTGTCGACGAGGTTTCTCACGAGGTGGAGACCGAGGCCGCCCACTCTCGCCGCCTCGAGGGTCGCCCCCGTGTCGGGAATTGGCGCGTCCGCCGGGTCGAAGGCCGGGCCCCGGTCCCGAACCGTCACGGCGATCCCCGGGTGGGGTTCGATGCTCGCCTCGACGAGGATCACGCCGCGCGTCCGGCCGCGATAGGCGTGCTCGATCACGTTGTCGAGCGTTTCCTGCAGCGCGAGAGAGAGGTCGTAGACGACCGGTGCCGGAACGCCCGACGACTCGCAGAAGCGGGCGAAGGCCTCCCGCGTGCCGGCCGCCTCGGCCGCGTCCGCACGCAGCCAGGCCCGGAACCCCTCCGGCTCCGCGTCTCCCCAGGGCGCGTAACGCAGGGCGAACCCGGCGCCGGCAACCCGGACGGTGTCGCCCGGCTCGAGCTCGATCGGCGGAGCGCCAGGAAGGACGGAGGTCGTCTCGCTTCGCCCGTCCAGCACGGACACCTCGCCTTCCGATTCCCCGACGCCACGCTCGATCGTGGCCGTCGGGAGGTGGATCGACGCCATGGAAGCGAGGCGTCCCGCACGAGGCTCGAGCTCGAGGACGAGCGTTTCCTCCGACGGCCGCGAGACGCCGAGACCAGAGAGATTCCGGATCGGGTCCGGGCCGGGAAGAGCCACAGGAAGGAATCCCGTTCCAGCGAGAGACAGGCTGGCCCGCATCGGCCCATGGTAGCCCCGACGGCTGTCCGGCGCGTCGGCAGGGGAGCTCGGCATTCCCTCGGCGCCGCCCTGTCGACGATCTGCTCGACAACCTGCTTGACGCCACCCGGGGGCCCATCTACGGTGCCCGTTCCCCGCCGCGGCCGCCGGGCCGCCGAGAGGCCGATCATGAAAGAGCTCTCCCAATGCCGCGTCCTGATCGTGGACGACGTCCGGTCCAACGTGCAGCTCCTGGCGGAAGCGCTGAAGGGCGAGTACAGGATCAGCGTCGCCCTCGACGGCGAGTCCGCGCTCAAGGCGGTGGCGGCGAGCGAGCCCGACATCGTCCTCCTCGACATCGTCATGCCGGGCCTCGACGGGTACGAGGTGCTGAAGCGACTCAGGGCCGAACCCGCGACGCGCGACCTCCCCGTCATGTTCCTCTCCTCCCTGGAGGACGTGGCCAACAAGGCGAGGGGGTTCGAGCTCGGGGCGAACGACTACCTCACGAAGCCGTTCGAGGTCCTCGAGGTGAAGGCCCGCGTCCGTTCGCTCCTCAAGGCCAAGGCGTACTCCGACGCCGTGAAGGCCGCGCTGGAGCTCGAGCTCTCGATCGCGCGAGAGATCCAGTTCGGACTCCTCCCGTCCGACCTCACGGTCTGCGCCGAAGGGACCAGCCTCGATCTCCACGCGATCCTCGAGCCCGCCCAGCAGGTGGGCGGAGACCTCTACCTGGCGCTGCGAACGGCTCCGGACCGGGTCTTCCTCGCCGTCGGCGACGTCTCGGGCAAGGGGATCCCGGCCTCGCTCTTCATGGCGGTCACGATGACCCTGCTCCGGTCCCGAAGCCGGAGACCGTCCTCGCTCGCCTGAACGAGGAGCTGGAAGCCCACAATAGCGGGCAGCTCTTCGTCACCCTCGTCTGCTCGGTGTTCGACCTCTCTTCCGGCAAGCTCCACGTCGCGAACGCCGGGCATCCGTCGCCGGTCCTTCTCTCCGCGAACGGCGCCGCGAGCGCGCCGTTCTGCACGACGGGACTCATCGCCGGCCTCTTCCCGAACGCGGTCTACACGAGCCACACGGCCGACTTCGCTCCGGGAGACACCCTCGTCTTCTACTCCGACGGCGTCTCCGAAGCGATGGACCCCGGCGAGAACGAGTTCGGCGAGGAAAGGCTCATCGCGGGGCTCCTCGCCCGGCCGCGGGCGACCGCAAAGGAGACCGCGGACGGCGTCCTCGCCGAGGTGAAGCGGCACGCAGCCACGGCCCCGCAGCATGACGACACGACGATCGTCGTGGTCCACAGGCGGCCGGCCCAGGCCTAGGTCAGCCCCCGCTCAGCGTCCACGCCTCGACGGGGCCCTTCCCCTTCACTTCGACGAAGCCGCGCGCCTCGAAAGGGTAGCGGCTCGCAAGAAGATCGTAGACGCTCCGCGTGACCTGGATGGCGCCGGGGACGCCGTAGGACTCCATTCGGCTCGCCAGGTTGACCGTATCGCCCCAGAGGTCGTAGATGAACTTGCTCCGGCCGATGACACCGGCGACGACGGGACCGGTGTTGATCCCGACGCGCAACCGTACCGGCGTGCCGCGCTCCTCTCCGAAGCCCCGGGCGATCTCCTGGATCCTCAGCGCCATCCTCACCATCCGGTCGGCGTGGTCGGCGAACGCGTCGGAGAGGCCGCAGACCGCCATGTAGGCGTCGCCGATCGTCTTGATCTTCTCGATCCCCAGCTCCCGCGCCGCGAGGTCGAACCGCGAGAAGAGGTCGTTCAGGAGCTCGACGACGTCGCCCGCCGGCATGGCCGACGCCATCTGCGTGAAGCCGACGATGTCGGCGAAGAGCACTGTCACTTCCTCGAACCGGTCGGCGATTCCTTCCTCGCCGGACCGCAGGCGGTCGGCGATGGCCCCGGGGAGGATGTTGAGGAGGAGACGCTCGTTCTCCCGCCGCAGGTTGGCCATCGTCAGGTGCGTGTGGACGCGCGCGAGCAGCTCGTGGGCGTTGAAGGGCTTGTTGACGTAGTCGACGGCCCCCAGCTCGAAGCCCTGCACGATGTCAGCCGTCTCGGTCTTCGCGGTGAGGAAGATGACCGGTATCGCGTGCCATTTTCCGGAGGCCTTGAGCCGCCGGCAGGTTTCGAAGCCGTCCATTTCCGGCATCATCACGTCGAGGAGGATCAGGTCGGGCTCGACCTTCTCCACGACCTCCAGAGCCTGCCGGCCGTTCGTGGCGACGCTGATCCGGTAGCCCTTCTCTTTGAGAATGGCGGCGAGGGTCTGGAGGTTCGCGGGCGTGTCGTCGACGACGAGGATGCGGCTCGCAGGCACGGGGGTCGTGCTCATGATGGGTGCACTCCCTTCTCCCGGGCCGCCGCCTCGAGCCGGGTGCGCGCTTCGGCGAACGCGAACCCGCTGATCTCCTCGCCGAAGCGCGTGAACGACTCGGGCGGAAGGAGGGAGCGGAACACGTCCCGGTTCGCCTCGAGGCACTCCTCGGCCGCGGGATCGAAGTCCGCGAGGTGCGCGAGCATCTGGAACACGGCCGCCTTCGCCTTCTCCGGGTCGAGGGGTGCGGACGGTGCGGCAGCCTCAGGTGCGGCCGCCACCACCGGCAGTACGGCCTGCAACGCGTTTACGAAGCCTCCGAGGTGGGCGCGGAACTCCCGCAGCAGGGAAGCCACCTCGTCGGGCGGGCGCTTCGTCGCGATCCCTTTCTCCAGCGCGCCGCCGGCCTCCTGCACGCCCCGCGCGCCGAGGCTTCCGGCCACGCCTCGCACGGTGTGAGCCAGCCTCTCGGCGACGGCCGTTTCGCCTGCCGCCAGCGCCACGATGATCTCGTCGCCGGCCGGCCCCTGTCTGGCCACGAACTCCCGCAGGAGCTTCAGGTAGAGCTTCCGGTTGCCGCCGACTCGGCGCAGGCCATCCTCGGTGTCGAGACCCGGAACGGACGGAACCTCCTCGGCGATGGGGACGACGCCCGGCGTTTTGAGGTAGCGCTGGAGCGTTTCGAATAGCAGCGCCGGGTCGATCGGCTTGGCGACGTGCTCGTCCATACCGGCCTCGAGGCACCTCTGCCGTTCCTCCATCGTGGCGTGGGCGGTCATGGCGACGATCGGGAGCTTCGCAAACCGCTCGTCCGATCGGATCTTTCGCGTCGCCTGGTAGCCGTCCATCTCCGGCATCTGAAGGTCCATGAGAACGACGTCGAACGGAGGTGGGAACGGTCCCCCCTCGAGAATCGCCACAGCTTCCCGCCCATTGCTGGCGACGACGATCCCGGCCCCGACCCCTTCGATGAGCTCGATCGCGATCTGCTGGTTGATCTCGTTGTCCTCGGCCAGGAGAACGCGCAGCCCGCGAAGGAGCGAGCTCTCGTCGGCCCACCCGGGCGCAGCGTCCGACTCATCGCCGGAGGCCGAAGCGAAAATGCCCACCATCGAGTCGACGAGCATCGACTTCGTCACCGGCTTCAGGAGGAAGCCGTCCACGTGGAGGTTCTCGGCCTCCTCGCGGACCTCCTCGCGGCCGAACGCCGTGACGATGACCACCGCGGGCTGCTTGTGAAGCGATGTGTCCTCCTTGATGACCCGTGTCGCCTGGAGCCCGTCCATGCCGGGCATCCTCCAGTCCATGAAGACGAGGTCGTACGGCGTGTCGGCGTCTCGCTCCCGGATCGCCGCGATCGCCTCGGGACCGGAGCTGACGGCGTCCACGCGTTCCGCCAGCGTCCCGAGCGATTCGACGAGGATCTCCCGCGCGGCGGCGTTGTCGTCCACGACGAGGATCCTCATGTGGTCGAACCGCGGGACGGTCTTCCCGGTCCCCGCCGAATGGCCGACGCCGAGCCAGAGCGTGAATGTGAACGTGCTCCCCACGCCGGCCTCGCTCTCCAGCCTGATCTGCCCGCCCATCAGCTCCACGAGCCTCCTGCTGATCGTCAGCCCGAGCCCCGTCCCCCCGTGCTTTCGGGTCGTCGACGTGTCGGCCTGCGTGAACGGCTGGAAGAGCTTTGCGGACTGCTCCCGGGTCATGCCGATGCCCGTGTCCCGGACCGAGAACTCGACCTTGACCTTCTCGCCCGTGTGTTCCACGGGGTCGATGCTCAGCCGGATCTCGCCGGTCTCGGTGAACTTGACGGCGTTGTTGACGAAGTTCGTCAGGACCTGGCCGAGGCGGAGAGGGTCGCCCAGGAGGTGCTCCGGGATCTCCGGCGAGACGTGGGCCAGGAACTCGAGGCCCTTCTCGTGCGCCTTCTGGCCGGTCAGCGTCGTCACCGAGCTGATCACCTCGTCGAGCCGGAAAGGGGTCGTCTCGATCTCGAGCTTCCCGGCCTCGATCTTCGAGAAGTCGAGGATGTCGTTGATGACGCCCAGGAGCGACGTCCCGGCGTTGTGGACCTTGCCGACGTAGTCGCGCTGCTTGGCGGTCAGGTTCGTCCGCAGGGCGAGGTGCGAGAGGCCGATGATGGCGTTCATCGGCGTCCGGATTTCGTGGCTCATGTTGGCGAGGAAGACGGACTTCGCCTTCGTCGCGTCTTCGGCGATCTCCTTGGCTCCGATCAGCTCGGCCTCGATGCGCTTGCGCTCGGTGATGTCACGGAAGCTGATGACCGCGCCCACGACCGCGCCGTCCTTCAGGATCGGCCGGGCGCCGTACTCGACGGGAATGCTCGTGCCGTCCTTCCTCCAGAGGTGCTCGTCGTCGATCACGCTGGTTACGCCCCGCGCGTACGCCGCCGACATCGGGCACTGTTCTCTTGGGTACTCGGTACCGTCCGCCCGGTGGTGGTGGAGGAGGGCGTGCGACGGGGCGCCGGCAAGCTCCTGCGCCGTGAAGCCGAGGATGCGGCAGGCGGCGTCGTTGACGAAGTCGATCCGGCCTTCCGTGTCCACCCCGAGAATCCCGTCCGCGGTCGACTCCAGGATGAGGCGCGTCCGCTCTTCCGTGACCTGCAGCTCCTCCTGCTGGGCCACGAGGGCCTTCTGGGACTCGCTCAGGGCGACGGTCTGCTCCTCGAGCGTGCGCGCCTGGGCCTGCGTCCGCTCCAGGAGCTCGCGGGTCCGGATGCTCCGCGAGAGGATCTCGAGGCTCGACGCCACGACCGGCAGGACCTCCTCGAGAAGAGCCGCCTCGCGCGGGCTGAACGGGCGGAACGAAGCGACCTCCAGGACGCCCAGGACCACGTCGCGGGAGATCACCGGCCAGGCGGAGGCTCGGACGGGGGAGGCGCCTCCGAGACCGGAAGAGACCATGAGATAGCCGGGTGGCAAATCCTCGAGGCGGACCGGAGCCCTCTGACGCGCGCACTCGCCGACGAGGCCTTCCCCCGACCGGAACGATTCCCCCGTCGCCCCGCCGTCGCCGAGCCCGAATGCGGCAGTCCTGCGAAGGAGACCCGAGTCCTCCTCATTCAGGTAGAACGCGGCGACCCCGCCTCCGAGGAGCGGCACGAGCCCCGAGACGACCCGCTCCCCGAGCTCGGTGAGCGAATCGGCCTTCTGCACCTCGCCGGCCAGCCTCGCCACTCCCGCCTTGACCCAGCGCTGGTCCTCCATCGCCGACGCGCCCCCCTTCAGGACGTCGATCGACCGGGCGAGGGCGCCCGTCTCGTCCGAGGCGCCCGTGAACGGCACGGACCTCGAGTAGTCCCCGGCGGCGATCGTCTCGACCGTCTCCTGCAGCGCGCGGATCGGCGTGGCGATCCGCCGGAACGTCAGGATTCCCACGATGACGGAGGCCAGCAGGCCGAGGAAGGTGGAGACGAGGAGCCTTCGTCGCGACGCCTCGATGGCCTCTGCGGCCAGCCTCCCGGCGCTCTTGGCCTTCTCCTCGTTGTTGCGGATCCAGTCGGCCGAAACCGTGCTCAGCCTTTCCCCGCTCTCCGCTGTGCGCCCTCCCAGCTCCGCGACGGCCTCCTCGGTCCGGCCCGCGACTGCCTGCACCATGGCCTTCTCGGCGCCGGCCATCCACTCGCCACTCAACCGACGGTACTCGTCGTAGAGCCGTCTGTCCCGGTCCCCCGAGATGGCCGTGTCTCCGTAGAGCTCGAGGAGCGCGGCCACGCCCTTCTTCGTTTCGGCGAAGGAGGCAAGGGCCGCGGTCCTTTCTTCCGGCGTCCGGGCGAGGAGGCAGCTTCTCACGAGGACGCGCCCCTCCGTGAACTCGCGGGAGATGTTCCCCACGAGCTGGAGGCTCTCGGTCCTCTTCTCCGCCACGATCAGGGTCCCGGCCTCGATGGCGGCCAGCTGGCGCCAGAGGAGGAATCCGATCGCGGCGAGCGCGAGGAGCGGAACGCCCAGCAGGATGAGCAACCGGCGAGCGATCGTCATGGCTTTACCTTCTCGCGCCCAAATCGGCGTTGAAATCGAGTATCAAGGGCCCACAGGACGGTAACACCTAGCGCCTGCGGCCGGTCGACATCTCGAAGGTCGGAGCGACCGGCGCGCGACTTCCCCCATCACGGAAACGGGAGCACGAGCGCCTCGCCGCAGACCGGCCGCTGCGAGCCTTGTCCCCTTGTGTACCGAGAATCCAGCCTCGCGGCGCATCGGGCACAGTAAATTCACTTACGAGCCGGGACGGATTCGTGTGTCCATCTCGCTGAAGCCAAAGTGCCTGAAACGGTACGAGGACATCGAAGGACTTTCCTTAGGGGCTTTGAGCGCAAGAAGCGTGCCTGCTGGATGTTCGTGAAGAGCGGCGAGGCGGCGCTCCGGCGTGGCGTTGCCGGGCTTTCGTCGTGGGGGGTCAGGGGAGAACGATCACGGCTCACGCCATCGCAGTGATGTAAGTTCTTCAAGGGAGCGGCGACGTCAGTCGGAGAGGGAACCGGGATCGCGGACCGCCCGCTCCTTGGCCCGGAGGACGAGCACGGTGCCGCCGAGGACGAGGAGCATGCCGGCGACGGGCGCCGCCGACCAGCGGTATCCCTCGAACGCCGTGGACGCCAGCATCGCGATCAGCGGAATCACGGCAGCGGTGTAGCCGGACCGCCCCGCGCCGATCCGCTTGAGGAGCGTGAGGAAGGCCATGAAGGCGACGACCGACCCGAAGAGCGCGAGGTAGGCGAGGGAGAGGACGTACCCGGGCCGTGCGTCGAACGCGAAGGGGACGCCGGTCACCACGCACCAGGCCATCACCGCGAGTGAGGCGTAGCCCATCGCGATCGCGATGGACGGGGCAACGGCCAGCCCTGTCGCGAAAAGGCGCTGCGAGTAGAGGTTCCCGGCCGAGGCGAAGAAGGTGGCGACCAGGGCGAGCCAGAGTCCGCCCGCCTGCCCCGCGCCCGCGTGGAGGCTCGTCACTTCCGGCCAGAAGAGGAGCGCGACGCCCGCCACGCCGAGCACGGCGCCGACGGCGACGGCCGGCGGCGTCGGCGTGCCGAAGAAGAGCCGGGCGCCGATCAGGTTCCAGAAGACGAGGAAGGAGAAGACCACCGCCACGAGCCCGGAGGCGAGGTGCTGCTCGGCGCGGTAGACGAGGACGTAGTTCAGCCCGAAGAGGAGGAACCCGAGGAGCGCCAGGCGGGCGTGGTCGCGTGCCGTGAACCGGAGCGAGACGCCGCGCAGGAGACACCACCCGACGAGGAGGAGCGAGGCCAGGCCGAACCGCCACGCCACGGAGGCCTCGGGAGCCACGACCCCGAGCTGGAACTTGATCGCGAGCCAGGTCGTTCCCCAGATGAACGAGGCGAGGAAGAAGAGAAGGATGTTGGACGAGGCGCCGGGCCTCGCCGGCGCCGCGGAAGGGTGGTCCACCCGCCGATTCTGCGCCGAGCGCGACGTCACGCCCGAGGCTACAGGACGTGCCCCGCCCGCGAGGCGGCGCAGGTCCGGATCAGGCCTGGATTCTCGGCGGCCAGAAGGAGGACGAGCGGGCGGTGGCCGTGGAAACGCAAGGCGGCTGCCGCGAAGACCGCCGCCTCGAAGCACTGTGCGGTCCGGTCCCTGAGGACGCGTCGCGGCGATCGGCACGTTTCGCCCGCCGCCTCCTTGTTGTAGGGAAGCTCGTCGACGAAGCGCTGGACGGCCTCGGGCCGGCGCAGCGTCCGAAGGACCGACCGTTCCGGCGGGGTCCAGGTCGAATCTGCTCGCGGAACGGTGGCCGCAATCCGCCTGCCTGCGGGGCGCCTCATGTTCGCCGAGGTTACAGCGGATGTGATGGTCTCGTGTCTCCTCAGGGAAGGGGGTGTATGTGGCTACGCGTGCATCGCTGAATCCTCATTCCTCCGGCCATCCGCGGCGGCCCGGGCCCGATTGACGTGGCCGGCCTCTCCGGATATGTTCCTACTTGCAGATGATCCGCAAGTAGGAACAATGCGCAAATCGGAACCCACCCGCAGCGACCTCCGGTTCGAGCACCTCAAGACCGTCGCCCGGGAAGCGGGTCTCAAGCTCACGCATCAGCGACTCGAGATCTTCCGCGAGCTGGCGGGGACGGAGGAGCACCCCAGCGCGGAGACCATCTTCCGCGCCGTGCAGCAGCGGATGCCGACGGTCTCGCTCGACACGGTCTACCGCACGCTCTGGATGCTCCACGACCTCGGGCTGGTCACGACGCTCGGGCCGCGAGGCGACGGAGTGCGGTTCGACGCGAATCTCGACCGGCACCACCACTACTGCTGCGTGCGCTGCGGGCTGGTGCGCGACTTCGAGAGCGACGAGCTCGACGGCCTCCCGGTGCCCAACTCCGTGAAGCGGCTCGGCAGCGTCGTGGATTCCCACGTCGAGGTGCGCGGGCTCTGTGCGACCTGCCAGCGTGGCCAGAAAACGTCTAAAGACCAGAACCACCCCTGAACCCGAGGAGGACGAAAAGATGAGCGAAAGCGGCAAGTGCCCGTTCACCGGCTCTTCCAGCCACCCCGTCGCCGGCCGTGGCACGACGAACCGGGACTGGTGGCCCAACCAGCTGAACCTGGGGATCCTGCACCAGCACGCGCCGGCGTCGAACCCGATGGACCCCGGCTTCAGGTACGCCGAGGAGTTCAGGAAGCTCGACCTGGCTGCTCTGAAGAAGGACCTCTACGCCCTGATGACCGACTCGAAGGAGTGGTGGCCGGCTGACTGGGGCCACTACGGGGGCCTCTTCATCCGCATGACCTGGCACAGCGCGGGGACCTACCGCATCTCGGACGGGCGCGGCGGTGGCGGCACCGGCAACCAGCGCTTCGCGCCGGTCAACAGCTGGCCCGACAACGGCAACCTCGACAAGGCGCGCCGCCTCCTCTGGCCGATCAAGCAGAAGTACGGGAACCAGATTTCCTGGGCCGACCTGATGATTCTGGCCGGCAACTGCGCGCTCGAGTCGATGGGCTTTTCGACGTTCGGGTTCGGCGGCGGCCGCGCGGACATCTGGCAGCCCGAGGAGGACATCAACTGGGGCCGGGAGAAGACCTGGCTCGGCGACGAGCGCTACAGCGGCGAGCGCCAGCTCGCGAACCCGCTTGCCGCCGTGCAGATGGGCCTGATCTACGTGAACCCCGAAGGCCCCAACGGCAACCCCGACCCCGTGGCCTCGGGCCGCGACGTGCGCGAGACCTTCGCCCGCATGGCGATGAACGACGAGGAGACCGTCGCCCTCGTCGCCGGCGGCCACACCTTCGGCAAGGCGCACGGCGCGGGCGATCCGAAGCTCGTCGGCCCGGAACCTGAGGCGGCCCCGATCGAAGAGCAGGGGCTCGGCTGGAAGAACAGCTTCGGCACCGGCAAGGGCGCTCACGTCACCACGAGCGGCATCGAGGGCGCCTGGAAGCCGAACCCGACGAGGTGGGACATGGGGTACTTCGACATGCTGTTCGGCTACGAGTGGGAGCTCGTCAAGAGCCCCGCGGGCGCCTGGCAGTGGATGGCGAAGGACGTCAAGCCCGAGCACATGATCCCCGACGCCTTCGATCCGTCGAAGAAGCACCGGCCGATGATGACGACGGCCGACCTGTCGCTGCGGTTCGACCCGCTCTACGAGCCGATCTCGCGCCGCTTCCACGCGGACCCGCAGGCCTTCGCCGACGCGTTCGCGCGGGCGTGGTTCAAGCTGACGCATCGCGACCTGGGGCCGAAGGTCCGCTACCTCGGCCCGGAGGTCCCTGCCGAGGACCTGATCTGGCAGGACCCGGTCCCCGCCGTCGACCACCCGCTCGTCGACGCGAAGGACGTCACCGACCTCAAGGCGAAAGTCCTCGCCTCCGGCCTGCCGGTGGCCGAGCTCGTCGCCACGGCCTGGGCCTCGGCCTCGACGTTCCGCGGCTCGGACAATCGCGGCGGCGCCAACGGCGCGCGGATCCGCCTCGCGCCGCAGAAGGACTGGGAGGCCAACGAGCCGGCGCAGCTGGCGAAGGTGCTGGGCGTCCTCGAGGGAATCCGGAACGCATTTGGCGTTGCCCGGAAGGACGGGAAAAAGATCTCCCTGGCAGACCTGATCGTCCTGGCCGGCGGCGTGGGCGTCGAGGCGGCGGCGAAGGCCGCGGGGCACGCCGTCGAGGTGCCCTTTACGCCGGGCCGCACCGATGCCACGCAGGAACAGACCGACGTGGAGTCGTTCGCGGTGCTCGAGCCGATCGCGGACGGCTTCCGCAACTACCAGAAGGAGTCCGTCACGGTGCCGGCCGAGGAGATGCTGGTCGACAAGGCGCAGCTCCTCAGCCTGAGCGCGCCCGAGATGACGGCCCTCGTCGGCGGCCTGCGCGTGATGGGCGCCAACGTGGGCCGGTCGCCGCACGGCGCCTTCACGAAGCGGGCCGGGGCCCTCACCAACGACTTCTTCGTCAACCTCCTCGACATGGGCACCTCGTGGAAACCGACGTCCGAGGCGGGGGAGACGTTCGAGGGGCGCGACCGCAAGACGCGCGAGCTCCACTGGACGGGCACCCGCGTCGACCTCGTTTTCGGCTCGAACTCGCAGCTGCGCGCCCTCGCCGAGGTCTACGCGCAGGACGACGCGAAGGAGAAGTTCGTCCGCGACTTCGTGGCGGCCTGGAGCAAGGTGATGAACCTGGACCGTTTCGACCTCGCCTGATTCCCTGGGTATCGGGTGGATGGGTCCGAATCCCGCCCTCCCGACAGATTGCTTCAAACGACTCGGCGCTCCGCGAGGGGCGCCTTTTCGTCGGACGCCGGGCCTCGGCGGGACGGGCGCCGCGCCTCAGGCCAGGCCGAGGTCCTCGGCGAGGAGCGCGTAGTCGACCGCGCCTCGCGCCGAGGGGTCGAGCTCGTAGATCGTCTTTCCCGTCCGGGGCGCCTCGGCGAGGGCCGAGTTGATCCGGATGGGTGTCAGGATCTTCGTGAACCTCTCGCGGATCGCGTCGAGCGTCTCGAGCGACACGCGGGTCCTCAGATCGTAGAAGGTCGGCAGCACGCCGTCGATCCGCAGCGGCCTCGGCCGGTCCGCGTCGATCGCCGCCACGAAGCGCTTCGTTCGCTCGAGGGCGGGCAGCGAGAGCGGCTCGAGCTTGGCTGGCAGGATGAGCTCGTGGGCGGCGAACCAGGCATTCTCGAGAAGGAGCGAGACGGAGGGGGGGCAATCGAGGAGCACGAGGTCGTAGGCTTCGCCTTCGAGGTCTCCGAGGCGCCGTTCGAGCCTGTGGCGACGCTTCTCCTTCCCCTTCTCGCGCAGCTGGTCTTCCGCGGCGAGAAGCCGGGCCCCCGCCACGACCACGTCGAGGTTCGGCCGGCTCTCGCGCGCGACGACGTCCTCGAACGCCGCCTCGCCGGCGAGCCAGGCGTCGAGGCCCGCCTCGGCGCCGAGGCCGATCGAAGCGCCCACGCACCCTTGCGGATCGACGTCCACGAGCAGCACCTTCCGCCCGGCTCGCGCGCAAGCGGCCGCCAGGTTGACGGCCGTCGTCGTCTTTCCTACGCCGCCCTTCAGGGCGGAGACCGCGAGGATTCGCCTTTTCCGCATCGGAGACGGGATGAATTCTGACACGGGGACGTCCGCCGGCCCTGCCCGGCGGGCTGGCGGGGGTTAGCGGCCGACGAGCTTCTGAAGGTGCTCGGGGTATCGGGCTCCGTGCACGATGATCTTCGCGGCGGCCGAGTCCGACTGCCGAGACCTCGCGTCCGCCCTTTCCAAGGGCGCGCTTCTCCATTCCGTCTCCTTCGAGGTATCACGCCGCCGGCGAGACGATCGGGAGAGTGAAGTGGAAGGAGCTTCCCTCGCCCGGCCTGCTCTCGGCCCAGATCCGGCCCCCGTGCCCCTCGACGATGCACTTGGAGATGTAGAGACCGAGCCCCAGGCCGCGGCGGTCCGTCGCGTCCACCTGGAGGAAGCGTTCGAAGACGTCCTCGAGCTTGTCCTCCGAGATGCCGATGCCGGTGTCGATGACCGTGAACGCGAGCTCGTGCCCGATGCGCTCGAGCCTCACGACGACCTTTCCGCCCGCGGGCGTGAACTTGATCGCGTTGCCGAGGAGGTTCGCGAGCACCTGCAGAACCCTGGCGGGATCGAAGGCGCCGGAGGCCGGCGAAGGCATCGCCTCCGCCTCGAGGGTGATCCCGGCCGCCGAGGCCTGCGCGTGGAACGTGTCCACCGCTTCGGCCACGACGTGAGAAGGGTCCGCCACTTCACGCGTCACCGCGAGCACGCCCGCGTGGATGCTCGCGACGTCGACGAGGTCTCCGACGAGACGGTCCATCCGAGCCGCCGCGCGCTGGATACGCTGGGCGTACGACAGGATACGGTCCGGAGGATCTCCCCGCTCGACGAGTCTCGCGATCAGCGCGGCGAGGCTGACGACGCCGTTCAGCATGTCACGTATGTCGTGACTGACGATGCCCAGGAACTCGTCGCGCGTCGCGAGGACGTCGTCGGCGCGGGCGCGCTCGCTGAGAAGGTCCCGGTCGGTCGCGTCGCGCTCGCTCGAAAGGACGGCGAGGTGCTCGGCTCGCTCGGACCGCACCGCCTCGTCCGCGTCCGCTCTCTCCTCGCGGACGGCCTCGTCTTCCCGCTCTCTCTCGAGCGTGATCCCCTCGGCAGACGGCACGCTGGAGCGCCGGAGCCGGCGATCCGTCAGCGCCCGTGTCGCCGCGAGGACCCGGTCCGCGCGCGCCCTGGCGCGGGTGATGACGGCATCGGCCGTCTCGTCGATGAGAGCGAGCTCCGCCCCGAGAGCGAGATCCGCCCTCTCGCGTTCGAGGCGCAGGCTTTCGTCGGTCTGCTGGCGTTCGGAGTTCTCATCGTCGACGAGCATGGTGACAGTTTATCGGTCTCCAGCCTTCGCTTGTCAGGCACCGGCGCGGAGGTGCGCGCCTTCGTCCGATCCGTGGTGCTCGTCTTCCTCAGGGTCCTGAACGACCGGCCCGAAGCCGGCCCGACCTCGGTGAGCGAGCGGACTTCAGACCGCGACGGTGTGGATCGTCGGCGCATCCAGCAGGTGCTTCTTCACGGCGCACTGGTCTGCGGCGCGAACGACGGCGGTCCGGTACTTCTCGGGAAAGCCGGGGGGGAGGGAGATCTGGATCCTGATGTCGGAGATGAGCTTCGTGGCGGGGTTGCGCTCCCAGGCCATCGAGATGGACATCCCTTCGGAGGGGATCTGCCGTTCCTGGCAGAACCGCAACGCGTAGAAACCGGCGCAGGTGCCGATGGAGGCCAGGAAGAGCTCGAAAGGAGCGGGCGCGGTTCCACCGCCTCCGTGGCGTTCCGGCTGGTCTGTCCTGATCGTGGTCCCCTCGAAGTGAGCCTCGACGGCGACGCCTCCCGGGAATGTGATCTCCATGTTGCTGGCCATTGGTTCAGGTCCCCTTCTGCGCGGTTGGTTCTGGCGGCAGTCCCGCCTCGCGAAGTATAGCACTAAATGGTTATAGAGTTATACACCGTCCCCTCGCCCTGCCAGGCCGTCTGCGGGTCCCGGCTCTTCGGGGTCCTCGAGGTTCTCGCGATGGACCGGCTCGTTCGCGAATGTCTCGCGCAACGTCGGCGAGCCGTTACGCCCTGGTCCGCGAATTGCTTCTCATGCGAACGGAGCGCTCGGAAGAAGGAGCCTCGCAGGCACGCCCCCGGGTCTCCGATCAAAGGAGACGAAGAAAAGCCTGCCCCAGAGAGACCCGTCCTGTCGGAAGGAAGAACGACGATGAAGATGTCCTCCCGGACCAACGCACCGATGCTCGGCACCTGGATCATCTGTCTGGTCCTTTTCGCCGTCGCGCTCGCCAGCCGCTTTGCCCTGATCCAGCCCGGACCTCTCGTCGCGACGTGGTCCTGGATACTGGGCTTCGGTCTCCTGCTGGTCGCGTGCCGGTATCGAGGTTTGTGAGGCGTCGCCCCGGGTGAGAGACAGGCCTTCGCCGGCTTCGGGCACCGGGCTGTCGGCCCGGCGGATCCGTTGTAGCGTCTGCAGGTCGGGTTGAACCGCTTTCACACGCCTCGGGAGCCCGATCCGGTTCGATCGGCTCCACGAGGCGCTTCGTAGCTCCTCCCCGGGGCCCCTCCCGGGGGATCAGCCGTGGGCAGCCGGATCTGCGGGCCTCTCGGCGCCGGCGTACATGGCGTCGATGGCGTCGCCGTAGCGCTGCTCGACCACGCGCCTCTTGACCTTGAGCGTGGGCGTGACCTCCCCCGCGTCCTGCGTCAGCTCGCGCGGCAGCAGGGTGAAGCGCTTGATCTGCTCGTAGCCTGCGAGCTCGCGCGACCGCTCGCGCAGTAGGCCCTCGTAGATGGCGATGACCTCGGGGCGCTTCACCAGCTCCTCGCGTGACGAGAAGGGGATCCCGTCCCTCCTCGCACGCTCCTCGAGCGCCGGGAAGGCGGGCACGATGAGGGCGCTGAGGAAGCTCCGACGGTCGCCGATGACGACGACCTGCTCGAGCAGGGGGTGCCCGGCGAGCATCCCCTCGACGCGCTGGGGCGCGACGTTCTTGCCCTGCGAGGTGATGATGAGGTCCTTGATGCGGTCCGTGATGCGCAGGAAGCCGTCCGGATCGAGCACGCCGACGTCGCCCGTCTTGAACCAGCCGTCCTCGAAGGCGGCGGCGGTCTCGGCGGGCTTGCCCCAGTAGCCTTTCATCACGTTGTCGCCACGCACCTGCACCTCACCCGCATCTCCGATACGCACCTCGCAACCCGGGATGGGGCGGCCGACGGTCCCGAAGCGGAAGGCGCCGGGTGCGTTGCAGGTGACCATGGGCGAGGTCTCGGTGAGGCCGTAGCCCTGGCAGACGAGGAGCCCGACCGACAGGAAGAACTCCTCGATCTCCTGGCTCAGCGGCGCGCCGCCGGCCGAGAAGAACCTCTTGTCGCCGCCCACGGCCTCTCTGATCTTCGAGAGGACCAGCTTGTCGGCGAGCGCGTGCCGCACCCTGAGCGCCGGGCCCACCCGCCGTCCGGTGCGGCTCGCGTACTCGAAGGCCGAGCCGACGCCGAGCGCCCAGCGGAAGAGCCGCCGGCGAAGGGGCGAGCTCTTCGAGACGCGGTCCTGGATGACGGCAAAGACCTTCTCGTAGAGCCTCGGAACGCTCACCATCGCCGTGGGCCGGACCTCGGGCATGGCGGTGACGGCGTCCTTCGGGTCCCGCACGTAGACGTTGGCCGCGCCGCTGCGGAAGACGAAGTACGACCAGGCCCGCTCGTAGACGTGGCTGAGCGGCAGGAAGCAGAGGCTGCGGTCCTCGGGGCCGAACTCGAAGCGTTCGTCGAGGGCGCGGAACTGCGAGGCGAAATTGCCGTGGGTGAGCATGGCGCCCTTGCGGTCGCCCGTGGTCCCAGAGGTGTAGATGATCGTGGCGAGGTCCTCGAGCTTCGCAGCGGCCAGGCGGGCCTCGACCTGGGCGGCGCTTTCGGGCGTTGCGCGGGCGAGGAAGTCGGCGAGCGACGAGGAGCGCTCACCGGAGAGGCGCGTCGCCGGGTCGAACGCGACGAGTGCAGGGGCGACCGATTCGAACGCCATCACCTTGTCGTGCTGCTCCTGCCCGCCGACGAAGACCAGCTTCGCGCCGGCGTCGAGGAAGACCTGCTCCGCCTGCCTGGCGGTGTCCGTCGCGTAGATGGGCACGCCGACGGCGCCGGCCATCAGCACTCCGAAGTCGGCGATGGCCCAGTCGGGGCCGTTGGGGGCGAAGATCGCCACGCGATCTCCAGCCTCGATGCCGGCGCTGACCAGAGCGCGCGCCATGGCCTCGACGCGGGTTGCGAGCTCGGCGTAGGTGATGGACCGCCAGCTCCGCGCATCGCGGTAGCGCATCGCCTCCCGTGAGCCGAAACGCGCCGCCGATTCCCGGATCATGTGTGAGAGATGGACCAGGGCCATGGTGCTCCTCCCTCCACTGCCGCATCGCATCATGACATCACGAACGGCGACCGGATGCACGTCGGGAGGAGGGCGAGACGCCGGGTGGCGGAGGGTGCCACTGCCGGGGGTCGCGCCGCTCCCGGGCAGGAGAAGTGAGCGGAAACGGTCAGGGAAAGACCTCCGCGTCGCGGAAGGCGATCCCGGTCGCGTCCTTCTTCGAGACGACGGGCGTCGTCCCGTCCAGCGGCCAGTCGACCGCGAGGTCCGGGTCGTTCCAGGCAATGCACCGTTCGTACTCGGGCGCCCAGTAGTCGGTCGTCTTGTAGAGGAAATCGGCCGACTCCGAGAGGACGACGAAGCCGTGGGCGAAGCCGGGCGGGATCCAGAGCTGGAGCTTGTTCTCCGCGGAGAGACGGTGACCGAAGCTCCGCCCGAACGTGGACGAGGACCTGCGGAGGTCGACGGCGACGTCGAAGACTTCGCCGAGGACGACCCGCACGAGCTTCCCCTGGGGCTGGCGGATCTGGTAGTGCAGCCCGCGCAAGACCCCTCTCGCCGAGCGGGAGTGGTTGTCCTGCACGAAGCCCCAGCGGTGGCCCGTGAGCTCCTCGAAGAGCCGGGCGTTGAAGCTCTCGAAGAAGAAACCGCGTTCGTCGCCGAAGGACCGGGGCTCCAGCATGAGGACGCCGTCGATGGGAGTGTTCACCTTCTGCATTCGAGCCTTCCGTCCGCCTGTCGAGACGGGCGCGTTGCCTCTTCAGCCCAGTTGCGCGAGGACGTGGTCGAGCCCGGACTCCCAGCGGGGGAGGACGAGCCCGAAGGTCCGCGTGAGGAGGGTCGTGTCGAGGCGCGAGTTCGCCGGACGCCTCGCCGGCAGGGGATAGGCGGAGGTCGGAATGGGGCGGATGGCCTCCGGCGGGAGACGGAGCGCCCGACCGCGGGAAACGGCTCCGCGGACGATCGCCTGGGCGAATGCGTGCCACGACGTCTCGCCGGCGGCGGCGAGGTGGTAGAGGCCTGAGGGGAAGTGGTCCGCGGGCCGGTGGGCGAACCGGCCGAGGATCTGTGCCGTGGCGTCGGCGAGCAGCGAGGCCGGGGTGGGCGCGCCCACCTGGTCCGCGACGACATCCAGGCTGTCCCGCTCCGCCGCGAGGCGCAGGACCGTCTTCACGAAGTTCTGCCCGACCGCGCCGAAGACCCAGCTCGTCCGGAAGGTGAGGTACTCTGCGCCGCTCGCCGCGAGGGCTTCCTCTCCGTCTCTCTTCGTGGCCCCGTACACGCTCACCGGGGAGGTGCGGTCGCATTCCTCGTAGGGTGCGAGCTTCGTGCCGTCGAAGACGTAGTCGGTCGAGTAGTGGATGACGCGGGCTCCGAGGCGGCGCGCGGCTTCACCCACGACTCCGGGAGCGACCGCGTTGATGGCGCGGGCACGATCCGGCTCGGATTCGGCCCTGTCGACCGCGGTGTAGGCCGCTGCGTTGACGACGACCCCGGCGCGGGACTCCTCCACGACGCGGCGGATCGAGACGGGGTCCGCGAGGTCGCAGCCGGGATAGTCGACGGCGACGATCTCGCCGAGGGGAGCCAGGGCCCGTTGGAGCTCGAAGCCGACCTGTCCGCCTTTTCCGACGAGGAGAATCCGCATCTTCTTCAGCGCTCCTCGTAGGTCTTTGCAACCCACTCCCGGTAGGCGCCGCTCTGCAGCCTGCCGGCCCAGCCCTGGTGGTCGAGGTACCAGCGGACCGTCTTCCGGATCCCCGAGTCGAACGTCTCTGCGGGTCTCCAGCCGACCTCGCGCAGCCAGCCGAGGACGAAACTGACGCCGATGAAGCCCGCGCCCCCGGTGACGATGATCAACCCGTCCTCCTTGCGAGAACCTCGAGTCAGAGCCGAGACCTCTGATGCCGTAGTTTAGTCGCCGGCGAGGGCGCCAGCGTGCCGTCGATGCCCTGTCGGGCCGGGAGTCGCCACGCCCGGTGCTCGCTCAGCCTCCGCTTCCCTCGGGCTCCGGGGGGATGCGGACTCGAATCCCATCGTCCCGCTCGGTCAATGCGCGGCCTTCCTGGTCGACGGGCGTTTCGCAGCGGGCGGGACCTTCGCCTTCTTCGCCGGCTCCCGGGACGCCGCGGCCTGCGCCCGCGCGGCCAGCGCCAGCTCGCGGACGCGGTCGATGTCCGCGTCGGAGTAGGGGCCGTTGACCCCGGAGATGGCGGCGAGCTGCATCCCGTGCTTGAGGCCGAGGCGGTAGATCTCGCGGACCTTCTCCCACTCGATGTCGCGGCCGACGGTGTAGTTCTCGAACTTTCCCTCCAGCGCGAGGACGATCGTCTCGGCGAGGCAGGCGTAGGCGACGTTCCCGGGCAGCCCGATGTTCTTCATCTGCACCGTGCCGGGGAGCTGGATCTCGCCGGACTCGATCACGAGGACGTCCGGGCGCTTCGCAACCTCGCTCGGTGGCAGGTCGAGCGGGCGGGCCACGTCTGTGATCACGCACCCGGGCTTGACCTTCATGATGTCGAGAATCCTCTTGCCGGCGCCCGAGGTCGCGGTGACGATCACGTCCATGTCCGCGATGTCCTTGTCGGCACGCGACGAGAGGAAGAGCCGGGCGTCGGGGGTCTCCCTGAGGATCGACTCCTTGACCGAGAGGAGCTTGGCCGTCTCGGGCGAGACCATGTAGACCTCGTCCGCGGCCATCGCCAACAGGCGCGCGCAGACCGAGCCGATGGCCCCCGTGGCCCCCACGACCATGGCCTTCATCGCGATCTTTCCGTCGGGCTTCGGCGGGGGAAGGAGCCGCAGCCGGAGGAGCGCGTCGCGCGCGGCCCAGAGGGCGCCGGAGGCGCTGTAGCTGTTGCCGGTCGTGATCGGGAGCGGCGCCTGCCTGGCGACCGTGGCGCCCGCGTCGCCCACGACCTTCGTGAAGGCGCCCAGGCCCATGATCTGCGCGCCCAGCTGTTTTGCGATCTTTGCGGCCTCCAGCAGGCGTCGGTACGTGAACTCCGGGTCGTGGCTCATGATCTCCCTGGGCGTTCCGCCCACGGAGATGAGCCAGCCCTCCGCCTCCACGCCGGTGGGGGACCTGATGCCGGTCACCTTCGAGTAGACGAAGGGGGGCATGTACGCCATCGCCTTCTCCAGGGTGTCCATGAAGATCGGCGGTGACACCTGGGAGAGGAGCTCGATCGGCTTGACCTTCTTGAAATACTCCTGCGAGAGCGGGTGGATGACGAAGGCGAACCGGTTGACGCGCTTGAAGCCGTTTGGGTAGAGGATCCGCGGCTCGACCTCCAGCCGGGTGAGGATCTCCAGGTAGTCGTCCTCGAGGAGCTCCCCGGGCCGCTTGCCCGTCGCCGCGATGATCATGGCGTCGAGGAGACTGGGCGCGATCACGTGGTCGAACAGAAATGGCGACCCGTCGACCACCATCGCGACGCCCTTGTCCCCAAGCTTCGCGAGGCGCTCGTCGCTGACCGTGGAAGTGACGATGGTCTTGCCGGCCAGGTCCTCCCGGTCGAAATCGTCGAGGTCGTGCACGGGGGCCACGACGACCGTGGACCCGTGGATCGCCTTGCGCAGCAGGAACCGGCTCCACTCCTTCATCAGGTCCGACGACATCACCCCGGGCAGCGCCCAGTCGAGCACGTGGTGGGCGCCGGCGGAGTAGAGCCGGAGAGCGTCCAGCGAGGTCAGGAGCTTGGGAATGCCGAGCTGGAGCAGCGGATCGGCGAAGCTGACGTTCTGGGTGTACTCGTGCACGGTCTGCGCGAGCTTCAGGTTCGACATCCCGGAGAAGAACAGGACGTTGGCGTTCGTGAAGTAGGAGCCGAGGGTGTTCTGGACGTGGCGCACGGCCCATTCCTGGAGGATGTCGGCGAGGCGCGCTCCCGTGGTGACGGGAATGCGCGTCACGGCGCTCGTCAGCTGCGCGATGTCCTTCTCGGGGTAGCGCCGCGAGGGGAGCGTGTACCTGTCGTTCACGACGCCGATGCCGATCGCGTCGGCGGTCCGCTCCCAGCTCTTCAACAGCGCCACGGTCTTGGTCATGCTGGCGTCCGTCCCGAGACGCCACACCTTGAGACGCCGGCCCAGGAAGTCCGTCTCGAGCTCGAAGTTGTGCTCGCCCGAGCCCAGGCTGACGCCGACGGCTGTCTTCATCTCGTCCTCCCGCCAGGGCCCGTCCTCGGGTGGGTGGGCACGTCGACCCGGCGTTTCGCCCGAACGGACCGGGCGCCCTCGGAATCGTAGCGCGAGCCGTCGCCCCTGCGTCCGCCTGCGCGGGGTCTCCACGAAGGGACATTCACCCTGGCGCAGGTCTTGCGCTCCTCCACGGCGGGACTATGAGGAGCGACGAGCCCGGCCGAGTCCTCATGGCGGCGACTGGATAGGAAAGTCCCGGACAGGGCTGGAGGTCACATGAAAAGCAGACTGGTGCGGCGAATCTTCTTCGTGGCTGCGATTTCGGGG
>Ga0209573_1001673_pt1 | contig 32415 bp, 31 predicted proteins | sample TNRBio252014_DNA_FD_185870 | JGI IMG/M metagenome (GOLD analysis project Ga0209573, IMG submission 185870) | Wastewater treatment Type I Accumulibacter community from EBPR Bioreactor in Madison, WI, USA - TNR Reactor_6/25/2014_ DNA (SPAdes)... | ecosystem: Engineered > Bioreactor > EBPR >...
CCGCTTGGCGACTTCCTCGGGCGGCAGGTCCAGCGGGCGCGCGACGTCGGTGATCACGCAGCCGGGCTTGACCTTGGTGATGTCGAGGATCTTCTTGCCGGCGCCCGAGGTGCTGGTGACGATCATGTCCATGTCGGCGAGCAGCGGGTCGTAGTCGATCGAGCACACCACGTTGGCGTCGGGCGTGTCCTCGAGGATGGAGCGCCTGAGCTCCTCGAGCTTCTTCAGGTCGCGCCCGGCGATCACCACCTCTTCGAAGGCCATCGCCAGCAGCCTGGCGCTGACCGAGCCGATCGAGCCGCTGGCGCCGATGACCATGGTCTTGGCCTGGATGCGCTGGCCCTTGGCCGCCGGCTGCACCAGACCCATGCGCTTCATGGCGTCGGCCGCCGCCCACAGCGCCCCGGAAGCCGAGTAGCTGTTGCCGGTCGTGATGGGCAGTCGCGATCGCCGCGCCACCGTGATGCCGGCGTCACCCACCACCTTGGTGAAGGCCCCGAGCCCCATGATCTGCGCGCCCAGCTTCTCGGCGATTCGCGAGGCGTGCAGCAGGCGGCGGTAGGTGAACTCCGGGCTGCGGGCCAGCATCTCCTTGGGCGTGCCGCCGACGGTGATCAGCCAGCCTTCGGCTTCGGCCCCGGTCGGCGAGACGATGTTCTCCATCTTGCAGTAGACCATCGGCGGCATGTGCGCGGCCAGCGTCTCCACCTTGTCCATGACGAACTTGGGCGTCGCCTTGGGGATGGGGAAGCCCTTCTTGATGAACTCCTGGCTCAGCGGGTGGATCACGAAGGCAAAGCGCCGGATGTTGCGGAACCTGCCGGTCGGGTGCAGCAGCCGCGGCGTGATCTTCAGCTCGTCGAGGATCTCGGTGAAGTCGTCGTCCGAGACCTCCTCCGGCGGCTTGCCGAGCGCCGCCAGGATCATCGCCTCGACGACGTTGACGCCGACCACGCGGTCGAACAGCTTGGGCGAGACGTCGATGACGAGGTTCACCCCGCAGGTCTTGAACCAGGCCTGCCGCTCGTCGTCGACCGCCGAGGTGATGACGGTCTTGCCGGACAGGTTGGCCGGCCCGCCCACAGCCTTGATCTCGGCGAAGGTGCCGACCACCACATGCGACTTGGCCACCGCGGCGGCGACCCGGCTGCTCTTGAAGCCGGCCAGCGCGGACTCGAGCAGCTCGCGCGGCCGGCCGGCCAGCACCAGGTCGCTGCCCTTGGCGAACAGCTCGAGCTGCTCGAGCGAGCCGAGCAGCGTGGGCGCGCCGGTCTGGAACAGCGCGTCGGCGAAGTTCAGGTTGGACGTGTAGTCCGCCAGCGCGACCGCCATGTCGTAGTTGCGCATGCCGTTGAGGAACAGCACGATGTTGTTGTTGAAGTAGTGGCCGAGCTCGTGCTGCACATGGCGCACGGCACGCACCTGCAGCAGCCGCCGCAGCGTCGCACCGGTGGTCGCCGGCACGCGCGTCACCACGTTGAGCAGGCGCTGCGTCTCCTTGTTGACGACCGTGCGCAGGCCCACCTGGTAGTGGTCACCGATCTCGCCCAGGCCGACGGCGTCGGCCGTCGCCTGGTGGCGGCGCATCAGTTCCCAGGCCTTCCCGGTGTCGTCGTCGGCGCCCAGGCGGCGGACCTGGAAGCGCTCGCCCAGGAAGTCGGTCTCGAAACTGAAGTCCTGCTTCGACGAGCCCAGCGTGACGGTGACGACTTTCTTCATGTGGTCTTGCTCCAGGTGGATGGGCGCAGCCGGGCCGGTGTCGTGAGGACTGCGCCGTGCCGGGCCATTGTGGATGCTCGCACCTGGCGCGCGCGCCAGGCGTCGGTGTTCAGGCCGTGGCCTTGCGGCTGCGTGGCTTGCGCGGCCGGGCCGCGGTCCGGGCATCCAGGTCCGCGGCCTCGGACGGCAGCAGCTTGCGGATCAGGCCCTCGCACTGCGCCTGCGTCATGTAGCGCGGCACCGGGTAGCCGGTGTGCGCCTCGTGGCAGGCGGCGCGCGCCAGTGCCGGGATGTCGGCTTCCTTGAGCGCCGCCAGCGTGGGCGGGATGTCGAGGTCGCGCTCGAGGTCGATCACCGCATCCAGGAAGCGCCGCGCCAGCACGGATTCCGACTCGTCCTCGCGGCCGACGCGGGCAGCCACGGCCAGCCGCGCCAGGCGGCCGCGGATGGCGGGCGCGGAGTACTCCAGCACATGGGGCAGCACGATGGCGTTGGCCAGACCGTGCGGCGTGTGATAGCGGCCGCCGAACTGGTGCGCGATGGCGTGCACGTAGCCGACGTTGGCGCGAGTGAATGCGATGCCGGCATAGGTGGAGGCGAGCGACATCTTCTCGCGCGCCTCCAGGTTGCCGCCCTCGCGGTAGGCGGTGCGCAGGTTCTCGAAGATCAGGCCGACGGCAGCCAGCGCCATGCCGTCGGTGTAGGGGGTGGCCCAGTTGCCGATGTAGGACTCGACGGCATGCGTGAGCGCGTCTATGCCGGTGGCGGCGGTGATGGCCGGGGGCAGCCCGGCCATCAGCACCGGGTCCAGCGCCGCCATGCGCGGCACCATGCGCGGGTCGACGATCACCAGCTTGGCCTGGCGCTCGGGGTCGGCGATCACCGCCGCCACCGTGACCTCGGAGCCCGTGCCGGCGGTCGTCGGCACGGCGTAGATCGCTTCCGGCGACTTCAGTCCCTTCAGGTAGCCGGCCAGCTGGCGCAGCGGCTTGGGGTTGGCGATCGACAGCGCGATCGCCTTGCTGGCGTCCATGGCCGAGCCGCCGCCGAAGGCCACGATGGCGTCGCAGTCATGCTCGCGGTAGAAGGCGATGCCGCGCTCGATCAGCGGGATCGGCGCGTCGGGCGTGATCTCGTCGAAGACCACGAACTTCGCGCCGCCGGCGGCAAGCGCGCCGGTCAGGCCGTCCAGCAGACCCAGGCGCACGATGATGGCGTCGGTGACGATCAGCACCTTGCGGTGGCCGAAGCCGGCAATGGCCTGCCCCAGCCGGCGGCTGGACCCTGGCCCGACCAGCAAGGTGGGCTGCGGAATCGGGATGAAGCGCGTGACCTTGCCGGCCCCCTTCATCAACGCTTCGAGCCCGGCGGCACGCGCCGACTCGGGAATCAGATCGAGGATCACGCCTTGTCTCCTTGTGGCCTCCCGCCCCGACAGGCGGGCGGGGGATGGTCAACCGCGTCGTACCGGGGCGGTCCGGTCTCGACGGTGGGCGCGAATTCTGCCTGAGGGCTTACGCGAAGCCTACAGCCCGGCATCGCTCTAGAGAGGGAGCTCTTGTCCCTTGCGGGGGCCGGCCTGCCGTGGCACGCCGCCGCTGGCGCAGGCCTGCGCAGGGCTGGTGGGCCGGGCGCCCGCCCCGCCGGCTTCGAAAACCCGCCGCAAGCGCCTGTTTTCCCCGGCTGTTCCGCGCGCCACCAGCGGCCGGCCGGCGGCACAGTGCCGGACCATGCTGCCCTCGGCCCCCGCCTGCGCCACGCCGCGAACACGCAGCCGGGCTTCACGCGCCGCGGCATTGGGCTTCGCCTGGGCCATGACCGTGCTGTCGGCACAGACCCGCGCGGCCGCGGCACCCGACGAGTCGACCCTGCGGCTGTCGGGTTTCACGACCCTGGCTGCGGGCAGGGTCGTCGGCGGCGGCCACCAGACCTTGTTCGAAGGCGTCGACTGCCCCTGCTTCTTTGCCGACTGGAGCCACGCCGGCCTGTACGGCCCGCGCTGGAAGCTGACCCCGGAGAGCCGCCTGGGCGTGCAGGCCGACTGGACGCCGCTCGAGGCCTTCACGCTGACCGTACAGGCCGTCCTGCGCGGCCAGCAGGCGACCGGCGCGGCCATCGAGTGGGCCTTTGCCACCATTCGCCTGGGTGCGGACACGCAGTTGCAGGTCGGGCGCAAGCGGTTGCCGCTGTACTTCTACTCGGACTTCCAGGACATCGGCCACGCCTATCCCTGGGCGCGCGTGCCGACCAACCTCTACGGCTGGGAGATCGTCAACTACGACGGCGCCAGCCTGTCCACGCAGACGCAGGCCGGCGACTGGAGCGTTCGCTTCAACGCCTACGTCGGCAGCGCCGGCAGCCACGACAACGCGCTGATGAAGATGTACTACGGCACGCCGGTGGACATCCACTGGCGGTCGATGCGCGGCGCCGACCTGGAAGCCGTGCGCGGCCCGCTCACCCTGCGCGCCAGCGTGCACCGCAGCCGGGCCAGCGAGGTCGACCGGCTGACCGGCGAGGAATGGATAGACCCGGCCCGCAACGTGCACCAGGCCTGGAGCCTGGCCGCCAACCTGGATGCCGACCCGTGGATCCTGCGCACCGAGACGGCCGGCTTCGACCGCCACCGCTACGGGTCCTACCGCTCCCGCGCCGCCACCGTGGCCGTCGGCCGCCGCGTCGGGCGCTGGACCCCGCTGCTGACCCTGGGCCACTACACCGAGCGCTACCCCGAGGCCGACCGCGGCGAGAACCAGCGCTGGATGCTGTGGAGTGCCACCCTGCGGCACGAGTGGGGGCCACGCACCGCCGTCAAGCTGCAGTTCGACCACCTGGCCAACCACTCGGCTGCGGTCTACAACACCCGCGCCCGGGTACTGTCGGTCAGCGTCGACAGCCTGTTCTGAAGCCGCTTCGAGGCAGCACGATGGAGCGGCCCGACCTGCCGCGACGGCCCGCAACCGGCGCCCGCCGCATGAGCGCGCCGGGCCGCCCCCAAGCGCTCATACCGGAGCCCCTTGGGGGCGAAGGTACTCCAGTGAGCCCACCCGGCCGCCCGGAGGGCTCATGCCGGAGCCGCTTGGGGGGCGAAGGTGCTCCAACGAGCGCGCCGGGCCGCTCCCAAGCGCTCATACCGGAGCCCCTTGGGGGCGAAGGTACTGCAGTCAGCGGCTCAAGCCGCAGGGCCGTTGGCCGATACCGACGCATGGCACATGCTGCGCGCGGGCGCGCCTCTCCCTTGCCAGACCGAACGAGCCGGGGCACGCCGGGCGCCGCGGCGCCTTGCGTCCTGGCCCGCCACGCCTGCGGCTGGCGAGCGCTGCTGGCCGCCGGGCTGACTGCGTTCGCCTGGGTCATGCCGGCCTTCGCGGTCGACGGCCAGGAAGCGCCCGGTCGGACCGCGCCGGTCGCGCTCAGCGGTTTCGGGACGCTGGGCCTGACGCATACCCGGGCGCCGCATGGCTGGCGCTTCGCCCGCGAGCTGATGCAGCGGGGAGCCGACGGCCCGACCAGCCTGTCGGCGGACAGCCGCCTGGGGCTGCAGCTCGATGCGATGCTGGGGCCTGACTGGCAAGCCACCGCGCAGCTCGGCCTGCGCGAGCGCGCCCCCGACGCGCGGGCCGGCGAGGCGCTGGAATGGGCGACTCTGGGCTGGCGCCCGCTGGCCGACCTGCAGGTCCGCCTGGGTCGCACCAGCCCGGACATGTTCCTCTACGCCGACACGCGCAACCTCGGGCTCGCCCTGCCCTGGGTGCGGCCGCCGGTGGAGGTCTACGGCTGGATGCCCTTTGCCAGCCTGGACGGCGCCGACCTGACCCTGCGCTGGCCTGGCGGCGGCGCCGACTGGCGGGCCCGGCTGGCGGTCGGCCGGCTGGACAGCACGGTCGCCGCGCTCTGGCTGGACCGCAGCGTGCGGGCGCGGGCGCGCGACGTGGGCACCCTTTCGCTGACCCGCGAGACCGATGGCCTGACCCTCAAGGCCAGCGCCCTGGCCGCCCGCACCTGGGTGGACCACCTGCCACAGACGCAGCAGCTGCGTGACGGGCTCGAGGCCCTGGCCGGGCTGCCCGCGGTGGCGGCCACGGCGCGCTCGCTGATCGACACCATGGAAGTCGGCGGTCAGACCCGCTACCTGGCACTGGGTGCCCAGCTGGATCGCGGGCGCTGGCAGTGGCAGGCGGAATGGAGCCGGGTGTCGTTGCAGCAGGGCAGCCCGGCGGGTCGTCGGGCCTACCTCGGTGTCGGGCACCGCGTCGGCCCCTTGACCGTGCATGCCCTGCTCGCCCGCAGCCGGCCGTCGCGCGCACTGCCCGGCGCCCCGGGCCTGGGGGCGGCGCTGGAACCCCTGGTCGGGCCCGTGCAGGCCGCGCAAGCCCAGGCGCTGGCCGAGGGTGCGATCATGACCGCGCGCCTCTCCCGTTTCGACCAGCGAACCGTGTCGCTGGGCCTGCGCTGGGACCTGCGCGGCGACAGTGCCCTGAAGTTCCAGATCGACCGCGTCAAGGTGGCGGCCGACGGCGCCGGCGCCTGGCGGCACGGCTCGCCGCAGGCGGGTCGTGCCACCGTCGGCACGGTCGTCTTCGACTTCACCTGGGGGCAGGGATGAGACGCGACCGGCGCCTGTGCCTGGCCTGCGGCCTGTCGGGGCTGGCCCTGTGGCCCTCGTGGTCGGGCGCGGCCGAGGTCCTGCATGTGGTCGTCCATGCCGGCAACCCGCTGACCGTGCTCACGCAACGCGAGCTGGTGGCGCTGTACACCGGTCGCACGCGGGCGTTCCCGGGCGGTGGCCCGGCGCGCGTGCTCGACCACCCGCGCGACAGCCCCGAGCGGCAGGCCTTCTACCTGTCGTTGACGGGCATGGACCTGCCGCGCATCAACAGCTACTGGTCCAGACTGCACTTCACCGGCCAGGTCCAGCCGCCGCGCACGGTGGCGGGCGATGCGGCCATGCGCGCCGAACTGCTGCATGACCCGACGGCCATCGGCTACCTCACCCAGGCCCCTGCGGACTCCGGACTGCGTGTCGTCCACCAGCTGCGCCTGGCAGCCAGCCCGGGCGCCCAGCCATGAACCTCGGATGGCCGCGCACGCTGTCGCTGCACGGGCGCTTTGTCGGCCTGGTGACCCTGGTCGCCGGCGTGCTGCTGGTGCTGGCCGCGCTGGTCATCCACCAGTTCACGCAACGCCACGAGGAACGCAACAGCCTGGCCGCCCTGCAGGGCGTCGTCAGCGCGGTCGAGAAGACAGCCGCCATCGGCGCCTACGCCGCGGACGCCGTGCTGCTGCAGGAGATCGTCGACGGCCTGGCACGGCACCCGCTGGTCGGCGCCATCGTCGTCGAGGGCGGCAAGGGGCAGCGCCTGGCGGGAGGACGGGTGCCGGAGGCCGCGATGCCACCGGCCTCGGCACTCGGCGCCGACCCGCTGCCGCCAGTCGACACCCGGCTGGCTTCGCCCTTCGACATGCACGAGCAGGTAGGCCGTCTGCGCGTCTGGGTCGACCGCCAGTCGCTCACCCAACGCGCACGCCAGCAGGCGCAGGCGCTGGTGGTGGCCATGGCGGTGCTGGTCGGCGTCGTGCTGCTGGTCTTCAACCAGCTGGCGCTGCGCCTGCTGTCGCGCCCGATGGCCACGCTGGCCCACGAGCTCGAAACCATGACGCCGGGCAGCTACCGCCCGCTGACCCTGGCGGCCGGCCACGAGCGCGACGAGATCGGCACCGTGGTGCGCGCCGCCAACGCCCTGCTGGCGTCACAGCAGCGCGCGCTGGCCGAGGTGGCCGCGATGGAAGCGCAGTACCGCCAGATCTTCGACACCACCAGTGCAGGCATCTTCGTGCTCTCGCCCGAGGGGCGGCTGATCAACAGCAACCCGGCGGTCGGCCGCCTGCTGGGGGCCGACGAATCCGCCATGAAGAGCCTGCGGGAAGGCCACTTTCCGCATACCGTGTTCTGCGACCCGACGGCCTGGCAGGAGCTGGTGATGCGGGCTTCGGCCCTGGGCGAGACCTTGTCCGCGGACCTCGAGGTGCGGCGCTTCGACGGCAGTGCGCGCTGGGTGCACTGCCTGGTGTCGGTGCAAGCCGAGCAGCGCCCCGAGGACCGCGGCCTGGTCGAGGGCGTGCTGTACGACGTGACGCAGCGCCGGCGCGCCGAGTCACAGGCCCTGCACCGCGCCGAGCATGACGCGCTGACCGGGCTGAAGAACCGCAACCACGTCGAGGCCGCGCTGGCGCAGCGGCTGCGCCAGGCCCAGGGCAACGGCCACAGCGTGGCCCTGCTGTTCGTCGACCTGGATGGCTTCAAGGCCGTCAACGACGCGTTCGGACACGATGCCGGCGACGCCGTGCTGGTCGAGTCGGCGCGACGCCTGCGCGGGCTGTTGCGTCGCAGCAGCGACATCGCCGGACGGCTGGGCGGCGACGAGCTGGTGCTGGTGCTCGACGGTGCCGACGCCGAGGACCCGCAGGTCGCCGAACTGGCCGACCGCCTGGTCGAGCGCCTGTCGATGCCCGTGCGGCTGGGCGACGGCCGTGAGGCGTGCGTGGGGGCCAGCGTAGGCATCGCCAGCTTCCCACGCGACGCGGCCGACGCGGCCTGCCTGCTGCGTGCCGCCGACGCCGCGATGTACACCGCCAAGCGGGGCGGCAAGGGCCGCTGGCGCCGCGCCGTGGCCATGGCCGCGCCGCGCGAGGTCGACCATGCGCAGTGAAGCCTGGCTGCCGCTGCAGCTGATCGAGACCCTGGATCGGGCCGAGCTGGGCCTGATGTGCCTGGACGCCGGGCAGCGGGTCGTGCACCTCAATGCCACGCTGCGCCGCTGGGCGGGCGAGCCGACGCGCCCCGGCCCCTGGATCCGGGGCGCAAACGCGCCGCTGGACTGGCCGCGGCTGTGGCTCGAAGGAGGCCAGTGCCGGGTCATCGTGCGCGCAGCCGACGGCGGCGAGCGCTTGCTGGCCCTGCAGGCCCATGCGCGCGACGCCCAGGGCATAGGCCTGGTGCTGCTGCGTCCGCTGGACGGCGACCAGGAGCGCGAATCGATCGCCACGCTGCAGGAAGGCGTGCTGGCCGCGATCGCCGAAGGTCGGACCCTGCCCGAAGTGCTGGACCTGCTCTGCCGCGAGGTCGAGTCCCTGGCCCCGGGGGTCTGGTGCAGCGTGCTGTCGCTCGACGGCGAGGGCCGGCTGCACCCGCTGGCCGCCCCCACGCTGCCCGAGGCCTGGAGCGCCGCGATCGACGGCGTGGCCATCGGGCCCGATGTCGGTTCCTGCGGCACTGCCGCCTGGCGCCGCTCGGCCGTCGAGGTCAGCGACATCGCCCATGACCCGCTGTGGACCCGGTTTGCACCGCTGGCCCTGTCGTTCGGGCTTGCCGCCTGCTGGTCGACGCCCATCCTGGCCGCCGACGGCGAGGTGGTCGCCACCTTCGCGCTGTACTACCCACGGCCGCAGCCGGTGGCCGCGTTCCACCGCCGCATGGTGCAGGCGTCCGTGCGCCTGTGCCAGGTGGCCTTCCGCCAGGCCCGGCACGAGCGCGACATCGAGCGGCTGGCCTTCACCGACCCGACCACCGGCCTGGCCAACCGCCGGCTGCTGGGCGAACGCGCCGCCCAGGCGCTGGCCATCGCCGAGCGCACCGGGGCCCCGTCGGCGCTGCTGCTGCTGGACCTGGACCGCTTCAAGACGCTCAACGACGCCTTGTCGCACACCGTGGGTGACGTCGTGTTGCGCCGCATCGGCGATCGCCTGCACCACCTGCTGCGCGACACCGACACGCTGGCGCGTGTCGGCGGCGACGAGTTCGCGGTGCTGCTGCCCGGCTGCAGCGCCGAGGACGCGCTGCAGGTGGCCGAGAAGCTGCTGGCGGAACTGCGCGGACCCTTGCGCGAGCAGGCCCTTGACACCCTGCCCGGCCTGACGCTGACGGCCAGCGCCGGCATCGCCTGCAGCCCGGCCGACGGCGGCGACCTCGATGCGCTGCTCCGCCACGCCGAGATCGCCATGTACGAGGCCAAGCACGAGGGCGGCGACCGCGCGCGCTACTTCCACCCGGCGATGAACGAGGCCATCGACGAGCAGCTGGCGCTCGAGCTCGACCTGCGCCGCGCCTTGCAGGAGGGTCGGCTGCAGCTGCACTACCAGCCCCAGGTGGCGCTGCGCGACGGGCGGCTGATCGGCGTCGAGGCGCTGATGCGCTGGCCCGACCCGCAGCGCGGACTGGTGCCGCCGGACCGTTTCATCCCGCTGGCCGAGCAGTGCGGGCTGATCAACGAGCTCGACGCCTGGGCGCTGTCCACCGCCTGCGCGCAGATGGCCGCCTGGCGCGCGCAAGGGCTGGCGGTGCCCAACGTGGCGGTCAACGCCTCGGCGCGCCGCTTCACGCAGGACGACATCGCCGCCGAGGTGGCGACGCTGCTGCAGCGCCACCGGATCGACGCCGCCAGCCTGACGATAGAGATCACCGAGCGGCTGCTGCTCGACGACAACCCTCGCGCGCGCGCCCAGCTCGAGCAGTTGCACCGCATGGGCGTGCGCCTGTCGGTCGACGACTTCGGCACCGGCTACTCGAGCCTGAGCTACCTCAAGCGCCTGCCGCTGTCGGAGATCAAGCTCGACCGCAGCTTCGTGCGTGACCTCGAGACCGACCCCGACGATCGTGCGCTGGCCGGTGCGGTGATCGGCATCGGCCGTGCACTCGGACTGGCGGTGGTGGCCGAAGGCGTGGAAACCGAGGCCCAGCGCGCGCTGCTGGAGCAGGCCCAGTGCCATGCCGTCCAGGGCTGGCTGTTCGCGCGGCCGATGCCGGCCGGGCAGCTGGCCTCATGGCTGCAGCAGCGCCCGGCGACCGCCGCCGCGCCCGCACCGACGCTGCAGGCCTGAGCCGCGGACCGCTGGCCTGACCCGCCAGGTCAGGCCAGCATCGCGGCCGTCACCACGACCACGCCGCCCTCGCTGACATGGAAGCGCGCGCGGTCCGCCAGCGGGTCGACGCCGGCCTGGAAGCCGTCCGGCAGCACGCAACCCTTGTCGACGATGGTCCGCTTCAGGACCACCCTTCGGCCGATTCGCACGTTGGGCAGGATCACCGAGTCCTCGACCAGGCTGCCGTCGTCGACCCGCACGCGCGTGAACAGCACCGAGCGCCGCACCGTGCCGCCGCTGACGATGCAGCCCTCCGAGACCAGCGAGTCGACCGCCATGCCGCGACGCCCGTCGTCGTCGAACACGAACTTCGCCGGCGGCACCTGGCGCTGCACGCTGAGGATGGGCCAGTCGTCGTCGTACAGGTCCAGCTCGGGCACCACCCGTGTGAGGTCTATGCTGGCCGCCCAGTAGGCGTCCACGGTGCCGACATCGCGCCAGTAAGGTGGCCCGCTTGCGCGTTGCACCACGCTGTCGTCGAAGCGATGGGTGCGCAGCACCCGCTGCTTCACCCACTGCGGCAGCAGGTCGCGGCCGAAGTCATGGGTCGAGTCGTCCTGCGCCGCATCGCGCACCAGCTCGCGGAACAGGAACTCGCTGTCGACCAGGTAGATGCCCATGCTGGCGAGGGCACGGTCGGGCCGCCCCGGCAGGCCGCTGGGGCGGCCGGGCTTCTCCTCGAAGGCCAGCACGCGCTGCTCGGCGTCGACCTGCATGACGCCGAAGTGACAGGCCTCGGCGATCGGCACCTCCAGGCCGACCACGGTGGCCGGCGCGCCGCTGTCCACATGCTCGGCCAGCAGCCGTGCGTAGTCCATCTTGTAGACATGGTCGCCGGCCAGGATCAGCACCCAGCGCGGCGAGGCCTCGCGCACCAGTTCGAGGTTCTGCCACACCGCATTGGCGGTGCCGCTGTACCAGCGCTCGCCCAGCTGCTGCTGCGCCGGCACGATGTCGATGAATTCCCCCAGGCTGGCCTGCAGGAAGCCCCAGCCGCGCTCGATGTGGCGGATCAGGGTCTGCGCCTTGTACTGCGTCAGCACACCGATGCGGCGTATGCCCGAATTGACGCAGTTGCTGAGCGCGAAGTCGATGATGTTGAGCTTGCCGGCGAACGGCAGCGCCGGCTTGGCCCGCTGGTCGGTCAGGGGCCCCAGACGGGAGCCGCGGCCGCCGGCCAGCACCACCGCGTACACCTGCTGCATGCGGTGCGCAATGTCGTCGGCGTGGCGCGCCGCCGATGAGCGCGCTGCCGGGTGCGGCGCACGGCTGGGCAGGATCCGCTGGGGCTTGTTCATGCGGCGATGGTGGGGGTGTCCCGAGCCCGCAGACTTGAGATCGATCAATGCAGGGACCGGACAAGCCGGCCGGACTGCGGTACCTTCGCTGCATGGACAACATCGACCTCGACGTACTGCGCCGGGTGCTGCAATGGCAGCAGGCCGGCCACCGGGTGGTGATGGGCACCATCACCCGGACCTGGGGCAGTGCCCCGCGGCCGCCGGGCAGCATGGTGGCCATCCGCGACGACGGACTGCTGGCCGGGTCGGTCAGCGGCGGCTGCATCGAGGACGACCTGATCGACAAGGCCCGGCAGGGCGCCCTGCTCAGCGAGCGCCCGCAGCTCATCCGCTACGGCATCGATGCCGACGCCGCGCACCGCTTCGGCCTGCCCTGTGGCGGCATGATCGAACTGGTGATGGAGCCGGTTCTGGCGAGGACCCGGCTGCCCGAGCTGCTGCAGCGGCTCGGGCGCGGCGAGCCCGTGCGGCGCGTGCTCGAACTGGCGACCGGCGAGGTGACGCTCGAAGCAGGCTCCACGGCCGACGAGCTGGCGCTGACCGAAACTCACCTCGTGACCCACCTCGGGCCGCACTGGCGGCTGCTGGTGATCGGCGCCGGCCAGATGACGCAGGTCCTGGCGCAGATGGCGATGGCGCTGGGCTACCAGGTCCTGGTCTGCGATCCGCGCGAGGAGTACGCGGCCGGCTTCGACGTCCCCGGCTGCCGGCTGCTGCGCGCGATGCCCGACGACGCCGTGCTGTCGCTGCCGCCCGACGGGCACACGGCCATCGTCGCGCTGACGCACGACCCCAAGCTCGACGACCTGGCCCTGATGGAAGCGCTGAAGTCACCCGCGTTCTACGTCGGCGCCATCGGCTCGCGCGTCAACCAGGCGCGGCGCAAGGCGCGGCTGGCGGAACACTTCGGGCTGGACGAGGCCGCGCTCGAACGCCTGCACGGCCCGGTCGGCCTGAAGAACGGCGCGCGCACGCCGCCCGAGATCGCGGTCAGCATCCTGGCCGAGCTGACCGCCGTGCGCTACGGCTATCGTGTGCCGGAGCCCGTCGCGGCGGCCGCCGTGGCTGTCGTCGGGCGCGGCTGCACGCTGTCGCCCTAGGCGGCGGGCTTGCCCAGCTCGCCCCATGCTCTGGCGATGAAGAGTTTTCGCATCGGCTGTGGCGCCGGCTTCGCAGGCGACCGCATCGACCCCGCCCGTGACCTGGCCGAGCGCGGCCGGCTCGACGTGCTGGTCTTCGAGTGCCTGGCCGAGCGGACCATCGCGCTGGCCCAGCGGCGCCGTCGTGACGACCCCGCGGCTGGCGCCGACCCGCTGCTGGCAGAGCGTATGCGCGCGGTGCTTCCGGCCTGCCGGGCAGCGGGCACACGAATTGTCACCAACATGGGCGCCGCGAACCCCTTGGCCGCCGGCCGCGAGGTCCTGGCGGTGGGCCGGGCACTGGGCCTGCGCGGGTTGCGCGTCGCGGTGGTCGAAGGCGACGACGTGCTGCCCTGGGTGCTGCGCCATGACGGCGCGCTGCTGGACGACCCGCGCAGCGTGGCCGCGTTGCGGCCCAGGCTGGTCTCGGCCAACGCCTACCTGGGCGCCGACGCGCTGCTGCCGGCCTTGGCCAGCGGGGCGGAGGTCATCGTCTGCGGCCGCGTCGCCGACCCGGCGCTTTTCCTGGCGCCCTTGATGCACCACTTCGGATGGGCCGCCGACGACTGGCTTCGCCTGGGCCAGGGCATCGTGGTCGGGCATCTGCTGGAGTGCGCGGCGCAGGTCAGCGGCGGCTACCTGGCGGAGCCGGGTGTGGTCGAGGTGCCAGGCCTCGCCGACCTCGGGTTCCCGCTGGCCGAGGTGGCCGCCGACGGCAGTGCCTGCATCACCAAGCTCGACGGCAGCGGTGGCCGCGTCGACCGCCTGAGCGTGACCGCGCAGCTGCTCTACGAGATCGAGGACCCCGCCCGCTACCTGCAGCCCGACGTGGTCGCCGACTTCACGCAGGTCCGTCTCGAGGCCGCGGGGCCTGACCGGGTCCACGTGAGCGGCGGCCGCGGCGCGCCGCGGCCTGATACCCTGAAAGTCTCGCTCGGCGTGCTGGAAGGCTTCGTCGGCGAGGGCCAGATCTCCTACGGCGGCGCCGGCGCCCGGGCACGCGGTGGGCTCGCGCTGCAGGTGCTGCGCGAGCGGCTGCAGCGGCTGGGTCTGGGCGACCTGGAGCATCGCGCGGAACTGATAGGCGTCGACGCCCTGCACGGCCCGGCCAGCCGGGCCGGCGCCGACCCCGGCGAGGTGCGGGCACGGCTGGCGGCGCGCTGCGGCACGCGCGACGAGGCCGAGCTCATCGGTCGCGAAGTCGAGGCGCTGTACCTCAACGGCCCGGCCGGCGGCGGCGGCGTCACGACCTCGGTGCGCGAAGTGCTGGCCGTGGCCTCGACCTTGGTCCCGCGCCATGCCGTGGCGCCGCGCTGCACCCTGCTGCAGGAGGACGCTTGAAGCTGCGTGACATCGCCATCGCCCGCTCGGGCGACAAGGGGCAGCGCGCCACGCTGACCGTGGTCGCCCTGGACCCGCGGGACTTCCCGCGCCTGCAGGCCCTGCTGAGCCCGGAGCTCGTGGCCCGGCGCTATCGCGGTATCGTCCAGGGGCCGGTGCAGCGCTGGCTGCTGCCGCAGCTCGCCGCCCTGCACTTCGTGCTGCACGATGCGCTGGGGGGTGGCGTGACGCGCTCGCTGGCGCTGGACGCGCATGGCAAGACCTTGTCGAGCGCCCTGCTCGACCTCGACATCCCTGGAGACGACTGATGCCCATCCTTTCCCGCCGCTCGACCCTTCCCTGGCTCGCCGCCACCTGGCTGTGCGCTGCCGCCTTCGCCGCGCAGGCCCAGCCCTACCCGAGCAAGCCCGTCAAGGCCGTGGTGCCGTTCGCCGCCGGCAGCGCCACCGACCAGATCGGCCGCGCCTTCGCGGAGAAGCTCTCGGCCTCGCTCGGGCAGCCCGTGGTGGTCGACAACAAGCCCGGCGCCAACGGCATGCTGGGCGCCGACGCCGTCGCCAAGTCGGCCCCCGACGGCTACACGATCCTGGTCGGCACCAACAGCACCAACGCGGCGCTGAAGAGCCTGATGAAGAAGCTGCCCTACGACCAGGACACGGCGTTCACGCCGGTGGCCTACCTGGGGTCGGTGCCGCTGATCGTCTCCGTGCACAACGAGGTACCCGCCAGGACGCTGAAGGAGTTCGTCGACCTGGCGCGCGCCAAGCCCGGCGAGGTCACCTTCGCCAGCGCCAGCACCTCGCAGCTGGTGTCGGCCGAGATGCTGGCCTCCATGGCCGGCATCCGGATGAGCAACATCCCGTACAAGAGCGGCCCGGCAGCGATGACCGACCTCATCGGCGGCCAGGTGATGATGTTCAGCGCCGACTTCGCCGTCACGCTGCCGCAGATCAAGGCCGGCAAGATCCGCGGCCTGGCGGTCACCTCGTCGCAGCGCGCCGCGGCGGTGCCCGAGCTGCCGACGGTCAACGAAGCCCTGGGGCTCAGGGACTACGAGCTGATCGCCTACTTCGCGGTCTTCGCCCCCGCCGGCACGCCGCCGGACGTGGTGGCGCGGCTGAACCAGGCGATCAATGCCGCCGCACAGAGCAAGGACATCCAGGACAGGTTCGCCGCCATCGGCTTCGCGATCGAGCCCGGCTCACCCGAGGCGCTGGCCCAGCGCAACGCCCGCGAGACCCTCAAGTGGGCCAAGGCGATCCGCGACGCCAGGATAGAACCGCAATGAGCATTGCTGCCCTGTCCCGCGCGGTTCGGCGCGCTGCGGGCCCGGTGGCCCTGGCCCCGGCCCGGCCTGCCGCCTGGGCGTGCCTGGCCTTGCTGGCGCTGGCCCCGGCGCTGGCCCCTTCACTGGCCCTGGCCCAGACGACGCTGGCCTGCCCGGCGGCGAGCGCGCTGGTGCAGGTGGCACCCTGCCCCACCGAAGAGCAGCTGCGCATCTCCTACGTCGGCTACTGCAGCGACAACCGCCGCCTGTACGACGCCGACTCCGAGGCCTGCAGCAGCCTCGAGAACTACCTGCGGCGAAAGAACCTGGCCTTGTGGGAATCGCCCGACGGCCGCTTCGAGGCCTACCTCTCCTGCCAGGCCGACGCGCCTTCACCGGCCGCCTGGCCGGCCCCGCGCCTGGCTGTCACGCAGCAGGGCAAGCTGACGCTGGTGCGTTGCACCTACGGCCAGGCCGCGACGCTCACGCATCGCACGCGCGCCCGCTGCGTGCTCGCCGATGCCGCTGCCTGCAGCGCCGATCCGGCGGCCTGCCGCGCGCGCTGCGAGTCGCCATGAGCATGGCGACCCCGCCCGCCCCCGCTTTCGACGACCCCGCTGGCACCTGGAACCGTCGCTTCGCGCAGCAGGACTACCTGTTCGGCGTCGAACCCAACCGCTGGCTGGCCGGGCATGCCGACGCCTGGCAGGCCGGCCAGAGGCTGCTGTGCGTGGCCGACGGCGAGGGGCGCAACAGCGTCTGGCTGGCCCGCCGGGGCCTGCGGGTCGACGCCTTCGACATCGCCGAGCAGGGCGTGGCCAAGGCGCGACGCCTGGCTGCCCGCGCCGGGGTCGACGTGCACTACGAGGTGCGCGACTGCGAGGCCTTCGACTGGAAGCCCGCGCACTACGACGGCGTGGCCGCGATCTTCATCCAGTTTGCCGACCCGGCCGCCCGCGAGCGGCTGTTCGCCCGCATCGTGGACTGCCTGCGCCCTGGCGGTACGCTGGTGCTGCAGGGCTATGCGACGCAGCAGCTGCAGTACCGCACCGGTGGCCCGCCGCTGGCGTCGCACCTGTACACCGAAGCGCTGCTGAGGCAGGCCTTCCGGGACCTCGAGATCGTGCAGCTGCGCGAGTACGAGGACGAGCTGGCCGAAGGCAGCGGCCATCACGGGCTGTCGGCGTTGATCGGACTGGTCGCCACCAAGCCCTGAGTCAGGCCGGCACCACAAGTTCGTGGCGCGCAACCCAGGCCAGCGCCACGCCAGTGGCCGGCCCTGCGGCCGCGCTCACGCGCATCAGTTTCATCTCCAGCGCCGCACGGCCGTCCTCGGGCAGCTGCCGCCAGAGGAAGTCGCGCGTGTTGCCCGCGTCACCGGCGACGAACAGCTGCGACGTCCACTCGCCGAATGCGGCATGCCTGAGCTTGACGTGGATGTGCGGCGTGCGGCCGGGGTAGGGCACGGGCCGCAGCGTGCGGAAGGCGACTTCGCCGCCTGCATTGCCGGTGGCCGCGCCGAAGCCCTGGAAGCCGGGGTCCCAGCGCTGCCCGCGCTCGGATTCATCGCGCCGCACGTTCGGGTGGCGGTAGTGCTGCAAGGCGTCGCACTGCCAGATCTCGACCTCCGCGCCGTCGACCAGCCGCCCCTGCGCGTCGGCGACCACCAGCGACAGCCCCAGGTGCTCGCCACGCGCCTGCAGGCGCTGGCCCGCCTGATCCACCGTCGTGAGGTCGGCATCCCAGTCGCTCCATTGCGCCCGCCAGCGCCGCGGCGGGTAGAACGGCCCGTCGGTCATCGACGGCATCACGCGCCGCGAGCTGGCCAGCGCCGGGCAGGCCAACCAGGCGGCGGCCAACGGCGCGCAGGACAGCGCGCAGGACAGCGCGGCCAGCACTCGGCGGCGGGGGGGCGATGAGCGGTGCGTGGAGGTGGACATGGGCAATCACTCCTGCAGTGGCATGGGCGTGGCCGCATTGGAGCACCGACGCCGCGGCCCTGCCGACGGCCGGCCCGCGGTGGTGTCCGGCCCCGGATCAGTCGGCCGCCACCGTGAAGCGTTCGCGATGGTGGGCCGCCTGCTCGATCTCGTCGACGATGGCCACCGCCAGGTCGGCCACCGAGATGCCCGCGGGGTCGGGGCCCTGCATGAGCAGCTGCTCGCCGCCCTTGCGATAGCGACCGCTGCGCGGCCCCGGCGCGAGCAGGGCGGGGGGCGACAGGAAGACCCAGTCGAGGTCGGTGATGCCACGCATCTCGCCGAGCAGGTCCCGCGCCGCCCGCGCGCCAGGCACGATGTGTGGTGGCACATGGTCCAGGAAGGCCGGCGTGTCGACCAGCTGCACACCGGGTGCGACGTACAGGCTGCCGGCGCCGCCGACGACCAGCAGCCGCGTCACCCCGGCGGCCCGCACGCCGGCCAGGATGGCCCGCGATCCGGCGATGTAGGTGGCCGCCAGCTCGGGGTGTTGCCAGCCCGGGTTGTAGGCGCTGATCACCGCATCGGCGCCGCGCGCGGCTTGCGCCACGTCGGCGCCTTGCAGGGCATCGCCCCGGCGTCGATCGAGACCGGCCTGCGCCGGCAGTCGGGTCGGATCGCGCAGCATTGCGGTCACCTGGTGGCCGCGGGCGAGCAGTTCAGCGAGCAGGGGCGCACCGACAAATCCGCTGGCGCCGATCAGGCAGACGTTCATCGAGATCTCCAAGTTGACGAGGCGCATAGTCTCTTTGCTTCACGATATGGTCGGTAGTAGGCAAGAATCGCCATCACCTTGAAGCCAGACTTGAAATTCGACGACTTGCAGGCGCTCGCGGTGTTTGCCACGGTGGTGCACGAGGGCTCCCTGAGCGCGGCCGCCCGCCGCCTGGGTGCCACGCCTTCGGCCATCAGCCAGCGCCTGCGCGCACTCGAGGCCGCGCATGGCCTGCGGCTGCTGCACAGGACGACCCGCCGCCTGTCGCTGACCGAAGCCGGGCAAAGGCTGCTCGGGCCTGCCGAGCGCCTGCTCGGCGACGCGCAAGCGGCCCGCGACGCCCTGGCGCTGGCGCGCGACGCGCTCGACGGCGAGCTGCGGATCTCCGCGCCGGTGGGCTTTGCCCGCCATGTCGCACCGGCGCTCGCCCCCTTGCTGGCTGCCCACCCCGCACTGCGGCTGTCCTTGCTGGTCGACGACGCGATGATCGACCTGCCCGGGCACCGCATCGACCTCGCGCTGCGTGCCGGCCGGCTGGCCGATTCGACCTGGGTCGCCCGCCCCATCGTGCAGTTCGACTGGCTGCTGGTCGCTGCGCCCGGCTACCTGGCGCGCGCCGGCGTGCCGCAGACACCCGCCGCACTGGCGGGCCACCACTGGCTGTGGCTGCACGACGGCCCGCCGAACCTGCGCCTGGAGGGCCCGGGCGGCGAACAGGCGGTGCTGCCGCTGGCCCCGCGGCTGGTCAGCAACAACCAGCTCTCGCTGCAGCAGCTGGCCGCCGGCGGGCTGGGGCTGTCGATGCAGTTGCGGCCGGACGTGGACGAGGACCTGCGCCATGGCCGCCTGGTGCCCGTGCTGCCCGACTGGAGCCCGGGCGCCCTGCCGGTCTGGGCCGTCACCTCGGACCGCGACGCCTCGCTGCCGGCCAAGGTGCGGCACGCGATGGCCGCCCTGCACGGTTCCCTTCGGGCCTTGCCCGGCGTGCGGCGCTGAACGGCGCGCGCTACTCCGGCGGCGCGGCAGCCGGCCCCAGGCGCAGCACGACGGCGTCCAGGGTGGCAAGCAGGTCGGCGACGAAGGCCGTGCCCAGCTCGGCTTCCAGCGCCTGGTAGCCGGCTTCGATCTGCGGCGCCATGCGCCGCGCCAGGCGCCGGCTGCGTGCGCTCGGCGTGACGCGCACGCGCCGCTGGTCGGCCTCGAGCCGCTCGCGGTGCACCAGGTCCAGCGCCTCCATGCGCGCCAGGATGCCCGCCAGGCTGGGGCTGGAGAGGCCGCACAGGCGGCCGATCTGGTGTGGCTCCAGCGCGCCGGCCTCCAGCAGGGCACGCAGGATGCGCCACTGCTGCTCGGTCAGGCCATTGGCCTGCAGGATGGGGCGAAAACGCGCCAGCACCGCCTCGCGCGCCTGCAGCAGCAGCAGCGGCAGGTTGCGCCTGGGCAGCAGGGGCGACCTGGCGGAGGCAGGCACCGCCGCCTGCCCGGGTGACGGGCGGGTGCCCGCAAACGGGGCCGGGGATCGTGGCGCGCTTGACATGCTCACATGTTAGCGAATAGGATGACTCGCATCTTAGTGATTTCCCGGCCCAGGCTGACCGTGCTTCGTTTCGACTTCGCCCCGTTCCAGCTCGGCGGCACCGTGGTGTCGACGCTGCTGAACGACCCCCGGCAGCTGCAGGCCCTGGGCAGCGCCGTGCAGCAGGCGCCCTACAAGGCGGCTCCGGTGCACCCCGTGCTGGCGGTCAAGCCGCGCAACACCCTGGTCGGCGACGGTGCCTTGGTGACGGTGCCGGCCGACGCCGAAGGCCTGGAACTGGCGGCCAGCCTGGGCATCGTCATCGGCCGCACGGCTTGCCGCGTGCCTGCCGACTGTGCGCTCGCGATGGTCGCCGGGTACACGATCGCCATCGACATCGCCGTGCCGGTGCAGGGCCACTACCGGCCGGCGCTGCGCTGGCGCGCGCGCGACGGCTTCTGCCCCGTCGGGCCGCGCGTCACGCCGTCGTCCGCGGTCGCCGATCCCGACGCCCTGACGGTGCGCACCTGGGTCGACGGTGCGCTGGTGCAGGCCGCCAGCACCGGCGGTCGCACCCGTGGCGTGGCCCGGCTGGTCGCCGATGTCAGCGACTTCATGACCCTGCACCCGGGCGACCTGCTGCTGCTGGGTGGTGCCTACCCTGCCCCGCGGGCTGCCGCCGGGCAGTCGGTGGCCACCGAGATCGAAGGCCTCGGCCGCCTGAGCCTGCGCCTGGTGGCCGAGGAGGCGCCCGCATGAGAACCGCGCGCGTGGCTTTTGCGGGTGCCGTGCACAGCGCCGTGCCGCACGCCCAGGGCCTGCGCCTGGCCGACGGCCGCGTGCTCGGCGAGGCCGAGGTCGTCTGGCTGCCGCCGTTTGCCGTCGGCACCGTGATCGCGCTCGGGCTCAACTACGCCGACCATGTCAAGGAACTGGCGCGCGAGCTCACCCTCGGCGCCCGCGACGAGCCGCTGGCCTTCCTGAAGACCCCGGGCGCCCTGCTGGGCCACCGCGGCACAACGTGCAAGCCCGCCGGTGCCGGCCACATGCACTACGAGTGCGAGCTGGCGGTGGTCATCGGTCGCACGGCGCGGCGGGTGCGTGCGGCCGACGCGATGGCCCATGTCGCGGGATACACGGTGTGCAACGACTACGCCGTGCGCGACGACCTGGAGAACTGGTACCGCCCCAACCTGCGCGCCAAGAACCGCGACGGCGCCACCGTGCTGGGCCCCTGGTTCGTCGACGCCGACGAGGTCCCAGACCCGCATGTACTGGCGCTGTCGACGCGGGTCAACGGCCGCCTCGTGCAGCAGGGCCACACTGGCGACATGATCCACCGCATCCCCGAGCTGATCGAGTACCTGAGCAGCTTCATGACGCTGACCCATGGCGACGTGATCCTCACCGGCACGCCCGAAGGCGTGGCCAGGGTCGAGGTCGGCGACGAGGTCGTCACCGAGATCGAGCGCGTCGGTCGACTGGTCAACACCCTGGTCGCCGAAGCCTCCCACCCCCAGGCAGCCACGAACCCGGACCGCGAATGCGCATAGACCACCTCATCGACGGCAAGCCGCGGCCCGGCACCACGGTCTTCGAGACCGTCAACCCCGCCACGCAGGAGGTGCTGGCGGAAGTCGCCGCGGGCGGCGAGGCCGAGGTGCACGCCGCCGTGGCGGCGGCCAAGGCGGCGTTCCCGCGCTGGGCCGGCCTGGCCGCCGGCGAGCGCGCGCGCCTGATGCGCCGGCTGGGCGAGCTGATCACCGCCCAGGTGCCGGCGCTCGCCCGCACCGAGACGCAGGACACGGGGCAGGTCATCGCGCAGACGGGCAAACAGCTGGTGCCGCGCGCAGCCGACAACTTCCACTACTTCGCCGAGATGTGCACGCGCGTCGACGGCCACACCTACCCCACGCCCACGCACCTGAACTACACGCTGTTCCACCCGGTGGGCGTGTGCGCGCTGATCAGCCCCTGGAACGTGCCCTTCATGACCGCGACCTGGAAAGTCGCGCCCTGCCTGGCTTTCGGCAACACGGCGGTGCTCAAGATGAGCGAGCTCTCGCCCCTGAGCGCCTCGCGGCTGGGCGAGATGGCGCTGGAAGCCGGCATCCCGCCGGGCGTGCTCAACATCGTGCATGGCCTGGGCCGCGAGGCCGGCGAACCGCTGTGCCGGCACCCTGACGTGCGCGCCATCTCGTTCACCGGCTCCACCGTCACCGGCAACCGCATCGTGCAAATGGCCGGCCTCAAGAAGTTCAGCATGGAGCTCGGCGGCAAGAGCCCGTTCGTGATCTTCGACGACGCCGACCTCGAGCGTGCGCTCGATGCCGCGATCTTCATGATCTTCAGCAACAACGGCGAGCGTTGCACCGCGGGCAGCCGCATCCTGGTGCAAAGGGGCCTGTACGACGAATTCGCCCGCCGCTTCGCCGAGCGTGCGCGCCGCATCCCGGTGGGCGACCCGCTGGACGAGCGGACCGTCGTCGGCCCGATGATCAGCGCGGCCCACCTGGCCAAGGTCAGGCACTACATCGAGCTGGGGCCGCAGGAAGGCGCCGCGCTGCTGTGCGGCGGGCTGCAGCCGCCCGATCTGCCGCCGGCGCTGGCGCGCGGCAACTTCGTGCGGCCCACGGTGTTTGCCGATGTCGACAACCGCATGCGCATCGCGCAGGAGGAGATCTTCGGCCCGGTGGCCTGCCTGATCCGCTTCGACGACGAGGCCGACGCGGTCCGCAAGGCCAACGATGTCGCTTACGGCCTTTCCAGCTACATCTGGACCGAGAACCTCGGCCGCGCGCACCGCGTGGCCGCGGCCATCGAGGCCGGCATGTGCTTCGTCAACAGCCAGAACGTGCGCGATCTGCGCCAGCCCTTCGGCGGCACCAAGGCCAGCGGCACCGGGCGCGAGGGCGGCACCTGGAGCTACGAGGTGTTCCTGGAGCCCAAGAACGTGGCCGTCTCGCTGGGCAGCCACCCCATCCCGCGCTGGGGCCTCTGAGCGCCGGCCGGCAAGGACAAACCGCATGGGCAAGCTCGCACTGGTCGCCAAGATCACGCATGTGCCGTCGATGTACCTGTCGGAGCTCGACGGGCCGCGCAAGGGCACGCGCCAGGACGCCATCGACGGCCACCGCGAGATCTCGCGCCGCTGCCGGGCCATGGGCGTCGACACGCTGGTGGTCTTCGACACGCATTGGCTGGTCAACGCCAGCTACCACATCAATTGCGCGCCGCAGTTCAAGGGGGTCTACACCTCGAACGAACTGCCGCACTTCATTGCCAACATGCCGTTCGAAAGCCCGGGCAACCCGGCGCTGGGCCGTCTGCTGGCCGAGACGGCCTGCAGCATGGGCGTGGAGACGCTGGCCCACGACGCGACCACCCTGGACCCGGAGTACGGCACGCTGGTGCCGCTGCGCTACATGAACGCCGACCGGCACTTCAAGGTGGTGTCGGTGTCGGCGCTGTGCACCGTGCACTACCTGAACGACAGCGCGCGCCTGGGCTGGGCGATGCGGCGGGCGGTCGAGCAGCACTACGACGGCACGGTGGCCTTCCTGGCCAGCGGCTCGCTGAGCCACCGCTTCGCCCAGAACGGCCTGGCGCCCGAGTTCGCGTTCCGGATCTGGAGCCCCTTCCTCGAGCACCTGGACCAGGAAGTGATCCGCATGTGGACCGCCGGCCAATGGGCCGACTTCTGCGCCATGCTGCCCGAGTACGCCGCCAAGGGCCATGGCGAAGGCTTCATGCACGACACCGCGATGATGCTGGGCGCCCTGGGCTGGTCGGCCTACGACGGCCGGGCGGAGGTCATCACGCCCTACTTCGGCGCCTCCGGCACCGGGCAGATCAACGCCTTGCTGCCCGTGACGCCGCAGACCGGCGAGGCCGTTCCGCCGGCCACGGCCTCGGCGGCCGAAGGCTTCACCGCGCTGTCCACGCGCATCTGAGGCGGGCCGGCCATGCCCCATCTGGTCGTTCTCTACACGCCCAACCTCGACCCCGGTGCCGACATCGGCGGCCTGTGCCGGACGCTGGCCGACGCCATGCGGGGCATTCGCGACGACCAGGGGCGGCAGGTCTTTCCGACCGGTGGCGTGCGCGTGCTGGCCTTCCCGGCCACGCACTTCGCGCTGGCCGACGGTCGCGCCGACTACGCCTTCGCCTACCTGAACCTGCGCATGGGGCGCGGCCGCGGCGACGACGTCAAGCGCCGCATCGGCGAATGCCTGTCCGCCGCCACGCGACGCCACTTCGAGCCCCACATGGCGGGCCGCCCGACCGGCGTGACGCTGCAGATCGACGAAGGCCCCGAGGTCTACGACGACAAGTACAGCACCCTGCACCCCCTGTTCATTCCCGGGCCATGACATGACGCAAGCCCCCGGCAGCCCACGCGCACTGCCCCCCGAGACCGTGAGCGCGCTGGCGCGCGAGTTGTACGAGGCGCGAAAGACACGCGTGCAGGTCCGGCACTTCTCGCGCCGGCATCCGCAGATGACGCTGGCCGACGGCTACGCGATCCAGCGCGAGTGGGTACAACTCGAAGTGGCCGACGGCCGTCGCATCAAGGGGCGCAAGATCGGACTCACCTCGCGCGCCATGCAGCAGTCCAGCCAGATCGACGAGCCCGACCATGCGCCGCTGATGGACGACATGTTCTTCGACAACGGCGGCGACATCCCGATCGACCGCTTCATCGCACCGCGCATCGAGGTCGAGCTGGCCTTCGTGCTCGGCCAGCCCTTGCAGGGACCGGGCGTGTCACTTTTCGACGTGCTGAAGGCGACGGAGTTCGTGCTGCCGGCGGTCGAGATCATCGACGCGCGCATAGAGCAGTTCGACCGCGAGACGCGGGCACCGCGCAAGGTGTTCGACACCATCGCCGACTTCGCGGCCAACGCCGGCATCGTGCTGGGCGGCCGGCCGGTGCGGCCGCTGGACCTGGACCTGCGCTGGGTGGGCGCGCTGCTGCACCGCAACGGCGTCATCGAGGAGACCGGGCTGGCGGCTGGCGTGCTCAACCACCCGGCCCATGGCGTCGCCTGGCTGGCCGACCGGATCGCGCCGCATGGCGAGCAGTTGCGTGCCGGCGACGTGGTGCTGGCCGGTTCCTTCACGCGGCCGACGACGGCCAGCCGCGGGGACAGCTTCCATGCCGATTTCGGCCCCCTGGGCAGCGTGAGCTTCCGCCTCGCCTAGGCGAGCCGGCGCACATGTCGAGGGCCCTGATCCTGGACTTCGGCGGCGTCATCAGCCGCACGCTGTTCGAGACCCACGCGCTCTCCGAACACGCCCTCGGCCTGCCGCCCGGCACACTGCGATGGCGTGGGCCCTTCGACCCTTCGACCGACGCGCCGTGGTGCGACATGCAGGCCGGGCGCATCAGCGAGCGCGACTACTGGCAGGCGCGCAGCGCGGAAGTCGGGCGCCTGGTCGGCGAAGACTGGACACGCATGCAGGACTTCGTGCAGCGCGCCCGCGGCGCCGATCCGGCGTCGGTGATCCGCCCCGAAGCCGTTGCCGCCATCGAGGCTGCCTCGGCCGCCGGCTGCAAGCTGGCCGTGCTGTCCAACGAGCTGGACCTCTTCTACGGCACCGGTTTTCGCCACCGCCTGGCACTGCTGCAGCGCTTCGAGGTGATCGTCGACGCCACCTACACCGGCATCCTGAAGCCCGACCCGCGGGCCTACCTCGACTGCCTGGCCACGCTGGGCGTGCCGGCGCGCGACGCGGTGTTCGTCGACGACCAGGGGCGCAACGTGCAGGGCGCGCTCGCCCTGGGCATGGCCAGCGTGCACTTCGACGTCACCGCCCCCGCGGCATCGTTCCGCCGCGCGCTCGCGCTGCTGGGCGTGCCGCCGCCCGAAGGTCTGGCCCTGGGCGACGGGCAGGACATCGGATGACCCCGCCCCGCGGTCGACTCCCGCCCCGCGTGCAGCGCAGAGGGTCACGCGTCCCCGTCGGGCACCGCGCCCTCCTCGACCGCACCCCGCTCGGCATCCAGCCGCTGCATGTTGCCGAGCATCTTCAGCAGGTAGTGCAGCGTGTGCGTCACGTCGTTGATCGAGAAGTCCTCGAGGACCTGCCCGTAGTAGGCGTGAATCTTGGGCAGCGCCAGCTCGTGCCACACACGCCGGCCTGAAGCCGTCATCGTCACCACGCGCGACCGCCGGTCTGCAGGGTCGGGCGCGATTTCGACATGGCCGTCGCGCTCCATGCGGCCGATCAGGCCCGACAGGTTCTGGCGGCTGACCATCAGGTAGCGCGCCAGCTCGCCGATGCTCATGCCACCCAGGGCCTTGTCGCGCGACAGCGCGCCCAGCACCGCCCACTGCTGCGTCGTCAGGCCCTCCGCCTCGACGGCGCGGCTGCCTGTTTTATGCAACATATTTGCGCATTGATAGAGACGGAAGAACAAGCGATTCGCCATCTCCGTCTTCGCTTGCATCTCTCTAGACATAGGGGAAAATACCAAGTTCTGAAGGCGCAGGAAAACATTGCGGCTTGGTCGCTGCGACTCTATTCTGCGTCAATATATTTACGTATCATTCACGGCGAGGTGAACGGCGGCGACACAAGCCGGACTGTAGAGGAGAGGACTCCTGCATGAAGCGACTCGACAACCAGACCGTGCCCGCCACCGGTGGTGGCGCCATCGGCAGCGCGAACGGCCGGCGCCTGGGCACCGACGGCGCCCGCGTCGCGGGGTTCGGCCCCGACTCCGATGCCGCGCAAGAAGGGGCTGCGGCCACCCGCGCCGCATGCGGCACCACCCTGGCCCTGCGCATCAGCATCACCGACACGCCGCTGTCTGCCGGGCGGCCATGAACGGCTGAGGAGACCAGAACCATGAACTTCGAAGACATCCTGTACGAGATCCGCAACGGCGTCGCCTGGATCACGATCAACCGCCCGGAAAAGATGAACGCCTTCCGCGGCACCACCTGCGACGAGCTCATCAAGGCGCTGAACAAGGCGGGCTACGACCGCAGCGTCGGCTGCATCGTGCTGGCCGGCGCCGGCGAGCGCGCCTTCTGCACCGGCGGCGACCAGTCGGCGCACGACGGCAACTACAACGGCCGCGGCACCATCGGCCTGCCGATGGAGGAATTGCACAGCGCCATCCGCGACGTACCCAAGCCGGTGATCGCCCGCGTGCAGGGCTTCGCCATCGGCGGCGGCAACGTGCTGTGCACGATCTGCGATCTCACCATCTGTTCCGAGAAGGCGGTCTTCGGCCAGGTGGGTCCGAAGATGGGCTCGGTCGACCCGGGCTACGGCACCGCCTACCTCGCCCGCGTCGTCGGCGAGAAGAAGGCGCGCGAGATCTGGTACCTGAACAAGCGCTACTCGGGCGCCGAGGCGGTGGCCATGGGCCTGGCCAACGTCTGCGTGCCGCACGATCTGCTCGACGCCACCGTCCAGGAGTGGGCGGAGACGATCTGCGAACGCAGCCCGACGGCGATCGCGATCGCAAAGCGAAGCTTCAACATGGACACCGCCCACCAGGGCGGCATCGCCGGCATGGGCATGCTTGCCCTGAAGCTCTACTACGACACCGACGAGTCGCGCGAAGGCGTGGCCGCGCTGAAGGACAAGCGCAAGCCGGACTTCCGCAAGTACTCGAAATAGCCTTGCCTGCAGGCACCGAGCCTCCGACACCCCGAGCTCAGCCCACCCTCAGCGCACACTCAGCCCACCCTCAGCCCATCCTCAGCCCACCCTCATGGCCTCCGATCGAAACACCTTCTCCTGGGACGACCCGCTTTCCCTGGATGCCCAGCTCAGCGACGACGAGCGCGCCATCCGCGAAGCCGCACGAGCCTACTGCCAGGAGCGGCTGTCGCCGCGCGTGCAGGAGGCCTTCCGCAACGAGAGGACCGATCCGGCGATCTTCCGCGAGATGGGCGGACTCGGCCTGCTCGGCCCGACCATCCCCGAGTCGTACGGCGGGGCCGGGCTGAACTACGTCGCCTACGGCCTGATCGCGCGCGAGGTCGAGCGCGTGGACTCGGGCTACCGCTCGATGATGAGCGTGCAGAGCTCGCTGGTGATGCTGCCTATCCACGAGTTCGGCAACCTGGCCACGAAGCAGAAGTACCTGCCCAGGCTCGCCTCGGGGGAGTGGATAGGATGTTTCGGCCTGACCGAACCGAACCACGGCTCCGACCCGGGCAGCATGATCACGCGGGCGAAGAAGGTGCCGGGCGGCTACCGCCTCAGCGGCAGCAAGATGTGGATCAGCAACAGCCCGATTGCCGACGTGTTCGTGGTCTGGGCGAAAGACGACGAAGGCGCGATCCGTGGCTTCGTGCTCGACAAGGGTGCCACGGGCCTGAGCGCACCGGCCATCCACGGAAAGGTCGGTCTGCGCGCCAGCATCACCGGCGAAATCGTCATGGACGAGGTGTTCTGCCCTGAGGAGAACGCCTTTCCCGAGGTGCGCGGCCTGAGGGGCCCGTTCACCTGCCTGAACAGCGCGCGGTATGGCATCGCCTGGGGCGCACTCGGCGCCGCCGAGGACTGCTATGCCCGCGCCCGCCAGTACGTGCTCGACCGCAGGCAGTTCGGCCGCCCGCTCGCGGCCAACCAGCTGGTCCAGAAGAAGCTGGCCGACATGCTGACCGACATCAGCCTGGGCCTGCAGGGCTGCCTTCGACTGGGGCGCATGAAGGACCAGGGCACTGCCGCGGTCGAGGTCACCTCGATCATGAAGCGCAACTCCTGCGGCAAGGCGCTGGACATAGCCCGCGTGGCGCGCGACATGCTGGGCGGCAACGGCATCAGCGACGAGTTCGGCGTCGCCCGCCACCTGGTCAACCTCGAGGTGGTCAACACCTACGAGGGCACCCACGATGTGCATGCACTGATACTCGGCCGTGCGATCACGGGCATCGCCGCGTTCAACTGAGGGCCAGGCCCTGGCAGCCTGTCGCTGCATCGCGCCCCTGGCGCGTCGAGCGTCGGCAGCCGGTGCAGCGCCGGCGGGGGCAGCGGTCCGCCCCACCGAACCTGTGTTCCGGGCTGCGAGCGGGTCCGGGTGACTGGCTGCGGGCGCGCCCAGGCAGCACGGCGGGCGAACGCTGTCTGATCCAACCCTACGGCGCAGTCGCGCCGTACTCCCAGCGCCAGGGCATTCGCATCGGTCCCAGCAGCAGCGTGGCGATGTGCGGGAAGAGACTTTCGGCGCGCACGTCGTTGCTCATCATCAGCACGCAGCGCCGGCCTTGCTCCAGGCAGAGCAGGAAGTTGCCCGTGAAGTCGTCGTGGCCGCCCTTGAACCAGCCTCGGCCGTCGCCGTTGTCGAACACCACCAGCCCGAGGCCGGCGGCCAGGCCCAGCGCCGCCAGCGCGGGGTCCTCGTCGCGGCGCAGGCTGGGAAACTGCGCCACGCTGCGGATCGGGACCTGTGGCGACAGCAGCTGTTCGCGGCTTGCCGCGCTGAGCCCCCAGCCACGCGACAACGCGGCCCACAGGCGCGCCTGGTCCCGCACAGAGCTGTCCATGCTGCCCGCCAGGCGCGCGCGGCGGCGCTGCGCATGCGGGCGGAGCCGGCCCTCCTGGTCGTAGCCGTCGGCAACGTCCGGGGCAAACGAGGGCTGCCAACGCAGCGCCGTGCGCGCCAGGCCCAGTGGCTCGAACAGGCAACGCCGCATCTCGGCGTCCACATCGAGGCCCATGCCTTGCTCCAGCACGGTCTGCAGGATTTGAATGCCTTCACCCGAGTAGGCGTAGCGCGTGCCGGGCTCATGATCGAAACGCAGACGCTGATCCGAAGCGATCCAGCGCCAGTTCGGCAGCCCGCTCTGGTGACTGAGCAACAAGCGCGGCGTCAGGCGCTGCCAGCGCGCGTCGCCGGCCAGGTCACTCCATTCGGCGTATTCAGGAAGCGGGCGCGGAAGCAGGCGAGGCAACGGTGCGTCCAGATCCAGGCGGCCTTCGTCCACCAGTTGCAGCACCATCCACGCGAAGGCCAGCTTGGTCAACGACGCGGCGTACAGCACGGTCTCGGGCGCTAGCGCTTCGGCGCGCTCGCGGCTGCGCTGGCCCAGGGCCCACACCTGCTGAACTTCGCCCGCTTCGATGCGAGCCACCGCCAGGCCGACAACACCGCGCTGCTGCATCCAGCGAGCGATCTGCGCCCCGGGGTCGAGTGCAGGCTGGGTGGCCAGCGGCGGTGGGGCCGCCACGCAGGCACCGATCAAGAGCAGGCTCGGCCCGAGCAGGCCCCGACTGAAGAGCTCACGCATGGGCCGATGTTGGCCCCGTTCGGGCCTGAAGGCCAGTCAAGGACGGGTCCCCGCTCCAGATCCAGGGGTCGTGGCCGTCACAGTGTGAGTAGTTGGGCCGAACGCCCACGGCCGGTCTTGCTTCGGCACAGCCACTCGACAATGGCTCGCCCGGCCTCGAAACCGCCCTCTCTGACCCACCATTTACCCGAGACGCCGACAAGACCGCGCCTGACGAGGGCGCGCTTCTCCCCGACCCGCCTGGCCCCGATAGCCACCGTCTTGCCCCGAGGCGCCAATCAGCGCCGCCGGCGAGCAGGAAGGCGTATGGTCCAAGTACTCTCCCGAGGTCGTCGGGCAGACGCGACAGCGCGCGCAGGGTGCAGGGCAACGGTCGGTGAACACCGGACGGCTGGTATCCCAAACGAAATCTCAGCCCAGCAAGAAGACAAAAGGGTCAGCAGGTGTCAACCGGCTAACCCGTTGTCTTTCAATGGTCGGGGTGGCGGGATTCGAACTCGCGACCCCTTGCACCCCATGCAAGTGCGCTACCAGGCTGCGCTACACCCCGACTGAAGCGCAGCATTATAGCCTGCGGCCAGGGGTGCTCCAGCGCCTGCAGGGCCGGGCCGTGCTTCGTTCAACGCTGCGCTGCCGGCCCGCGGTCCCTCGGGCCGGCGTCGTCGCCAGTCTGCAGCAAGTCGCGGATGGACAGCAGCTCGGCGCGCAGGCTGACCGGGTCCAGCGGCTCGGCAGGCACGGCGGAGCCCTGGCCCGGACCGACCGCATCTCCAGCCGATGCCCTGGCCGCGACAGGAGGGCTGCCGCACTGCGGATCAGGGTCTGGCCTTTCGGCCAGGGCAGGCTGCAACGGCCTGCCGGGCGCGGCCGAGGCCGCGGTCGGCTTGGCAGCGGCCTGCGACCGCCCTTCAGCGCCCGCTGCCCGGGCGCCGGCGGCGCTGGCGTCCGCCAGGCGGTTGCGGGCCCCGCTGATCGTGAATCCCTGGTCGTAGAGCAGGTCGCGGATTCGCCGCACCAGCAGCACTTCATGGTGCTGGTAGTAGCGCCGGTTGCCGCGGCGCTTCATCGGTTTGAGCTGCGTGAACTCCTGCTCCCAATAGCGCAGCACGTAGGGCTTGACACCGCAGAGCTCGCTGACCTCACCGATCGTGAAGTAGCGTTTGGCGGGAATGGCAGGGAGTGCTTTCTCCATTGAAATCAATGGGATCAAAGCAGAAAGCTAGACTCTACTCGAAGTCCCCTTCGATCGGCGTGTCGCCTTGCACGATCGATTTCAGCTTGTGACTCGCGTGGAAGGTGACGACGTTGCGCGCCTTGATCGGGATCGATTCGCCTGTGCGCGGGTTGCGCCCTGGCCGCGGCGCCTTGCGGCGGATGTTGAAGTTCCCGAAGCCCGACAGCTTGACATCCTGGCCGGCGACCAGTGTCTTGTGGACGATGTTGAAGAAGGCCTCGACCATGTCCTTGGACTCGCGCTTGTTGAGCCCCAGGCGGTCGAACAGCATCTCCGAGAGCTCGGCCTTGGTCAGCGTCGGCGTCTCCAGCGACGGCAGGATCACGGGCTTGCGGGCAGGCTGCTGGGCATCGTCGTCCATGGGTCCCTCTGCGGATGTCGGCGTCGCTCAGGCGCGCAGGCGCGCACCGAACGAGCGTTGTGCGCGGGCCACCGCTGCCGCCACGGCGGCTTCGATGCGCTCGTCGGTCAAGGTCTGGCTGGGGTCCAGCAGCTCCAGCCGGACAGCCAGGCTGCGCTCTGCGGCGCCTATGCCGGGCTGCGGACGCTCGGGCTTGTAGACATCAAACAGCGTCGCACCACGAACCAGACCGGCCTCGTCGGCGCGCAGGCAGTCCATCAGGGCATCGTGCGCCACCCCGTCGGCGACGACCAGCGCCAGGTCGCGCTGCACGGCCTGCTGACGCGGCAGCGGGTGGAACTCGGGCACGACCCTGGCCAGCACCGCGTCGAGCTCGAGTTCGAACAGCACGGGCGGCTGGTGCGCAAGCTCGTAGGCCTGGCGCCACCGGGGATGCAGTTCACCGACATGGCCAATGCAGCGTCCGGCCAGCCAGACCTCGGCCGACCGACCCGGATGCAGGGCCGGGTGGGCGGCAGCGACAAAGCGCGCCTGCCCTGGGGCCAGCAGGGATTCGACGTCGCCCTTCACGTCGTAGAAGTCGACGGCGCGCTCCCTGCACCCCCACTGCGGCTCGTCGACACCGCCCCAGGCGAGCCCGGCCACGCGCATGGGCTGGTCGATTCCGG
>Ga0209573_1001674_pt1 | contig 32413 bp, 21 predicted proteins | sample TNRBio252014_DNA_FD_185870 | JGI IMG/M metagenome (GOLD analysis project Ga0209573, IMG submission 185870) | Wastewater treatment Type I Accumulibacter community from EBPR Bioreactor in Madison, WI, USA - TNR Reactor_6/25/2014_ DNA (SPAdes)... | ecosystem: Engineered > Bioreactor > EBPR >...
GACCGCCCGGAGCGCGTCGTTCAGAGCCGTGAGCGGCAGGGCCCGGATGAACGGGTGCACGGCGTCGGGGAACCGTTCCCAGGAGAAGAACGTCCCCGACAGGAGCCACATCGGGAGCATCACGACATTCATCAGGCCGCTGACGCCCTCGACGGTCTTCGTCCTCGAGGAGACGAGGAGTCCGAGGCCGGCGAAGGAGGCCGCCCCGAGGAGCGAGACGAGGGCGAGCGCGCCGAGAGAGCCCCGGACCGCGACCCCGAACGCGAGCCAGCCGAAGCCGACGAGGATCGCCACCTCGAAGACCAGGAAGACGAGGCGGGCGAGCATCTGCGAAAGGAGGTACTCGCTGCGGCGCATAGGGGTCGCCGCGAGCCTCTTGAGGAGCTTCCTCGTCCGTGCGTTGACGATCGAGAACCCGAGCCCCCACATCCCGGTTCCCATCAGGTTGAGCCCGAGGAGGCCCGGAACGAGGAAATCGATGTACCTCGAGCCGGGCTCCGTGGAGCGGGCCTCGCGGGGAAGGAGAGGGTCCTTGCGGCCGGCAGCCCGCTGGAGCGCGTCGTCGACCTCGAGGCGGGCGGCGCGGGCGTCGGGCCGGGTCGGATCGAATCGGTAGACGGTTCCGCCGTCATCCTCGACGAGAAGGGAGATCTTCCCGGTGCGAAGCGCCTCGCGCCCGGCGGGGCCAGGGTAGACGCGCGGGAGGAGCGAAGGGGAACCCCCCAGGGCCTCGGCGGCCGCCGCGGCGCCGGGGCCGTCTGCGACGCCGACCGGGATTCTCTCCGGGGCCTTTCCGCGAAACGCGAGTCCGAGCGCGAGCGCGAGCAGGACCGGAAAGGCGAAGACCCAGAAGAGCGCCTCGGGCTCGCGGAGGAACTCGCGAAGGCGTGCGAGGGTCAGCTCGGCGAGGGGTGGCAGGGGCTTACGCATCGCGGAGCTTCCGCCCGGTCTTCGCGACGAAGAGGTCCTCGAGCGTCGCCCGGTGGGTCGCGAGGGTGAGGAGGCGCGCGGAGGACGCTTCGACGGCGGAGAGGAGGGCCGGGACCGTTGCGGCGAGCGTCCTGACGCCGAGAGACCAGCCATCGCCGGTGGCGTGCACTTCGGAGACTCCTGGCAGGGCCGAGAGCAGCTCCTCCCTCACACGCGGCTCCGTCGCGAACTCGACGACGTTCGTGGCATGGAGCTGGGCTATCAGCTCCTCCGGCGTTCCGAGGGCGATCCGCTTGCCGTGATCGACGATCGCCACCCGGTCGCAGAGCCGCTCGGCTTCGTCCATGTAGTGCGTCGTCAGGAGGACCGTCCCGCCGTCCCTCTTGAAGCGCTCCACCTGGTCCCAGAGGTCGCGGCGGCTCTGCGGGTCGAGGCCCGTCGTCGGCTCGTCGAGAAAGAGAAGCTCGGGCTCACCCGCGAGGGCACACGCGACGGCGAGCCGCTGCCTCTGCCCGCCGGAGAGCTTCCCGACCCGGGCGTGGCGCTTCTCGCCGAGGGAGAGGTCGGCGAGGAGCTCTTCGGGGTCGCGGCCTTTCCGGTAGAAGGAGCGGAAGAGGAGGATCGTCTCCTCCACCGTCAGCTTGTCGGCGAGCTGCGTCTCCTGCAGGGAGATGCCCAGCCGCTCGCGGAGGGCGTGTCCGTCTCGGCTCCAGCGGGCCCCGAGCACCTCGACGTCCCCCGCGTCGGGCGAGGTGAGCCCTTCGAGGATCTCGATCGTCGTCGTCTTCCCGGCGCCGTTCGGGCCCAGGAGCCCGAAGCACTCGCCCCGGAAGACTTCCAGGTCGAGCCCGTCGACGGCGACGACGTCCTCGTAGCGCTTTACGAGGCCCTGGCAGCGAATGGCGTGGGGAGGCACGCGAAGATCCTACGGCATCGACCGGCCCGATCCACCGCGCACCGCGGGAGACGACGCAAGAGCTCCTTTCCCGAGGTCGTCAGCGGGCGGCGAGGGGGCGTGGTAGCACCGGCTTGAGGACCCTCCCGGGGAGGAAGCTCGCGTCGTTCGTGAGATTGTCGACGCGGATCGCGTGCGCGATCACGGCACCGCCGTCGAGCACCTCGACACGCGCGGAGGCGTTCTCCCGCGGGGCGGCGCCCATCGTCGCGAAGACGTCGTTCCACTGGACTGCCTCGTAACGGTCGAGGAGGAGCTCCTGCATTGCGAGGCTCTCGCCGGCGACGTCGAGGAGCGTCACCCGCACGCGCGTCGGGATGCCGAACGTCTCGAGGAAGCCGAGGTTCGTCCGCGTCTGGGGGGAGGAGGAGAGGAACGTGAGGGCGATCCTCTCTCCCGCCACCGCCTCGGCGTTCTCGAGGACGCCGATGGCGAGCCCGTAGCTCTTCGCGGACTCTTCGGCGTAGGTGCGGCTCGACGCGACGAAGCCGGGGGCGTTCCCGAGAACGGTGAGCCTCAGGGCGCCGGCGGAGTCCTCGGGCAGGCCGAAGACGCTGAAGAGGACGTCCTCGAAAAGGCGTGTCTCCCACGCTCCCAGGCTCAGGACCAGCTGGTAGGGGCCCGCCCCTTTGGAGGGGTAGTAGGAGACCCGGACGTTCACGGGAGAGGACCAGGGATTCGCGAGCTTGAGATCGGTGCGGAAGAAAGAGCCGAACCGGCCCGGAGAGCGGGCCGCGGCGGGGAGGTACGCATCCCGGCGGAGGCGTGAGGACGTCACGAGGAGCCCGTCGTTCGAGCCGTTGTCGACCGCAGTCGCCCAGGCCACCACGCGACCAGAGCCCGAGAGGACCCGGACCTCGAAGAGGTCTCCCGACGTCGCCGCCGCGGCCGCCGTCTGGTGGACGTCGTTGATCTGCCTGCTCTCGTAGGGGAGGAGGTCGAGCGCGATGCGTCCGGTGACCGAGCCTCTTCCGTCGCGGACGAGGAGCTCGACGGACGCCGGGGCGCCCGTGACCTCGACCAGACCGGCGTTGACCCTCGAGCTCCCCGGGCGAAAGACCGGGGCGAGCCAGGCCGGGGAATCGAGCCTGCCGATCGCACCCTCGGGACCGACGTCCGGAACGAGGAGCCCGTAGGAGCCGCCGCCCGCCGTCGTCGTGTCGGTTCGGCTGGCCACGACGACGTCGTTCGGCGCCGACACGTGCACGGGTCCGAATCCCGTCGTCCGGAAGGCGTTGCCGACGACGTCGTCGAGGACTCGCGTGGATCGCGGGGGCAGGGAGAGGCTCACGGTCGCTGCGACGTCGTGCGAGCGGCCGGAGGGGAGAAACGACAGGGTCACGTCGGCGGAGGCCTGGTCGTGGGGATTGAAGAGGACGACGTCCGTCGCGAAGAACGAGCCGAAACGGCCGGCGTTTCGGGTGATCGTCGGCAGGAGACGTGCGGGCGCCCTCGAGGGCTCTGCGACCACGGGCGCCTCCGGCTCGATGACGAGCGCCCAGCTCGTCATCCGGCTGCCGGCCGGGTCGACGCCATCCTCGAGGCGCAGGGTCCAGACCCCCGACGCCGGGCGGCCCGCGAAAAGTGAGAGGGGCTCGTCGCTCTCGACGGTCCTGCCGATGACCTCGCGAAAGACCGTGCCTTCTTTGCCGGGGTCGTCGAGGAGGCGCACGGAGGTCCCGTCGGGACCTGTGAGCGACGCCCTCAATCCCAGTAGCCTGGGGCGCTCGATCGAGAGCGCGACTGCGAGAGAGGAGACTCTGCCGACCAGAGCCGTGATCGTGGCGCGACACACCAGGGCACCGCCGGTCGTTCCGGACGGCACGACCCTTTCGCACGGTCCGGTGAACGGCGAGGTCGAACCGAACGCGGCGCCGACGTCGACCCTGGGAGTGGTCGTGAAGGATCGGCTGCTGGTCACCGGAATGCCCGTGAGCCGGAGGAAATCGGCAGAGAGGGCGGGGTCGGGGAACGATGCGACCTGCCGCGAGAGGAGCAGCGACGCGGCCGCCGCCGGAGCCGCGGCCGACGTCCCGGAGAACGTCGTGCGCCGGCCGCCTCCCGCCGTCGGCGCGATCCACCGGATGCCTGGCGCCAGGAGTGACAGGGCCGGTCCGCCGTTGCTGACACAGGGAACGACGTCGGGCCCCGTCACGGAGTCGCTGCATTCCGCGGGGCCGTCCCAGGCCACCGGCCCCTGTCCTGCGGAATAGACCATCCCCACGCTCACGACGTCGGAGTGACACGCCGGCCAGGAGAGGCTCTCGATCTGGCCGGAGTTCCCGGATGCGGCCACGACGGCGAGGCCTTCCGCACGGGCGCGTGCGAAGAGCCCGGCGGAGACAGGATCCTCGGAGTCGCAGAAGCCGCTCCGAACGCGGTCGTCGGCCAGGCTGATGTTGAGAACTTCGATTCCCAGATCAGCGCGGCGCTCCAGTGCCCAGTCGACGGCCGCGAGAACGTCCGAGGCGAGGGCTCCCCGGCAGCCGTCGCGGGCGCCGAAGACCCTGAGCGCGACGATCGAGGCTCCCGGTGCGATTCCCTGGGCGCCCGCCGCGACGCCGGCGACCGAGGTCCCGTGCCCGTCGCAGTCGTAGATGTCGTCGTTTCCGTCCGCGAAGTTCCAGCCCCCCACGATGCGGCCGCCTCCGGAGACGGTTGCGCCGAAGTCGGGATGGAAGAGGTCGATCCCGGTGTCGACGATCGCGATCGCCCGTCCGGCGCCCGTGACACCGGACGCGAGGAGCCGGTCGGCGCCGATCTGGGCCGTACCGACCTGCCCGGCGGGATGGACGACGCGATCCAGGACGACGGCTCCGGTCCCGCCCTCCTGCTCGAGCTGCGTGAGGCCGGCGGGAGACAGCCAGCCGGAGAGGATGCGCCCGTTCGACAGGGAGCGGACGATCTCGAGACCTGGCGGGGGCACGAACGGGCTGGAACCGGACTCGCGGGGCGCGAAGAGGACCCGGACCCGCCCTCCGGCTGCCAGACCCTCCCGTACCCCCTCCGCGACGAATGCCTTCACCGCCGCGGCATGGGCCGGGAATGTAGCCGGGGTCAGGACCACGGCAGCGAGAAGGGCGCCTGCGGCGCCGAAGGTGCGCATGCGAAGGAGCGAAACGTACCACTACGAGCCGGACGAAGGCGTGAGGGCCGTCATCGGGCGCGCGGGGGGGAGTGCGTCCGGCCGATAGAATCCCACCCGTGACGCCCTATCCGGAGCCGCGCCAGGTCGGGAACGGTGGCGTAGCCGTCTTCGCCGACGCTCATCTCGGTCAGGCCGAGGGGGACGGGGAGGATTTCCTCGCTGCGCTCGACGAGGTCGTGGGCCGGGGTTTCCGGACGATCGTCTTTCTCGGGGACATCTTTCACTACTTCATCGGGAGCGAGAAGCTGGAGACCCCCCTCATCCGCCGGGTTCTCCTGGGCTGGGACGAGCTGGCAGAGCGGGGCCTCGAGCTACGGTACATCGAAGGCAACCGCGATTTCTTCCTCCGGGGAACGCGCTGGGCGAGGGCGTTCGCCGCCTATGGCGACACGGACGGGCTCCAGGTCGGCGGGAGACGGTACGCCTTCGTCCACGGAGACCGGGTCAACACGCGCGACCTGCCGTACCGGTTCTGGAGGCGCGTCTCCAAGAACCCCGGCTCCCGGGCGGCGCTCGGGCTTATCCCCGGGCCGCTCGCGCGCCGGATCGTCCAGAAGACCGAGGAGCGCCTCTACCGGACGAACTTCCGCCACAAGCGGGTGCTTCCCGAGGCGGAGCTTCGGCGGGAGGGGGCCAGTGCCCGGGCGGCGGGCTTCGACGAGCTCCTCGTGGGGCACTTTCACGTGGAGAAGCTCTACGAGGGTGACGGCGTGATCACCCGGATACTCCCCGCCTGGCTCGAGGAGCGGCGGCACGCCGAGATCGGCCCCGACGGGGTCTTCCGGCTCGTCCAGGAGGAGAGCGCCCCGCGGGCGGTCCGCCGCCTGGTGCCGTCGTGAGGCTTCCTCGCGGACGCCTCGGAGGGACGCTCCGAATACCGGGTTCCAAGAGCGTCACCAACCGGGCCCTCGTGGCGGCCGCGCTCGCCACGGGGCCGAGCGAGATCGTCGGGCCCCTCGACGCGGACGACACCCGCGTCCTGTCGGGCGTGCTCGTCCGGCTGGGGGCGGCGATCGTCGCGGGCCGCGACTCCTGGGAAGTCGTCGGACCGCTCTCGGGATCCGGCCGGGACGAAGTGGCCTTCGACGTCGGTCCGGCCGGGACCCCCGCCCGTTTTCTCCTCGCGCTCCTGCCCGCCCTGCCGGGGCGCTTCGTCCTGGATGGCAGTCCGAGGTTGAGGGAGCGGCCGATGGGTCCCCTCGTCGAGGCGCTGCGCCGCCGGGGCGCCCGGATCGAGGCGCTCGGTAGGGAGGGGTTCCTGCCCCTCCGGATCGAAGGGGAGACGCTGACGGGCGGCGAGGTCTCGATCCGTGCCGACGTGTCGTCCCAGTTCGTCTCGGCCCTGATCCTCGCGTCGCCGCTCGTGGCCGGCGGCCTTTCCGTTCGGACCGAGGGCCGGGCCGTCTCGGGCGCTTACGTCGATCTGACCCGCCGCGTGCTCGAGGCGTTCGCACCCGATGGCACGTACCGTCCGGCCCGGTTCGTCGTACCCGGGGATGACTCGGCCGCCTGCTTCCCGATTGCGGGCGCGCTCGTCTCCGGCGGCTGCGTGAGGCTCGAGGGCCTCGAACCGGACTCGCTCCAGCCCGACGCGGTCTTCCGCCGTTGGGCGACCGAGGCAGGAGGCGGCCTCCGGTGGGAGGGAGCGGGCGAAACCGCAGCGCTCGTCGTGAAAGGCAGGGACACCGGCGCCGTCGAAGCCGTCGATGCGGACGTCGACTCCGCGCCCGACGCGGCGTTACCGCTCGCCGTTCTCCAGGCCTTCTCCCGCGGCACTTCCCGGCTCAGGGGTGTCTCGAGGCTTCAGGCCAAGGAGTCCGACCGGCTTCGGGCGGCGCTCGACCTTCTCGAGCGGTCGGGGGCGGCGGCCCGCACCGAGGGGCCCGAGGGCGACCCGGCCCTCGTCGTCGACGGTCCCGCGGGCTCTCCCCGCCGTGCCGACTTCGCCGCATCGGACGACCATCGCGTGGCGATGGCCGCGGCCGTCCTCGCGCTCACGCTGCCGGAAGGGTGCACGCTCGACGCGCCCGAGGTCGTCTCGAAGTCGTATCCGCGCTTCTGGGACGACTGGGCAGCCCTCCTGGCTCCGCGGTGAGCGGGGCCTGGCCCGACGCCCGGGTGTGACTCACCGACGTGCGAAGATTCCGGTGACCTTCGGAGAGTGAGTGGGAGCAACAGGGCGGGCGGAGCGGAGGACCGGGCGGCAATCGGCCTGGGTGATTCCCGGGTCCGACGTGTTCGCCGGCGCGGCGGAAGTCGGGCGGCTCCTGCACGGCTCGCTTCCCGCCTTCTCATGGGGCCGCCGGGAAGGCGGGTCCTGGGTGCTCGGGCCGGCGCCACCGCCGCGGCAGCTCCCGGAAGAGCTGTCGGACGCCGGGCACGCCGGGTTCCTCGTCCGGCTCGCGGGTCTCCTGTCCTTCCTCGGCGTCCACGGTCTCGGCCTCTCCGCAGAGGGTGTGAAGCAGCTCGGGATGCGCCCCGGGAGCAGCGACGTCCCCTGGCTTCACTCGCCGCCTGTCCCGGCCTGGAGAGCGGTTCCGGCGCCGATCGTGCTCGGGGTGACCGCGCTCCGGCTGGCCGGACGGGACCTGGCCTGCGGACGCGCCGGCGAGGCGCGGAGAGGACTCGAGGAATCTCTCGCCGACGGCCTTCCGGCAAGGTCGGCCGAGGTGGTGGCGGCCGTCCTGCGATCGGCCGACGGCGCACGCCCGTCCGATGCCCTGCTTCTCGACCTGGCCCGCACGGGCGACATCGGAGAGCGGGTCGCGCTGGACCTGCTGGGGATCGCCGTACCTCGCGAGCTCGCCCAGGCGACGGGTGAGAGGCTCGTCGCCACCGGTGGCGCCGCCGACTGGCTGGCGAGGGGCGCGGCCCGTCGTGCTCCGGGTGAAACGGCGTTCGCCGAGGCGGGACCGCCGGTTTCCGCGGAGGACGGCACCCCGCTCGCTGAGCTGGCCGAAGGGCTCGGGTCCGATCCGCGGGCCGGAGTTCTTCGCGCCCTGGCGCGCGGGGAATCACCGGCTCCGGAGGAGGGCCCACCCCTCGTCCTCGTCGCGCGAGACCTCGACCGTTGGGACCCGCGGTCAAGCCGGGCGTGGGAGGAGCTGCCGCGCACACTGGCTGGAGTCTCGAGGATCGAGACTCGCGCCGAGGCTCCACCGCCCTGGCAGAGCGTGCCGGTCATCGTTCCCCGCCTCGGACGCGAGGAGATTTCGGGGCTGGTTCACCTCCCGTTCGCCTCGGCACCTGCTTTCTCGCGCTTCTGGGAGGAGCTGGCCGCGGAGGCGGCGGGCGACCCGGCTCGTCTTCTCGGCGCAGCACGGCAGAGGGCCCGCGCGTTCCTCGCGGGTCCCGCGCGGAGCAACGGCTCGCGACGGCCGGCCGCTCGCGTCGACGTCGTCCTCCGTGCTGCGACGCTTCTCGGAGACGGCTTTCCCCTCGCCGAGGCGGCGGCCGCCGGTGGCGTTTCGCCCGAGCGGGCTGCCGAGGCCCTCGAGGAGGCGTGTGACGCCGGTACGCTGCTGCGTTCGGCGCGCGGGGCGTATCACTTCAGCCGCGACGAGCAGAGGCGGCGGCTCGAATCGGATCTGACGCGGGCGGAGAAGGACGCGTGCCTCGCGCGGCTCGAGGCATCCGGTACGGAGCCCTTCCGGCTCCTCCTCGCGCGCCTGGCAGCCCGGGGCGGGGCCTCCGACGTCGAAGAAGCCCGCATCCGCCTCGCCGACGCTGTCCGCTCGGGCCGGGTGGAGGAGGCTGGCGCCCTTCTCGCACGGGCCCCCGGAGCGGCTCCCGACCTCGGATCGCCGTTTCTGGCCGCGCAGGTCCACGAGGCTGCGGGCAGGATGGATGACGCGCGACGGGCGGCCGCCCGTATCGACGCGCGCAACTCGCTGGATGAGCCGCTCGCCCGTCGCGAAGAAGCGGCGCGGCTCCTGGCGCGGCTTGGGGACGGAGACAAGGCGCTCGCGCTCGTGCCGGAGGGGGGGGAGGGCGAAGAACTCCTCGCCCGGGCCGAGATCCTCCTGCTCCTGCGCCGGGAACCGGACGCTGCGGGGATCCTCGATTCCTTCGGGACGTCCGAAGGGCCGTGTGCAGCTCGCATGCACCTCCTGCGCGCCGAGCTTCACGAGCGGAGACAGGAGCTGGAGGCCGCCGAGGAGGAGCTGAATGCCGTGGCCGCCTTCCTGGCGGGTGCCAGCGGGGACCCGGCGCCGGTCGACGCGGGTTTCACCGCGGGGTACCTCGCGCTCGGCCTCGGTCGTCCACGCGAGGCGAGGGCCTTCTTCCGGACTGCGCGCGACGGGGCCCGCACGCCCTCCAGAAGGGCTGACGCACTGTTCGATCTTTCCGTGGCCGCCGCAGAGGACGCAGAGCTGGCGGAGGCCGAGGCGTCGCTCGAGGAAGCCCTCTCCCTGTTTTCCTCTCTGGGCGAGAGGGACCGCTACCTCACCGCCCTCGGACAGAGGGCCTCCCTGGCCGTCCGGAGAAGCGACGCGCAGGCCGCGCAGCGCGACCTGAAGACGGTCCTCGCGCACGACCGGATGCCGGGGCGGTCCTTCCAGCTCCTCTTCTCGATTCCCACCCGGCAGCGCCTCGCGCTCGCTGACGGCGACGACGCGGACGGGGCCGAGGCGTTCGCGGAGGCCGTCTCGCGGCTGGCGGAATGCGCCGGACATCCCGCGTTCCGCGAAATCCTCGTTCTCGAAGGTGCCCGGCTGCTCGCGAGCGGCTCCGCCGCCGAGGCGCTCGCTCGGCTCGAGGAGGCGGAGCCCCGGCCCGACGTCCGCAGCGGCGTCGAGCCGTATCGCGCCCGGCTCGTGGCGTCGGCCCGGCGCGATCTGCATGGGACGGCTGCGGATTCGCCGGCGCTCGACGCGCCTGAGCGGACGCTCCTCGAAGCCGAGGACCGGCTCGGGAAGGGCCTCGCGCCACAACCCGGAGCCCGCCAGTCGCTCGCCGGGCTCCTCGAGCGGCCGGAGGGTCCGTTCGAGGTCACCACGCGCCTCCTCGAGTGGCGCGGCCGGTTTCCCGCCTTCTTCGCGCGCGAGGAGTCGGCTCCTCTCCGTCATCTGGGCCTGCGCGCCGCGCGGCGCGCAGGCCTGGAGGGTGCCGTCGCGCGTTTCCGGGAGCCCTCCGCGTCCGCCCGGCCCGAAGCGGCTGCCGCGGCGCCGCCGTCGACCTCCCTGGTAGCCGAGGACGCCGCGACCCGGGAGGTCTTCGACACAGTGAGGCGCGTGGCGTCCCACCGGATCAGCGTCCTCGTCCTCGGCGAGAGCGGCACCGGGAAGGAGCTCGTGGCGCGCGAGGTCCATCGCGCGTCGGGAAGGGCCGGGCCGTTCGTCGCGGTGAACGTCGCGGCCCTTCCCGAGACGCTCGCCGAGGCGGAGCTCTTCGGTGCGGCGCGGGGAGCCTTCACCGGGGCCGACCGGGACCGCCCGGGGGTGTTCGAGGCCTCGTCCGGCGGAACGCTGTTCCTGGACGAGATCGGTGACCTCTCGCCCCAGGTCCAGGCCAAGCTCCTGCGTGTCCTGCAGGAGTGCGAGGTCCGGCGCCTGGGCGAGACGCGGACACGGGCGGTCGACCTGCGCCTCGTCGCCGCCACGCACCGCGACCTCGCCCGGCTGGTCGGGGAAGGCCGCTTCCGGGGGGACCTCCTCTATCGGATCGCCGGAATCGCGGTCACCCTCTCGCCCCTGCGCGAAAGACCGAGGGACCTGCGCGTTCTCCTCGACCGGGCACTCGCTGGAACCCCGGTTGCGCCTGAAGCCCGGGCGGCGCTCCTCGCGTGGAGCTGGCCCGGAAACGTCCGCGAGCTCCTCTCGGCGGTCGAGCTGGCCAAGGCCATGGCCGGACCCGGGGGCCGCGTGGAACGTCGACACCTCCCCGAGCCCCTGCGCGTCCCGGCGGCGGCGCCGACGGAGGGGAAGGGCCGTTACCGGGATGCCGTGGACGAGGCGAAGAGGAGAGTGATCCACGAGGCGCTCGCGGAGACCGGGGGCAACCGGACTCGGGCAGCCGCCCTCCTGGGCCTCTCCCGGCAGTCGCTCCTCTACGAGATGAAGCGGCTGTCGATCAACGACTAGACTCTGGCGCCCCGATGCGTCCCCTCCCTCCCCTGCTTCCGCGCGCCGGCGCCACCGCCCGCCTCCTTCTCGGAGCGGCTCGCCAGGCGGCCCGCGGCGCGGTGAGCGCCTCGATGGGGCCGCTCGGGCGCCGCGCGGCGGTCGCCCTGGCCCTCCTCGCGTTCCTGCCTTTCCTGAACGGCCTTCGGGCCGACTTCACGTTCGACGACAAGGCCATCGTCCGCGACAACCCGCGCATCGCGTCTCCCGGCCGGGCGAGCGAGATCTTCACGTCGCACTATTTCGGCGGGCCCTTGTCGACCGCGAAGAACTTCCGGCCCGTGGTCCTTCTCACCTATGCCGTCCAGCGATGGACGACCGGAAAGGACCCCCTGCCGTTCCACGTCGTGAACGTCGTGCTGCACGTCGCGACGACGATCCTCTTCGCCGCATGGGTCCTCGCGCTCGGCATGCCCCGTGGGCCCTCGCTGGCGGCGGCGGTCCTCTTCGCCGTCGTGCCGATCCACGTCGAGGCGGTGACGGGAATCGTCGGACGGGCCGAGCTCCTGGTGGCGTCGCTTACCTTCCTCGCCGCACTCCTCTTCCGGCGCGCGACCGACGGGCCGCGCCTGGGCGCCGGAGCGTACGCGGGGGCCCTCGTCGCGTTCCTTCTCGCCGTCTTCACGAAGGAGAACGCCGTCGTCCTTCCCGGCGTCGTCGTCCTGGGAGAGCTCCTGCGGCGCGACACGGGAGAGCCGCTCGGCTCACGGGTCAGGAGGAAGGCCCTGGCGATGTGCGGTCTTCTGGTTCCCCTGCTGGCGTTCGCGGCCGTCCGGCTCTTCGCGATGGGAGGGCTCGTCTCGAAGAAGGAGGCCTTCTTCGAGCTCGACAACCCGCTCGCGCCGTTGCCGCATCTCATCCGGGCCGCGAACGGCCTCTGGATCCTCCTCCGGTACGTCGCGAAGACGTTCGTCCCGCTCGGGCTCTCGGGGGACCACTCGGCTCACGCGCTCGACCTCGTCGCGTCCCTGTCCGACCCGCGCGCGGGCGCCGGTCTCGCGTTCGTCCTCGGCCTCGCGGCGGCGGGCCTGGCGGCGCTGCGCCGGCAGCCCCTCGTGTCCCTCGGGATCGCGTTCTTCCTCGGGACGATCCTTCCGACGTCGAACGTCTTCTTCCCCATCGGGACGATCTATGCCGATCGGCTCGCGTACCTTCCGTCCGCGGGCCTCCTCGCGGCGGCGGCCGGGCTCGCCGCGGCGTTCCCGCCGTTCTCGGACGGTTTCCGTGCGGCGGTGCTCGGAGTGGCTCTCGTGACCTACGCGGGGGCCACGGTCGCGAGGAACGAGGTGTTCCGAAACGACGAGCGGCTCTTCGACGAGATGGTCGAGAAGGTCCCCCGATCGGCGCGCGCCCACTACAACGTCGCGTACCTGGCATGGGGCCGCGGCGAGACGGTCTCCGCACGGGCGAGCCTCGAGAAGGCGGCCGCGCTCTTCCCGCGCTACTACGACGCCTTTGCTCTTCTCGGTCGCGTGGCCCGCAAGGAGGGCCGGTGGGACGACGCCCGCGCCGCGTACCGCCGGACGCTCGCGATCAAGCCGGACTACGAGATCGGCTGGCAGGGGCTCGCGAAGGCCGAAGAGGAGGCGGGGCGGCTCGCCGAGGCGGAGCAGGCCTGCGTCGACGGGCTTCGGCGCCTGCCGCGATCCGGTCCGCTCCTCCTCCAGCGCGCGGCCCTCCTGCACGCCCGCGGCCGGTTCGAAGGCGCCCGCGCGGCGTGGCGGCAAGCTCTCTCCGCCGACGGCGGGAGCGTTCGCGCGCGACTCGGCCTGGCCCGGACCCTGTCAGCCCTCGGCCGAGAGAGGGAGGCGCTGTCCGAGGTGCGCCGGGTGCTCGCGGCCGCGCCCGGATGGCTCGAGGCCCGCCTCTTCCTCGCGGAACGTCACGAGGTCCGGGGGAACTTCGTGGCCGCTGCCGCGGAGCTCGGCCGCGCCGCCCGCGCTGCTCCCCGCGACCCGGAGCCCGCGCGGCGGCTCCTCGAGCTCGCCGTCCGTGAACCTCTCGCGCGAGGCAACGCGCTCACGGCGCTCTCGGGAATCGAGAGATCGTTTGGCCGTCCCGCGAGAAACCTCGGTCTCCGGACGAGAATCGAGGCGTTTCGAGGGATGGAGGCGTCGCCCTCCGGCGGAGGCGCCTGAGGCGATCCCTTCGGGAGAGAGCCGCGGTCAGGAGAGGACCCGCGTAACTTCGAGGCGACGTCAGTCCGCGAAGTCGGGCGGGATCAGCGCCACGCGGGCGCGCCGGCTCCGGAGGATCCTCACGAGGGCGAGGTACGTCAGCGCCCCGAAGAAGATCGAGAGGGTGAACATTCCGATCGCCCACTGGAGCCCGATCGTCCTCATCGCGGGCGCGGCCTGCGCCCACGAGGCGGGCCTCAGCAGGTCGCCCCACGGCAGGTGCGTGACGGCCTCCTGCCGCGCGCGGACGACGAGGCGGCCGAGCGGCAGGGCGACCGCGCTGACCGGGCCGAGGGTCAGAGGATTGACGACCAGCGTTCCGAGAAAGACGTCGAGCTTGTTGAGCTTCAGGAGAAGCGCGACGAGGACGGCGATGATCCAGTGGAACCCCAGGAGCGGCGTGAAGGCGATGGCGACCCCGATCGCGAAGGACGCGGCGACGCGTTCCGGCTCGTCGTGCCGGCCGAGCATCTCGAGGAACTGTGCCTCGAACCGCCCGAGCCAGCCGTTCCCGGAGGGCCTGGGCGAGCTCGGAGGTCTCGTTCCCGAAGGCTCTCGGGCCGGATCGCCGCGTCCGTCCGGGTCAGGGCCCCGAAACGTCACCCGGCGTCCCTGGCGAAGTGGTCGAAGCCCCTGTCCGGCAGCGGGAAAGGGCGGCCGGCCGCCACGAGGACGACCTTCGACGTGGCGTCGAGGAGGCCGATCCGGCGGACCGCGAAGCGGGCCGCGACTCTCGCCATCGCGCCGAGCCGCCGGGGCGGAACCGCGAAGAGGAGACCGTAGTCCTCGCCCCCGTACAGCGCGAGCTCGAGAGGGTCGGACGGCAGTCCGGGCATCGTCGCGAGCCCGGAGTCGACCGGAAGCGCCTCCCGATCTACGGAGGCCCCGGTTCCCGACGCCCTGCAGAGGCGGTGGAGGTCCCGGGCGAGGCCATCGGAGAGGTCGATGGCGGCCGATGCGATCTCCCCTTCCGCGAGCATGCGGCCGAGGTCGACCATCGGGCGGGGGTCGAGGAGGTGCCGTAGGAGACGCGCGATCTCGTCGCGCCGCGCCGGCGACACCCGGCGCCCGCGTGGAGCGGTCACCCTGCCTTCGCGATCGCGGCGATACCCGCGCAGGACGAGCGAGAGGCCCGCGGCGGCGGCGCCGAGGGTGCCGGAGACCCAGAGCTCGTCGCCCGGGTTCCCGCCAGCCCGGCGCAACGGCCCCGATGCGGGAACACGCCCGAGCGCGGTGACCGACGCGAATCGCTCGAGGGAGGCCGAGAGGTCTCCGCCGACGACGGCGACGGCCTGCTCGCGGGCGGCGGCCCGGAAACCGTCGAGGAACCCGTCGAGCCACGCCACCGGGGTCTGACGCGGGAGGCCGAGCGTCAGGAGCGCGTGGAGCGGCGCCGCTCCCATCGCGGCGAGGTCGGAAAGGTTGACGTTCAGCGCCTTTCGCCCGACCAGGTACGGGTCCGTGCCGGAGGTGAAGTCCTCACCCTCGACGAGAGCGTCCGTGCAGACGGCGAGGGAAGCGGGCGCTGCGAGAACGGCGGCGTCGTCGCCAACGCCCACCTTCACGTCCCGGCGGCGGGTCGCAAAGAGGCTCTCGAAGCGGCGGAGGAGATCGTTCTCGGACGGAAGCGTTCTCATGCCGGTTTCCTCCGCGGGCCGGTTCTCCGGTCGGGCGTGGCCGCCCGCACCTTCCGGGGCTTCACGAGTGCCGCCTCGAGAACCTGCTCGGCGCGCTCGACGAAGACGAACCTCAGGTCGCGGCGAAGGTCTTCCGGGATGTCGGCGAGGTCCCGCTCGTTGCGGGAGGGGAGAACGATCGTCGAGATGCCTGCGCGGCGCGCGGCGAGCGCCTTTTCCTTGAGGCCGCCGATCGGAAGCACTTCTCCCCGGAGCGTGATCTCGCCCGTCATCGCGACGTCGCGCCGTACCGGCATCCCCGTGAAGGCGGAGACCATCGCCGTGAGCATCGTGACGCCGGCGGACGGGCCGTCCTTCGGAATCGCGCCTTCGGGGACGTGGACGTGAACGTCGTGGGTTTCGAAGAAGCCCGAAGAGAGGCCCAGCTCCTTCGACCGCGACCTCAGGAGCGTGAGCGCCGCCTGCGCCGACTCCTTCATGACGTCGCCGAGCTGTCCGGTCAGCTGCAGGCGCCCCTTTCCCTTCAGGGCGCGGGCCTCGACGATCAGGACGTCGCCTCCGACCGCGGTCCACGCGAGGCCGGTCGCCGCGCCGACCTCGTTGCGGGAAAGGGCCTCGTCGCTGCGGAACTTCGGGACCCCGAGAAGCTCGCGCACGAGGGCCGGCGTCATCTTCACCGCCCGGGCGTCGCCCGTCGCGATCCTCACGGCCACCTTTCGGCAACAGCTCCCGACCTCCCGTTCGAGGTTCCGGAGGCCGGCCTCCCGGGTGTATTCCTCGATCACGGTCCGCAGGGCATCCTCGGGAAACGCGAGCCCCTTCGCCGTGAGGCCGTTCTCCTTGAGCTGCTTCGGGACGAGGTGGCGTTTCGCTATGGCGAGCTTTTCCTCGAGCGTGTATCCCGAGAGCCGGATGACCTCCATCCGGTCGAGGAACGCCGGCTGGATCGTGTCGAGGATGTTGGCGGTCGTGATGAAGAGCACCTTCGAGAGGTCGTACGGGACGCCGAGGTAGTGGTCGCGGAAGGCGCGGTTCTGCTCGGGGTCGAGGACCTCGAGGAGGGCCGACGACGGGTCTCCGCGAAAGTCGGCTCCGATCTTGTCGACCTCGTCGAGGATGAAGACGGGGTTCGAGGTCGCGGCCTGGTTGATCCCCTGGACGATCCGGCCGGGGAGCGCTCCGACATACGTCCGCCGGTGTCCGCGGATCTCGGCCTCGTCCCGTACGCCGCCGAGCGACATCTGGATGAACTTGCGGTCGAGGGATCGGGCGATCGACTTGCCGAGCGAGGTCTTTCCGACGCCGGGCGGTCCCACGAAGCAGAGGATCGGCCCCTTGCTTTCGGGCGCGAGCTTGCGCACGGCGAGGAACTCGAGGATCCGCTCCTTGGGCTTCTCGAGGCCGAAGTGGTCCTCGTCGAGGATGGCCCGCGCGCGGGCGAGATCGAGGTTGTCCTGCGAGGAGACGCCCCAGGGAAGACCGGTGATCCAGTCCAGGAACGTGCGGATCATCGCCGTCTCGGCCGAGTCGGGGTTGCTGCGCTCGAGACGCTTGAGCTGCTTGTCGACCTCTTCCTGCGCCTCGGGAGGGAGCGACTTGCCCTCGAGTTTCCTGCGGTACTGCTCGATCTCCTCGGCCACGTCGTCCGTGACGCCCAGCTCCTGCTGGATCGCCTTGAGCTGCTGCCGGAGGAAGTACTCGCGCTGGCTCTTGTCGATCTCGCCCCGCGCCATCCCCGAGATCTCCTGCTGGACGGTCAGGACGCGGATCTCGCGCCGCAGGATCTCGAGGACCGCCTTCAGCCTCTCGACGCCGGGGAGGGTCTCGAGGATCTTTTGCGCCTCGTCGAGCTTCAGGTCGAGGTTCGAGGCGGCGAGGTCGGCGAGCCGGGCGGGGTCGTCGAGGCCCGCGGCGACGAGCATGACCTCGGGCGAGATCGTCTTGCCCAGGGCCACGGCCTTCTCGAGACCCTCCTTCACGGCGCGCAGGAGCGCCTCGACCTCTTCCGACGCGGAGTGCGCGGTTTCGGGCTCGGGGATCCTCACCGCCTTGGCACGGAGCGACGGGCTCTCCTGGACGTACCCGTCGACCCGGACCCTCGAAAGGCCCTGCACGAGGAGCCGGATCCGGCCGTCGGGAAGCTTGAGCATCCGCATCACGGCGGCCGCCGTCCCCGTCTCGTAGAGGTCCGCCGGACCGGGCTCCTCGACGGAGGGGTCCTTCTGTGCGAGGAGGAGGAGGATCCGCTGCTCGGCGAGGGCCGCGTCGACGGCGGCGATCGACTTCTCGCGCGAGACGGACAGGGGGACGATGACGTAGGGAAACAGGACGACGTCCTTCAGCGGGAGGACCGGAAGGAGGTCCGGGATCTGGACGGCGTCGGCGTTCGCGGTCTCCTCCGGCATGCCGTTCACTTCTTCTCGGCGCTTCGGGCCGGGCGGATCGGGATCGTCCGGTGCCGCGTTGCCGGGCGGCGGGGGATCTCGAGCGTCAGCAGGCCGTCTGCGTACGAGGCGGCGGCCCCGTCGGGATCGAGTTCGTCCGGCAGCTCCACGAGGCGCTCGAAAGGGCCGGCGGCGCGTTCCACGCAGAGGAACGTTCCGTGCGTGCGCTCGGTCGGTCGCCGCTCGCCGCGAACGGCGACGACCCGCCCCGCGACGTCGACGCGGACGCTGGCGGGGTCGGTCCCCGGGATCTCGAAGACGAGACGCCAGCCGTGCGCGTGCTCGACGACGTCGACGGGGGGAAGGTGGGGCGGGGGAGCCCCCGGGTCGCCCGCACCGGAGCTGAAGGCCCACCGGGCCGGGGGCTGCCCCTTCGTCATCGGCTCCTCCGTGAAGCGTCGCGTGAGTCCGAGAGCAGGGTCTCGACCTCCTCCACGAAGTCGCCTGCGTCCTCGAAGCGCCTGTAGACGGATGCGAACCTCACGAAGGCGACCTGGTCCACCTGCCTGAGGCGGTCCATGAGGTGGGTCCCGATCTCCCCGGTCTTCAGCTCGCGCGGCTCGCGGGTCGGGAAGAGCCCTTCCACCTCGTCGCAGAGCGCCTCGAGGCGGGACGGCTCGACGGGCCTTTTCTCGCACGCGCGGCGGAGGCCCCGCAGGATCTTCGCGCGGTCGAACTCCTCGCGTCGCCCGTCGCTCTTGACGACGACGAGCGGCGCTTCCTCGACCCGTTCGTAGGACGTGAAGCGCCGCTGGCAGGCGAGGCACTCGCGGCGCCTCCGGATCACCTCACCCTCCCGGCTCTCGCGGGAATCGACCACCTTGTCGGCAACGCCGCCGCAGAAGGGGCACTTCACGCGGAGAGACTACTCCCGCCCGCGCCGGGCTCGGCGGGCCCGGCGGCGAGGCGCCGGAGCGTCAGGCCGCTGGCGGCGAGAAACGCGACGCCCGCGAGCGTGACCGGGACGAAGGCGATGGCATGCGTCACGAGCGCCGTCGCGGCCGCGGGCGCTGGGGCCACGCCATAGAAGCCGGTCAGCGAGTAGGCGACGGCCGCGTGGTATCCGCCGACGCCTCCCGGGGTCGGGACGGCGAGGCCGAGGACGGCCCACGTCAGGACGAAGAAGTAGACCGGGAACGGCAGCACCACTTCGAACGCTCTCGCCACCGCGTAGAACTGGAGGACGTTCAGGAGCCACATGACGAGCGTGGAGGAGCTCATGACGGCCACGTCGCCGCCCGTGCGGATCGACGCGAGCCCGCCGAGGAACGAACGCAGCAGCGCGACGACCCGGGTCGCGATCCGGGACGGGAGCCGGCGCTCGAGCGGACCGAGGAACCCGTCGGCCAGGTGCGGCCGGGCCGCCAGGAGGCCGAGGCCGGCAAAGACGACGAGGGTTGCCGCGCCGAGGAGGAACGCGGAACGCCGGAGGATCTCGAGCCGGCCGTGGGCTTCGGCGGGAAGGTCGGCCGGCTCCCAGCCGCCGACGGCATAGACGACGAACAGGAAGACGACCGCGACGAGGTCGATGAGGCGCTCTACGGCGATCGACGCGAGCGCCGGCGCGAAGGGGATGCCGGTCCGCCGCGAGAGGACCGCCGGCCGGACGATCTCGCCTGCCCTGGCCGGGAGGAGGACGGACGCCGCGAACCCGATGCAGGTGGCCGAGAAGGCCTCGCGCTGGGAGACGCGTTGTACGTGGTGGAGAAGCCGCGTCCACCGCCACGAACGGAAGGGAAAATTGAAGAAGGTGATCGCCAGGGCGAGGGCCAGCCAGCCCGGGTGGGCGGCCGACAGCGTCCTGGCCAGCTCCGCGAAGTCGAGGTTTCGGAAGAAGAGCCAGAGAAGAAGAGCCGCCAGGCCCAGGGAGACGGCAATCCGGAGCGCGTTCGCGGCGGTCTTCGACACGGGCGAATGGTAATGCACCGGTTTCCCGGGGTCCCGTCGTATAACGACGACCGGTGACGGACCCGCTTCGCGTCTACCACGACCCGCTCGTCCTGCGGCACGGGACAGGGGCGTTCCATCCCGAGGGGCCTCAGCGGGTCGCTTCGGTCGTGAAGGCGCTCGAGACTGCCGGTTTCGAGATGGGACGGCCCCCGTCCCCCGAGCGAACCCGCGACTCCCTGGCGCTCGTCCACGACCCCAGCTACGTCGAGCGGGTCCGGGAGGCTGTCTCGCTCGGTCCGGAAGAGGACGACCGGCCCTTCACGCTCCTGGATTCCCCGGACAACCCGGTGTCCCGGTCGACCTTCGACGTCGCCGTCCGGACCGTCGGGCTCCTGCTCGCGGCGGTCGACGACGTGATGACGGGGACGGCGCGGCGCGGCTTCGTCGTGACGCGACCACCCGGACATCACGCCCGGGCGGCGGAGGCGATGGGCTTCTGTTTCTTCAATGCCGTCGCCGTGGCGGCCCGGGACGTCCAGCGGCGGCACGGTGCCGGCAGGGTCCTGGTGGCGGACTTCGACGTCCACCACGGAAACGGGACGCAGGAGACGTTCTGGGAGGACGGTAGCGTCGCGTACCTCTCGGTTCACCGCTATCCCTTCTATCCGGGGACCGGGAGCATCGACGAGACGGGATCCGGACCGGGGCTCGGCCTGACGGCGAACGTTCCTGTCGGCGCCGGTGCGGACGACGACGAATACGCGGGTGGGTTCGAGGCGGCCCTGGACGGCCTTCTCGGGCGCTTTCACCCCGACCTCGTTCTCGTCAGCGCCGGTTTCGACGGGCACCGCTCCGATCCGCTCGGCGGAATGAGGCTGACCGGAGACGGGTTCGCCCGGATGACGAAGGGTCTCGTTGCGGCCGCCGATACCTTCGCTTCCGGCCGCCTCGTTTCGGTTCTCGAGGGGGGGTACGACCCGGCGGGGACGGCCGAAGGGGCGCTCGCCCACGCCCATGCCCTGCGGGAAGACCGCGAACCCTCTCATTGACAGGGCTTTGGGCCGCTCCTAGAATCGCCTCAAACGAACGCACGTTCTCAGAGTTCCCGGTCTGTTCCGCGAGGTGGCCGGAAACCGTGAACATGAGACCTCGTGGGCCTGGGGAGGAAGACTGATGAAGCTCAACGCTGTGGTCCTTCCGGTGATGGCGGCGGTCCTCCTGACGGTCGGCGCACCCGCGTTCGCGGACTGCCCGACCGAGGGGTGTCCCGGACAGACCGTAGGGACGATCGAGGTCCCGGCGGAAGGGGCGCTCGTCTCGGGCTACGTTCGCGTGGCCGGGTTCGCGTTGAACGGAAACCTCGTGTCGAACATCGACCTCTACGTCGATGGCACCGACGAAGCGAACCGCGTGACGCCGGCGGGAGGCGCGAACATCAACCTGCCTCGGCCCGACGTCATGCAGGCCTTCCCGCAGTACGCGGGGACGCCCGGCGGGGCACCCGGGTTCGAGATGTCGTTCCGCGCGGCGAACTATTCGAACGGAACGCACAAGCTCTACGTCCGGATCACGGACGTCAACGGGTGCTGCTACTTCCTCGCGCCGCGCACGATCCGGATCGACAACGCGAAGAACCAGCCGCCGTTCGGCGTCCTGGACGTCCCGCTTCCGGACTCCTCCGTCCACGCCAACGGGGTCCTCGCGGTCGCCGGCTGGGCGCTCGACGACCGGCGCGTGGAGCACGTCGACGTCTTCATCGACGGCCGCCTCGAGCGCGAAGCCGTCCTCGGCGTGAACCGCCCCGACGTCGCTGCCTACTACCCGAACGTGCCCGGGGCCACCAGCTCGGGGTTCGTCATCTTCCTCGACTCGACGCGGCTGACGAACGGCGTCCATACGCTGACCGTCAAGGCGACCGACGACCAGGGGCAGCAGGGGCTCCTGGCCACGCGCCGCTTCCAGGTCTTCAACAACGCGCCCAATCTCCCGCCGTTCGGCGAGGTCGAGTACCCGCTCCTGCAGGCCACGTGGTTCGGCAACTGCCTGCGGCTTCCCGGCGGGCCTTCGGGCGGCGAGATCCGGGACACCCGGTACATCATGACCGTCTCCGGGTGGGCCCTCGACACGTCGATCTACGCGGAGCGTGGCGGCGTTTCGCACGTCTTCCTCGAGCTGGACGGGGCGGTCCTGAAGGACACCCGCGGCGCGTTCGGAACGCTCGGCTGCCGGCGCGAGTTCAACCTGAACAACGCGCTCGTCGACTGCTACGGTTTCTACCGGCCCGACGTGAACGTCCTCTACCCCGGCTTCACGCAGTCGGCCAACGCCGGGTTCTTCTTCGCCGTCGACGTGGGATACCTCCTGACCGACAAGGGGATCAAGGAGGGGAACCACATGCTCCAGATCAAGGCTGCCGACAAGGAGGACAACGTCACCCTCCTCAAGGAGCTGCCGGTCCACCTCGAGTGCGCCACGCAGAACCTCGATCCCTCGCCGCTCGGTTACGTGGACGACCCGTCAAACTACGAGTTCATCGGGGGCATCTTCCCGGTCTTCGGCTGGGCTCTCGACCTGGATGGCGTCATCCGCGTCCGGGTTCTGGTCGACGGGGTCGCGCAGATAGACGCCGTCACGGGGCGCGACTACGCCGAGTACGGACTCCCGAGCCCCGACGTCTCGGCGATCTACCCGAACTACCCGCAGAGGGGCAACGCCCGCTGGCGTTTCTACCTCGACACGACGAAGATCGCGAACTCGGAGCACGACCTCCTCGTCGAGGTCATCGACGGGCGCGGAAACTACCGTTCGGCCGGTACCCGCCGCTTCATCGTCAACAACAACACCCTCGTCCGCTGAATCTCAGCTCTCCTCGGAAACCTTCCGGCCCCGCCGTCGTGCGGGGCCTTTTCCTTTTCCGGCCCCGGTCTGGAGCGGCGGGGCAACGGCCGGGGAAACGGCCGCAGGCAGCGCCAGCGCCCCGTCGAAGAAGGCGCGGACCGGCTCGCCGGGCGCGGTGCAGGCGAGCTCCGCGGGGCTCTCGTCGTACCAGTGGGACGGCAGGAACTTCCTGTACGGGTTCTGCAGGAAGCGGCGGCAGACGAGCGCGATGACACCGACGTCGGTCTCCGAGCGGATCACGCGTCCCGCGCTCTGGACCACCCTCGTCATTCCCGGGATGACGTAGGCGTACTCGAAGCCGCGGCCGTAGCGCTCCTCGAAGTAGAGGCGCATCCGTTCCTGCTCGAAGCGGACCTGCGGGAGGGCGGGGGAGACGACGACGACGCCGTGGAGCATCTCGCCGGGGTAGTCGACCCCCTCGGCGAACGGGCCGCCGGAGACGGCGAGCAGGAGGATCCGCGACTTGTCCTCCCGGAGCGCGTCGAGGACGGCGTTCCTCTCCAGCTCGGTGGAGCGGTCCGACGGGCGCAGGACGCGGTGGCCCGGCAGGGGCGGCAGGAGGGCCTTCGCGTCGTCGACGAAGCGATACGAAGGGAAGAGCGCGAGGACGTTTCCGGGGCAGGCGTCGGCGATCTGGGCGACGATCCGGGCGATCTCGGGCATCGCGGCCGTCCGCCCCTTCCAGGTCGTGTCGACGTGCGGCGCGATGACCACGACGCGGTTCTCCCGCGGAAACGGGGAAGGGAGGAGGAGGACGGAGGTCCGGTCGTGGTCGAAACCGAGAAGGTCGCGGTAGAACTCGGGAGGGCTGAGCGTCGCCGACATGCCGACCGTGGCGAAAGCGGCATCGAACGTCTCCGCGAGGAGACGGGACGGGTCCTTGCAGAGAATCGCGAGCCGTGCGCCGCCGGGCCCGCGCGAAGCGATGAGGTCGAACGCCTCGGCGAGGCGGCCCGCCGGGGCGGCCCGTCGGGCCACGTCGTGGAACCCCGCGAAGAGGAAGTAGAGGCCGAGGACCGGGTCGTCGGGGACGCGGTCGGCGCCGTTACGGAGGTCGGCGAGGTGGCGGACGAGGAGAGACTCCATCGAGAGACGCACGTCGTCGAGCCGCTCGAGGTCGAGCGGGACGAGCTCGGTGGCCGGGTTCCACGGGTCGGTCGAGGGCCCGAGCCCCGAGGCGGCCTCGTGGACGAGGGCGAGGACCTCCGCCGCCGCCTCCTGCGCCGCCGCCGCGGTCTTCGGGTTCGTCGTGCCGATGACCTCGGAAAGGCGCCGCACCTCGGCCTCGGAGAGCTCCGGAGACCAGATGGCCCGGCCGCGGTCGACGAGGTTGTGGACCTCGTCGACGAGCAGGAGCGCCCCCTCGAGCGAGGCGGGGTCGCGCAGCCCCGACAGCGCGACGACGGGATCGAACGCGTAGTTGTAGTCACCGAGGACGACGTCGGCCCTCTCCGCCAGCTCGAGCGAGACCTCAAACGGACAGGCCTCCGCGGCTCGTGACTCCTCGAAGATGAAGTCGGGCTCGAGGTGGGGGGCGACGGCCAGGAGACGATCGATGAGGCCGGAGGCGTCGAGCTTGGCAGCGTAGTCTTTCGCGTACGTGCAGTGGTCCTCGTGGCAGAGGACGACTCCGTTGGCGCACATCCGCTCCTTCGCGCGCAGTCGGACCGAGCGGGCCGAAGACGAGGCGATCGCTTCCAGCGTCTTGCGGAAGATCTCCTGCTGGGTCGTCTTCGACGTCAGGACGTAGAGCTTGCGCCCCTGCCGGAGCGCCTCCACGAGCATCGGCAGGAGGGCTGCCGCGGTCTTGCCGATGCCCGTCGGCGCCTCGACGAGGAGCTGCTCGCCGGAGCGCACCGCCCGGGCCACGGCCGCCATCATCTCGCGCTGCCCGGGGCGGAAACGGCCGAACGGAAAGACGAGGTCGTCGGCCTCGGCCGCCTTCGCCTCGGCGAGCGCGAGCTCTCCGAAGAACGCCGCGAGGGCGCCCCGGACCCTTTCGACGAGGTCCGCCTCGACCTCGCCTTCGTCCAGCGGGACCGGGACGAGACGCGTGTCGCCCGTCTCGATGTCGGCGAGAAGGAGGCGGCCACGAACGGGGCGCCCCTCCGTCCTCGAGACGGCGAGGAGGTACCACTGGAGCTGCCTGGCGAAGCGGTCCAGGCGCGGCGACCCGAGCAGGCGCGGCAGCTCCTCGGCGAAGTGGACGGACTTCACCTCGTCGACGACGATCGTCCCGTCCTCGTCCTCGAACCGGCCGTCGAGACGTCCCTCCAGGATCGCCGTGAAGCCGTCGACGGGGAACCTGAGGCGGACGGCCTTCTCCACCGCGTAGCCGGGGATCGTGGCGAGCGCGTCCGAGAGGACGCGGCGGTGAACCGCCTGGCCGATCCAGCGCCGCTCCATCGAATCGCCCCGGCCGTCCCCGATGCGGCGGGCAGCGGGGGCGAGGAGCGCACCCGGAGAGAGCGTCACGGTCCTGGAGGCGAGGTCGACCCGGATCGGCACGCTGCATTCTACGGACGGCGTCACCTACAATCGGAGCCGGTGACGACGGAAGGGCGTAAACGCGGTCGCGCGTGGGGCGTGCTCGCCACGGTCGTGGTGACGGCGATGGTCTGCGGCCCCGCCGAGTCCGCCTCCAGCAGCAAGACGACGGCGCCGCGGAAAACGACGGCGACGCGGAAGGTGACGGTCTCCCGGCCGGCGCGGGAGCTGACCCTCGCCGAGCGGCTCGCCGCCGTCACCCGCCGGGGGCCGGTGCGCGATCGCTCCCAGTTCGCCGTCGCGATCGCGCCCGTCGGACGACCGGTTCTCTTCTCCGCCAATGCCGACGCCGAGATGATCCTCGCCTCGACGACGAAGCTCTTCACGAGCGCGGCCGCCCTCGACCGGCTCGGACCTGGCTACCGGTTCCGGACGACACTCCTCCGCGAGGGAGAGCTCCTGCCGGACGGGACCCTGCAGGGGCGTCTCGTGATTCGCGGCGGGGGCGATCCGGCCATTTCCGGGCGGCTGTACGACAACGATCCGTGGGCCGTCTTCCGTCCCTGGTCCGAAGCCCTGGCGGCGCGCGGAGTCCGGTCGATTCGGGATGGCCTCCTCCTCGACACCTCCTTCTTCGACGACGAGAGGACTCACCCCGACTGGCCGGCTGCCCAGGAGCAGCACTGGTGGCAGGCGCCGGTCTCGGCCCTGTCCTACAACGACAACGTCGTCCTCGTCCGGGTGACCGGGGCGTTCCGTCCCGGAGGGAGGGCCAGTCTCGGCTTCTACCCCGCGCAGCCGTTCCTGATGTCGGTCGTCGGCCGGGTCTCGACGCACCGCGGGCGGGGAGCGAACGTCGGCGTCTCACGGCGCGCGGGCAGCCCGCGGGTCGTCGCCTCGGGAGCCGTCGGCTCGCGGACGACCTGGTCGGGCGACGTCACCGTCGTGGACCCTCCCCTCTACCTCGCGGCGGCCTTCACGAAGGTCCTCCAGGAAGCGGGGATCGACGTGGGGGCCCCCCCCGTGGTCCGGACGCAGGCGCCCTCGCAGGGTACACCGCAGACGGTTCTTCACGTCCACGAGACCCCGATCCTCCCCGTGCTCGCCGTCTGCAACAAGCGGTCCCAGTCTTTCTACGCCGAGCAGGTCCTGAAGACGCTCGGCGCCGAGAGGCGCGGGTCCGGCACCTGGGAAGCCGGCCGGAGCGAGGTCGCCGAGTTCCTCCGGTCGCTCGGGCTCGACCCGTCCCGCTACCGGATCGCCGACGGCTCTGGTCGCTCGCGCGAGAACCGCTCGACCGCGGCGGCCTACCTCGACTTCCTGCAGGCCCTCGCAACCCGGTGGCGGCATTTTCAGGCCTTCGAGCCGACGCTCGCAGTGACGGGCGACATGGCCGGTTCCCTTCGCTACCGGATGCTCGGGGCGGACACCCGGGGAAAGGTCTTCGCCAAGACCGGGAACATCGCGGGTGTCGTGACCCTCACCGGCTACGTCGAGGCCCGCAGCGGCCAGCGCTACGCCTTCGTCCTCCTGGCCAACGGAGGCTGCTCCGAGGGCCGGGGCCACGCCTGGCAGGACCGGATCCTCGCCGAGCTGGCTCGCTGGGGCTGAGCCTCCCGGGAGTACCGGGATCCGGGCGGGGCGTATAATCAGCGGCTCGCCTATGGACTACAGAGCGCTCCTCAAGAACGTCGAAAAGACCCTCTCTGCCATCGAGGGGGGCGACGACGTCCTCTCCACCGTCACCGCCGTCGGCGAAGCCGTCGTCGGAAACTTCCGCTCCGAGCTCGGGATCATCGGAGGCCGCCTCTACCAGCTGGAAGACGACGACTACGTCCTCAAGCGCGGCTTCGGCCGTTCCCGGAAGGTCCCCGAGGGTCTCTCGGTGCCGAGGTCGTACGGTCCGATCCGAAGGGCCCTCGACGAGGGGGTCGTCCTGGCCGACCTGAAGGACCCCTCGGTCGACCGCGAGCTCGAGGCGCGTCTCGGCGTCTCGCGATTCGCGGCGGTCTCGTTCGGCGACAGCGCCTACATCCTCTCCTTCGACGTCCACCCGCGCGTCGCGGCCGACGACCTTCTCGTCTCGCTCGGGATCATCCGGACGGTTCTCGATTCGAAGGTGAGGAGCGAGAAGCTCGAGAGCCTTCTCGAGGAAGCCCGCCGCATCCAGCAGTCGATCCTCCCGCGCACGTTTCCCGAGGTCGGAGATTACGAGGTGCACGCGCTGACGACGCCTGCCGACGCCGTCGGGGGAGACTTCTACGACTTCCTCAAGCTCGGCCCCGACGGCTTCGGAGCGGCGATCGCGGATGCCTCCGGGCACGGGCTCCTCGCCGCTCTCCTCGTGCGCGACGTCTACGTGGGCCTGAGGATGGGCATCGGCGGCGACCTGAAGATCGCCCGCGTCATCGAGAGGTTGAACCGGATACTGAACAAGAGCCGCCTCTCCACGAAGTTCGTGTCCCTGTTCTACGGCGAGTTCGAGGCGAACGGCGAGATCATCTACGCCAACGCAGGTCATCCCGGGCCGCTTCACCTGCACGCCCGGAGCCGGAGCTTCACGGAGATGGAATCGACCGGGATGGTGCTCGGTCCGTCCCCGAACGCCCCGTACACGCGCCGGGCGGTGAAGATGGAGCCGGGCGACCTCTTCTTCCTGTACACCGACGGCATCGTCGAGGCCCACGACCTGAGAGGCCGCGAGTTCGGCCTGGACCGCGTCCGGCGCATCCTCCTCGACTACCGGAAGCGGTCCGCGAAGGAGACCGCGGAGAAGGTCATGTCGGCGGTGAGTGACTTCAGCGCGGGCCGTCCGGCGGAAGACGACCGGACGGTCATCGTGATCCGGCGGACGGGGCGGCCCAGGGACGCATCCCTGCCGCGTGTCCCCGCGCCGACCCTGTCGCCTCCGGCTTCTTCCTGACGACCGTCAGCCGAGGCCCTGCTGGGCCCGGTGGAGACGGAACCACTCCGAGGTGGCCTGCATTCCTTCGGCGAGCGGCACGAACTCGCTCAGGCCGAGCGCGGCCCGCGCGCGCGACGGGTCGAGGACGCTCCTGCGCTGTTCGCCGGGCTTGCCCGGGCCGAAGCGCGGGGCCGAGTGGACGCCACAGGCGCCGGCGACGAGGCCGTAGAGCTCCGAAACGCTCGTCTCGACGCCCGTTCCGACGTTGAAGGTCCCGCCGACACGGTGCAGGAAGGCCGCCTGGTTCGCCGCCACGACGTCGGCGACGTGAACGAAGTCGCGTGTCTGCCGGCCGTCGCCGTTCAGGACGGCGTCCTGCCCCGACAGGAGGCGGTTCATCCAGATGCCGATGACGCCGGCCTCGCCGCGCCCGTCCTGGCGGGGGCCGTAGACGTTGGCGTAGCGCAGGACCGTGAGGAGGTAGCCCCCGTCCGGGGCGAGTGCGGCCAGGTATTTCTCGCCCGCCAGCTTGGCGACGCCGTAGGCCGAGCACGGGTTCAGGGAATGGTCTTCGCCGGCCATCGGCCCTTCGGGCTCGCCGTATATCGTCCCTCCGCTCGAGGAGAAGACGACCTGGGCCACGCCCGCGAGGCCGGCCGCCTGCGCGACGCGAATCGTCCCGAGGACGTTCACCTCGGCGTCGCGGACGGGGTCCTCGACCGACTTCCTCACGTCGACCTGGGCGGCGAGATGGAAGACGGTGTCGACCTTTTCCTCGATCAGAAGCGCGTCGAGGCCAGGCTCCCGGATGTCCGCCCTCACGAATCGCACGCCCGGTGGAACGCGCCGGAGATCGCCCGTCGAGAGATCGTCGAGAACGATGACACGATGCCCCTGCGCCAGGAGGGCGTCGGCCACGTGGGAACCGATGAACCCGGCGCCCCCGGTGACGAGGACCGAGCAGCCGGCGGAGGGCTGCGGAACGTGGACTGTCATGATCGTCCGCGAGAATAGCGGTGTGACGCCAGCCCGACAAGCGATCCGGCCGCCGAGTGCCTTCTGGGAGAGATCGACAGAGGACGTGGCGCGGGCGCTTCTGGGCTGCCGGCTCGTCCGGCGTCTGCCGGGCTTCCCGGCGCGGACGGTGGTGATCGTCGAGACCGAGGCCTACCTCGGAATCACCGACCGGGCAGCCCACACGTGGAGCGGCCGGAGGACGCAGCGCGTCGAAGCGATGTGGGGCCCCCCGGGCCACGCGTACGTCTATCGGGTCTACGGAATCCACGACTGCCTCAACGTCGTCACGGGCGCGGAGGGGGTTCCTCAGGCGGTCCTGCTGCGTGCGGCCGTGCCGGTGAAGTGGTGGGAGGGGCGTGCCGTGTCCCGCGAGGACCTGCTCTCGGCCTCCGGACCGGGACGGCTTTGCCGGACTCTCTCGGTCGGCCGGGAAATGTCGGGAGTCGCGCTGCGGGGCCCCGCTCTGGACCTTCTCCTGCCTCTTCCCGGGGGTCCGCGCGGGGTCCTCTCGGGCCCGCGCGTCGGGGTCGACTACGCGGGCGAGGCCGCTGCCTGGCCCCTCCGATTCGCCGTGGCCGGTTGTCCCGCGGTGACGCGCCGGTCCGCGCTCAGGCCCGTTCCGTGAGGAGCGACTCCGTGGTCGCGGGGACTTTCGTGAACCTCACGACCCGGTTCTTTCCGGTCCGCTTCGCGGCGTAGAGCGCCCTGTCGGCACACTCGACGAGGCCCTCCTTCGAGACCGTGTCGTCGGGGTAGACGGCGAGCCCGATCGAGAGGGTGAGGCGCAGTGGTTCCGGGAGTCCGCACTGCAGGGGCGAGGCGGCGACGGCTGCCCGGAGCCTTTCCGCGACGCGCTGCCCGCTTTCGGCGTCCGTCTGGGGGAGGATGATCGAGAACTCCTCCCCGCCGTACCGGGCCACGGTGTCCATGTCCCGGACCGAATCCAGGATGCGGGCGACGACGGCTTTCAGGACGGCGTCGCCGGCGGGGTGCCCGTGCTGGTCGTTGACCGCCTTGAAGTCGTCGAGGTCCGCCATCAGCAGGACGAGCCGTTCCCCGCTCCGGGCGTGGCGCGTCACCTCCCGGTAGAGGGTCTCCTGGAAGTGTCCGTGGTTTGCGACGCCGGTGAGAGGGTCGCGGAGCGAACCGAGGCGCGTCGTCTCGTGGGCGCGGGCGAGCCGGATCGCGTTGACTGCCTGGCTCGCAAAAAGCTCCAGGACGATCCGGTCCTCCTCGGCTACGGCGTCGGCCCGGTCGGGGCCGGCGAGCTCGAGGAGGCCGACGAGCTGCTCGCCGGCGACGAGGGCGACGGAGACGACCTCCTCGAGCGGGGACCGGGGCAGGAACGAGGCGAACTGGGACGCGGAACCAGCGGCCGAGCGCGTGGCGGCGATCCGTTCCGAAGGGATCCGAAGCGGCTCGAGCTCCGGCCACCGGTCGGCGAGCCCGACGTGCGCACGCGGTGCGAGCACGCCGTCGGCGCGGTCGTGAAGGGAAAGCAGAACGACCCGGTAGCCGAGACTTCCCGAGGCGGCCCGGACGATGTTGGCGAGGACGGTCTCGAGAGGGAGGTGTGCCTTGAGCTCGGTGGACGCACGCAGGATCCGGTGGAGAGCCTCCGCGCGAAGGCGAAGCGCCTCGTTCGCCGCGTGGAGCCTGGCGCGCAGGGTGTCGTCCTCGAGGAGGAGTGCCGCGCGCTCCGCGGCGGCTTTCGCTTCCCTCTTGCGGCTTTCCCGTTCGGCGTTTCGGCGCCACAGCTGGAATGCCACGAAGCCACCGGCCGCCATCAGGGCAGGGGCCAGCAGGTTCGTGAGCGAGAGGAGGTCCACCAGACGCCGCGGCTCTCTCGTCAGCGCCAGCGGATCAGCCCGCCGTCGTGGAGCTTCTCGAAAACCCTCCGGACCTCCCCTTCGGGGAACGGGCTGATCTTCGCGATCGAGCGGACGTCCCACAGTCCGTTGATCCGGGACAGGATGAACGCCTCGTTCGGCGTGAAAGACCAGGACATGAGCTCTTCCATCGGCCGCGTCAGGGATGGGATCGACGAGGCTGCGATCGCGCTCGAGAACGAGGTGGAGGAAGGGGCCGGCAGGCCGCTCTGGGAGGACGGAGGGGACTGTGGCCCCCGGACGGAGACCGAGACGGGGGGCGCTTGGGCGGGCTGCGGCGAACGGAACACGGCCGAGGCTGGAGGCCAGGGGACGGACGCCGGAGGGGCCCCCACCTCGAGGAAAGAGGCCGCCGAACGGTCCGTGCTCCTGAACGAGCCGGACGTCGGCGCCGGTACGGGGCTGGAAACGGGCGGGGACGGCCGGAAGCTCGTCGAGGGCGGGGGAACGGGCGGCGGGGCCGCGACGGGCGCCGACATCGACGTCGTCACCGGGCCCGGCGGGCGGGCCATGTGGCCGCTGCTGTCGGGACCCCGGCGGAGGAACCGGGTGAAGTCCTTCTGGGGCGCCGGCCGTGCGTCGGCGGGCGGCGGCGGAATGTTCAGCTCGTCCGCGGTGTCGGGCATCCCTTCGAAGTGGGGCGTGGCCGCTTCTTCGAACACGGTCTCGTAGGGGTCTTCCGGCGTCAGCTCGGAGCTGCGCGGCGGGGCGATGCTCGAAGCGGACGCCAGCGAGACGTGACCGCTCTCGAGCAGGTCGAAGACGAGCTTGGCGACGGGAAAGTCGGGGTTGTGGGTCGCCTCGGCGATCTCGGCGAGGTTTCGGACGCCGTCGATGCTGCGCAGGATGATGCGCTGGGGTTCGGCGAGGGAATCGGCTGCGACCGGCGCGACCACGGTCGGGACGTCGCGCATCGAGACGATCCGCTCCTTGAGCCGCTGCCACTCGTCGTACCGGCGCAGGCCCTCCATGACGATCCCCGTGACGTCGATGGCGATGGGGATCATCGGTCGCTGGGGGATCTCGCCGTCGATGAAGTGGAAGGCGCCTTCCGGCCACAGGAAGATGTCGAAGATCGTCTCGCAGGCCTTGAGGCGGATCAGCTCGACGAGGTCCTCCTCGGCGATCGCCCCGATCATGACGAGGATCTTCCCCAGGAGGATCTTGGACTCCTCCTGCACCTCCATCGCCTTGGTCAGCTCCTCCTCCGTGATGTAGCCGTACGAGACGAGGAAGTGGCCCAGGTACTCGCGCTCGATCGTCGAGGAGGAAGAGATGATCCGCCCGTTCTGGAAGTAGATCCGCTTCTCACCCGAGCCGCCCCGGATGGCCAGCGTACCTGTCTTCTGCCCCATGGAGAGCCATTGGAGCAGCTCCGACAACTGCATCGTCCGGAGGTTCCCGGTGATGGCCATCCGGATGGCATTCTAAGGGGACAGCGGCGTTCCGGGGTGCCTTCCGGAACGGACCGTCGCCAGGCCCGTCCCGGAAGGGGAAGCGCCGGACTATTCGGCGGGGGGGTTGTAGGCGGGAATCCCGGTGACGGCCTGGCCCAGGACGAGGGTGTGGATGTCGTGGGTTCCCTCGTAAGTGAAGACCGACTCGATGTTCGCCAGGTGCCGGAAGACGGGGTACTCGCCCACGATCCCGTTCGCGCCGAGGATCTCGCGGGCCAGCTTCGCGCACTCGCGGGCGACCCACACGTTGTTCCTCTTGGCCATGGAGACGTGCTCCGGTTTCATCGTCCCGGCGTCCTTCATCCGGCCGAGCTGGAGGGAGAGGAGCTGCCCCTTCGTGATCTCGGTGATCATGAAGGCGAGCTTCTCCTGGACCATCTGGTGGGAGGCGATCGGGCGGTCCATGAACTGCTTGCGGCTCTTGGCGTAGTCGAGGGCGCAGGAGTAGGTCGCCATG